>Ga0334901_1001836_pt1 | contig 20241 bp, 17 predicted proteins | sample GraSluR3_MG_3_FD_207216 | JGI IMG/M metagenome (GOLD analysis project Ga0334901, IMG submission 207216) | Sludge microbial communities from methane-producing bioreactor in Wageningen University, Netherlands - Granular Sludge_15_08-R3 | ecosystem: Engineered > Bioreactor > Anaerobic >... | reverse complement strand
ACGTGGCGAGGTGGCGGTGTGAGTGCGCGACCCGTGACGGCTGTAGGGACGCCCCGCCGGCGTCCATCTCGATTCTGGCCGTGATCGGGCCGCGTCCCCCTGGGCATTTCGGCCGGTTGCTGGTAGCAAGGAACTCCGGGCCGCCTCGGCGGTGTCCAAAAACGTCGTCATGTTCCACGCCACCAAGCACTTGGGTTATCGCCGCATGGCCCGGATTTTCCACCCCCTGTTCATGGTTCTGGCCCGGGCGACCCAGGCCGAACTGGCCCAGATGGTCGACTACCTGAAGACCCAGAATCGGATTTTGCGGAGCAACCTGCCCAATCGGGTGGATTTGACGCCGGCCGAGCGGGAACGCCTGGTCGCACGCGGCAAGCCGCTGGGCAAGAAGATCAAGGAACTGATCACGATCGTGACGCCCCGCACGTTCGCCAGGTGGGCCAGCGGCGAGACGAAGTCGGTGGGCAAGAGGCCGGCCAAGGTGGGGCGGCCGCGCAAGCCCGAGGAGGTCCGGCAACTGGTCGTTCAAATGGCCAAGGAGAACGGCTGGGGCCTGGGCCGGATCATGGGGGAACTGAAGAAGCTGGGCCTCACGATCTCGAAGGACACGGTGCGCAACATCCTGCTGGAGCACGGCTTCAAGCCGGACCCCAGTCGCGGCGAAGGGACATGGATCCAGTTCATCACGATGCACGCCAAGACGGGTGCAAACGGCGGTTCGGGCTCCGAATCAGAACGCCTACGCGGAGCGCTTCGTGCAGACGATCAAGACCGAGTGCCTCGACCTGTTCGTCGTGCTCGGCGAGAAGCATCTTCGGCACATCATCTCCGAGTACGTCGCCCACTACCACGCCGAGAGGCCGCACTTGGCCTTGGGGAATGTGCCATCGGGACTCGACAAGCCGCCCGAGCGCGTGGAGTGCCTTGGGCCGGACGCTGTCGTCGTCCGCGAGCGCCTCGGCGGGCTGCTGCGCCATTACGAGCGGAAGGCGGCGTGACGCGCTCGCGGGAGCCGATGCCGATCGCGAGGGATCGACGGTGAGTCGAGCCCGTCGTAGTTCTTGGTCCGCGAGCAGGGCATCCTCTTGACAGTCCATTTCGTCGAGCAGGTCGACAACGACAGACCCTCCCGGTGTGCCGTAAGCTGCCGCGACAGGTCGGGTCACGGTGCGACAGGGTTTTTGAATACGACGGTTTATGACGCAACCAGCCATTTCGTCAAGTACCCTTCCTCAAACGACTTGCGGCAAGCACGCCGGGCCGATCGGCTCGAAGGATTTATAGGTGAGGATGAATTCCTGGTGGCCGAGCCGCTCGGAGGCGGTGGGGTGGCCGTCGGCGACGGCGGCGACCAGGTCGAAGATTTCGCGGCCCACTTGGTCGAGGGTGGCGCGGCCTTCGAGGATGCGCCCGGCGTCGATGTCCATGTCGTCGGCGAGTTTTCGGTACGTGTCGGGATTGGCGCACACCTTGATGACCGGCGCGATGGCCGATCCGACGACCGAGCCGCGGCCCGTGGTGAACAGGGTGAGGTGGGCGCCGCAGGCGATCAGTTCGACGATTTCGGCGTTGTCGACGATGTTGGGGAAGCCGAAGCGGACCTCGCCGTCGGGCACGACGTCCAAGAGGTAGAGGCCGGCGCGGGGGGGCGTGTCGCCCGGCTTGATCAGGCCCGCGATGGTCGACTTGCCGCTCTTGCTGTAGGCCCCGAGCGACTTTTCCTCGATGGTCGTGAGCCCGCCGTCGGCGTTGCCCGGGGCGAAGCTGCCGTGGCCGAGGGTCTGGTAGTAGCGTGCGGCCTTGGCCACCGAGGCGATGATCTCGCTGCCCAGCTCGGGGGTGGCGGCCCGCCGGGCCATGAACTGTTCGCAGCCGATCAGCTCGCCGGTTTCCTCGAAGATGGCGGCGGCGCCTTGCTCGATCAAGAGGTCGAAGGCCCGGCCCACGGCCGGATTGGCAGTCAGGCCGCTCGTGGCGTCCGAGCCGCCGCAGATCGTGGCGACGACCAGCTCGTCGAGGGCCAGGCCGACTTGCGGGGTCGACTCGATGCGTGGAAGGGTCTGATCGATCCAGGCCCGGCCGGCTTCGATCGTTCGAGCCGTTCCGCCCGACTCCTGGATGACGAGCGTGGCGACGGGCCGTTGCGACCGCTCGACGTTGCGGGCCAGGCGCTCTCGGTCGAAGCTCTCGCAGCCGAGCGAGACGAGCAGCGCGGCGCCGACGTTGGGATGGGTGGCGAGCCGCTCCATGATCCGGGCGGCGTAGGCGTTGGGAAAGCAGCCGGGAAAGCCGATCAGGTGCACGCCGCGGTCGCGGAAGGGCCGGGCGATTTCTCGGGCGACGTGGTGGGCGCACTCGACGAGGTAGGCGACCACCACGACGTTGCGAATGCCTTTGCGCCCGTCGGATCGCAGGAATCCTCGCATGGGGTCATTCCTCTTTCAGATAGGGATGGGCTCCGTCGAGCGTGAACGTGGGCAGGTAGTCGCTCGCCAGGTTGTGGGTGTGGACGTACTCGCCGGGCCGGATCGCCCGCGTCGCCGAGCCGATCGGGGCGCCGTACTTGATGACCTTCTCGCCGGCCCCGATCGCCGCGACGGCCATCTTGTGGCCCGTGGGCACCCGGTCGGAGACGGCAACCGGGGCCCCGTCGATGAGCACCGTTTCGCCGGGCTCGATCGTCGTGGTTGCCGCAGCAACGTTGTCTTCCGCAGCGAGGCGAAGCAGGCGGGAGTCGAGCCCGCCGGTCGAAGGGGATGGAGCCATCGTGTCGATTCCTGCACGGATCAGGGGAGGCACGCACTCGACCGGGTCGGCTGTGCGCCGCGAGGCGAGGTTGCAGCCATGCCTTCTTTGCCAAGAAGGCACAGCATCCATCGTAGGATACGGCCCGCCGTGCAGGGAAGGGGCGGTTGGCCTTGCCCCCGGTTGGCGCGCGTGCGCGTTGCGATGCGCGCACACCGACTTGGCTGCCGAGCCGATCGGCTTGACGGTCCGGCGCAGTGCGGGGCGGCAAGGCGGCCCTTGGTCGAGGGGGCGCGGCTGGGGCGTTCAGTTCCAGCCGTCTTCCTTGCGCCCGCTGCGACGCTGTTCGTTCCGAGTGAGCCTGTCGCTCATCGAGCTGATGCCCATTTTGAGGGCCAGCCGGGTGAGGATCGCCGACTTGCCGATGCCCAGCTTGCCCATGAGCCTGGCCTTGTGGTTGTCGGCGGTGCTGGGAGCGATCCTCAGAATGGCGGCGACCTCCTTGACCGTGCAGCCGAGACTGAGCAGCCGGAAGATCTCCTGTTCTCGCTCGGTCAGATGCACCTTGCGGTTCGCCGCGTGGGGGGCGGCTGCACGCGTGCGGTGCGACCGATTCGACGCGGCTCTGCCATTAGCCGGTCGCGCTGCCGCCCGGTTCCTCCGGGGGGGCTTTCTGGACTTCTTGTTCCGCAGCATTCTGGCACCTGTTGGATTCGGCATGATCGCGGTCCTGCCTGCGCGCACCGGCGCGGTGCGGCACGCCCGGGCGAGCCCCCCGTTGTGGGCGGGCACGAGGGAGCAGAGGCAAGCCGGGATCCGCCGAACGGGAAGATGCCGCGCTCGAATGGCTCGGCTGGCCCGACCCCCTATCGGCTCAATCGAGATTGATCGAAAAAACCGGAAACGGAGGTCCGGGAAAATCCAGAACCCGCGGCGATGGCAGCCTTACACGGCGGTCACCCGCCGGGCCGACAGGTTGGCGACTGTCGGCTGGACGAGGCGCTCGAAGTCGGCATAGGCCAACTGGATCAGTTCGGCATGGGAGCCGGCGTTGAAGGCAATCTGATCGTCGTCGGCCAGCAGCGCGTCGCAGAAGACTTTCATGTCGTACAGGTTGCCGAACGGGGGCATTCCGCCGGGCTCGCAGTCGGGAAATCGGTCTTTGAAATCCCGCTCGGTCGCCAAGGCCACTTTCCGGGCCCCGGCTGCCCGTTTCAACCGATCCAGGTCGAGCATGGTGGTGGCCGGCAAAACGGCCATGGCCATGTCGCCGTCGATCTTGACCATCACGGTCTTGGCGACCTCGCGTCCGGGGATGTGGGCCGAAGCGGCGATCTCCTGGGCCGTGTAGGCGGGGGAGTGCCGAATGGAAACGTAACGAACGTGGTTCTCGTCGAGGAACCGCTTGAGCGTCGCAGCCGGCATGGCATGCCTCCTGTCGCGTCTGGCGGCCCCCGAATCGTGCGACTGGGACGCGGTTCCGGGGGCCGAAGCCCCAAGGTTATCCCCGACCGCGACGCGATGCGCCGTCCCGGCCGGGCGACCTACGCGCGGATGCGCCGCCGACCTCGTCGCGGGTGCGAGCGAGTCGAATCGGGCGCACTTTTCAGTGTAGCGTGTGCCCGGCCTCGTGTCACCACTTCAGCCCGAAGCTGGCTCCTCCGGGCGACCGGCCAAGCCCCCCCTTGAGCGGTTGGCTCGGCTTGCGCTTCGCCTTGGGCGCCGGGGCGGGCTCGTCGGGTTCGGCGGGCGATTCCTTCTCGGCGGCCTTCGGCTCGGGGATAAGCCCCTTCATCGACAGGCTGATTCGCTGCGCGTCGCCGTCAACGGAGAGGACGAGCACATCGACCTCGTCGCCCTCGTTGACCACCTCGCTCACCCGCCAAACGCGACGGTGGGCAAGCTCGGAGATGTGGATCAGCCCCTCGACCCCCGGCTCGAGCTCCACAAAAGCGCCGAACTCCATGAGCTTGGTCACTTTGCCGTGGACCGGCATGTTGGGCGGATACTTTCGCTCGACGTTCGTCCAGGGGCTCTCTTGCAGGTCGCGATAGGCCAGGCTGATCCGTTTGCCTCCCTCGTCGATCTTCTGGATTTTGACCTGGATGGTCTGGCCTTCCTGCAAGACCTCGCTGGGGTGCGACACCCGGCCCCACGCCAACTGGCTGACGTGCAACAGCCCGTCGACGCCGCCCAGGTCGACGAAGGCCCCGAACTCGAGGATTTTGCGGACCACCCCCTCGCGGATCTGCCCCGGCGCGAGCGACTCGAGCAGATTGCGCCGGGCCTCTTCCTTCTCGCGTTCGAGGATCGCCCGACGGCTGAGCACCAGGTTGCGCCGCTCGGGATTGGCCTCGGTTACCAGGCAAGTGAACTTCTCGCCCACGAATTGGGCCAGGTCTTCGACCCGGTACAGGGCGATCTGGCTGACGGGAATGAAGCCGCGGATGCGGTTTACCTCGCATTCGAGCCCGCCCGTGTTGTGGCCGGTCACGACCGTCTCGACGACCATGCCCTCTTCCAGGTCGGACCAATCGCCCACGTCGGCGGCCGCGCCGGGCCGGATCAGCTCGTAGAGCCCTTCGTCGGCGTGGAATCGCACCACCCGCACCGTGACCTCGCCCCCTATTTCGGGCGGATCGTCGAACTGCTTGAGGGGCACGATTCCTTGCTCACGTCCCCCCAACTCGACGAACACGTCTTCGCGGCGGATCATAGCTACCCGGCCCGTGTTTTGGGAGTCGGGTTCGAGCATGGCCTGTTTGGTCACGTGATCGTCGGCCGCGATCAGGTCCTCGACCGACGCGCCGCCCATGGCCCGCTCGAATTCCTCTTCAAGGTCCGAGGGTAGCCGGCTGCGCACGTTCGGGGGTGGGAATTTCCTCGGCAAGGGCAAGGTCTCGCGCGGCGCCTGCTCGGCCGGCCGATCAGCAACCGGGGCCTGCTGCGGAGCCTCGGCCTGGGGCGACGCCGCCTTAGCCGGGAGCGGTTCGTCCACCGGAGGTGCTGGGGCCGCCCCGGGCGCATTGCCTGGAGGCACTTCCGGCGACTTTGCGGGCTCCGCCTCGACGGGCGTCTGGGGCTGAACCGGCTTCTGTCGCGCGGGGGGCTCGGCCTTGGCCCGATCTTGATCGCGGTCGGCCTTCCGCTTCCCCCGCTCCGATCGTTTCGGGCGGGGCACGCCCACGATGCGCACCGAGTCGCCGATCGGCTTGGGGCGGTAGGCCGCCACGTCGCGCTGCGATCCGATCAGGATCTTTCGACGGGGGCGCGGCTCCTCCCGATCGCCCGCATCGCCTTCGGGCGTAGAATCGGCCGGTGGGGTCTCGCCGCCGCTGTCGTTCGACTCGAAAGAGGGAGCAGGCCCCGCGTCGCCAAGCTCGGATGGGGTGACCGACTCCGTCGAATCGCTCGGTTGCGCGTGGTCGTTCGGATCGCTACTCATCAATGTCCTCTCCGGAAGTCGCAGGACCCAACGGTCGGCTGCCGGAACGCCTCTGAACCCTCCATCCTACCAAACGACTCGGCCCGAATCCAAGGGCCCGAAGGGCGATAAGATCGGCCTCGGGCGAACGTTCCCCTCGGTCGTGGGTGATCTCGACGATGTCGGGAGGAAGAGTTGTCCAGAAAGATGGGGCCTCCTGATCCAGGGCGGGATAAACCTGGGGCGCCCCTCGGGTCAGTGGGCTCGCGTCGGAGCCCACCCGTCGCCGAGGCGCCGCCCGGGCAAACACGACGATCGCGCGCTACCACGCCAAGGCAACGACTGCTCTACTTGCCGCTCCCTCGCCGAACGGCTACGTTAGAGCCTCTTCGGGTCGCGTGGGAGGGAGCACTCATCGACAGCCCTTGGGAGTCGCGAGGATGGCCAAAGCGCAGGCGAAATTTGCGATCGGGGTCGACTACGGGACCAACAGCGTGCGGGCCCTCGTCGTCGACGTTGCCGGCGGCGAAGAGGTCGGCACGCACGTCGACGACTACCCGAGCGGCGAGGCGGGCATCCTGCTCGATCCCAAGGATCCCAACCTGGCCAGGCAGAACCCGGCCGACTACATCGACGGGTTCGTCCGGTCGGTGCGCGGGGCTTTGCGTGCGGCGAAGAAGGTCGATGGGTTTCAGCCCGACCGCGTGGTGGGCATCGGCGTCGACACGACCGGCTCGACCCCGATCCCGGTCGACCGGCAGGGTACGCCCCTGGCGATGAAGCCGCGGTTCGAGCGCAACCTAGCGGCGCACGCCTATCTGTGGAAGGATCACACGGGCCACGCCGAGGCGGCCGAGATTACCGAAAAGGCCCGGCAGCGGGGCGAGCCCTACCTGAACAAGTGCGGCGGCACGTACAGCTCGGAGTGGTACTGGTCGAAGATCCTGCATTGCCGGCGGACCACTCCCAAGGTCTTTCAGGCCGCCTACGCCTGGGTCGAGCTGGCCGACTTCATACCGGGTTTTCTGACGGGCAACCTCGATCCCGACACGATGCCCCGCGGCGTCTGCGCCGCGGGACACAAGGCCATGTACAACGACGAGTGGGGCGGCTTGCCGAGCAAGGAGTTCCTCGCCGAGTTGGAGCCCGAGTTGGGCATGCTTCGCGATCGCTATGCGTCCCGGGCCGTGGCCGCCGACGAGACGGCCGGCCCTCTGAAGGCCGATCTGGCCAGGCAGGTGGGCCTGCCGGCCGGCATTCCCGTGGCCGTCGGAACGTTCGACGCCCACGCCGGGGCGGTGGGGGCGGGCATCAAGCCGGGCACCCTGACCAAGATCATCGGCACCAGCACGTGCGACATGATGGTCGTCCCCCGCGACCGGGCGCTGGCCGACATTCCCGGCCTCTGCGGAATCGTGCCCGGCTCGATCGTCCCCGGCATGTACGGGCTCGAGGCGGGGCAGTCGGCCGTGGGCGACATCTTCAACTGGTTCGTCGGGCGCATGGCCCCGAAAGCGTACACGGCCAAGGGCGACCCCCACGCGAACCTCACCGACGAGGCCGAGCGGCTCCGGCCGGGCGAAAGCGGGCTTCTGGCCCTCGATTGGAACAACGGGAACCGCACGGTCCTGGTCGACCCGCTCTTGACCGGGCTCGTGGTCGGCAACACCCTGCACACGACGGCGCCCGAGACGTACCGCGCCCTGGTCGAGGCCACCGCGTTCGGGGGCCTGACGATCATCCAGCGGTTCGAGGAATACGGCGTCGCGGTCCACGACGTGGTCAATTGCGGGGGGATCGCCGAGAAGAACCCCTTCGTCATGCAGATCTACGCCGACGTGTTCAACCGGCCCATGAAGATCAGCCGCTCGGCCCAGACCTGCGCGTTGGGGGCGGCCATTTTCGGCGCCGTGGTGGGCGGCGCCTACAAGACCACCGAGCAGGCCCAGCGGCGCATGACCGGCGTCAAGCCCCTGGTCTACCGGCCCCGCAAGGCGGCCGCGGCCGTCTATGCCGAACTCTACGACCTGTACCGCGCCCTGCACGACGCCTTCGGCACCACGGCCTACCAGGGAAGCCTTCACCACGTGATGAAAGGGCTCATCGCCATCCGCGATCGGGTCCGCAAAGGGTAGGTGCCGTTTTATTTCCCGGGCAAATCGTCGCGAGCAACGTCCCATGAGCCTTTCCGAACTCCGCGAAGAGGTCTGCTACGCCAACAAGATGCTCCCGGCCGCCGGCCTGGTGGCCATGCACTCGGGCAACGCCAGCGGGCTCGACCGCCGCGAGGGCCGGCTCGTGATCAAGCCCTCGGGCGTCGACTACGACGCCCTCACGCCCGATGATCTCGTCGAGGTCGACCTGGCCACGGGCGAGGTGATCGGCTCGAAGCTGCGCCCCAGCGTCGACCTGCCGCACCATCTCCATCTCTACCGCCGCATGCCCGAGGTCAGCGGCATCGTGCACGCCCACAGCAACTATGCCACCGCCTTTGCCGCCGTGGGCCGGCCGATCCCCTTGTGCCTGACGGGCATTGCCGACCAGTTCGGGGCCGAGATTCCCTGCACGCCCTACATCGACAACGAGGGCGACCACATCGGTCAGGCGATCATCCGGCACCGCAACCGCGCGCCGGCCATCCTGCTTCAGAACCACGGCGTGTTCGCCTGGGGCCCGACGCCGCGGTCGGCGCTGAAGACGGCCGTCATGGCCGAGGACGTGGCCAAGACGGTCTTGCTGGCCTTCCAACTCGGCACCCCCCTGGAAATTCCCTCCGACGAAGCCAAGAAGTGGTACGACCGGTATCACTACGGATACGGCCAGAAGTAGTCGAACAGGAGCCTTTTCATGAGCCTACCGCCGAAGCGGGTCACTCTGGGCTTCATCCCGGCCCATCGCGCTTTTTTCAGCGTCGAGCTGGCCGCCAAGATGCGCCAGCAGACGATCGAGACGATGAAGAACCTGGGCGTGGAGGTCGTCGTGCCCGACGCCGGGCAGACCAAGGCGGGCTGCGTCGAAAACCGCCGCGAGGCCGAGTTGTGCGCCGAGTTGTTCCGCCGCCACGACGTCCAGGGCATCGTGGTCGGGGCGGTCAATTTCGGCGACGAGCAGGCCGTCGCCTGGACGGTCCGCCAGACCCGCCGCGACCTGCCCGTCCTGATCTTCGGCTGCCAGGAGGAAGAGACCCTCACGAGAACGACGCCTCGCCGCGACGCGTTCTGCGGCCTGCTGTCGATCGGCGAAGCGCTCCGCCAGATTGGGGCCCGATACACCGTGGCCCGGCGGCCCATCTGCTTTCCCACCGACCGATCGTTCGGCGAGGACCTCGACGGGTTCGTGCGGATCTGCCGCGTCGTCGACGGCCTGCGCAACGCGCGCTACGGGCAGATCGGCACCCGGCCCGACGCCTTCTGGACCTGCCGGTTCGACGAGAAGCAGTTGCAGCGGCTCGGCCCGACCACGGTGGTGCTCGATCTGTCCGAAGTGCTGGCCGGCGCCAACGCGATCGACGATACCGATGCCGAGGTCGGCAAGATCGTCGAGAGCATCCGGCAGTACGCCGACGCCTCGGACGTCGAGGCGGCCAGTCTCGTCCGAAGCGCCAAGCTCGAGCTGTTCCTGCGGCGCTGGGGCGCCGAGAACGCGATCGACGCGTTGGCGCTGCAGTGCTGGAACTCGATCCAGGCCAACTACGGCGTGTGCGCGTGCCTGACGATGAGCCGGTTCGGCGACGAGGGCGTCCCCTGCGCGTGCGAGTCGGACATTCTCGGCGCCCTGTCGATGCACGCGGCCATGCTGGCCAGCGGCAGCCCGGCGGGCCTGGCCGACTGGAACAACCTGCACAACGACGACGACGAGCTGGTCAACGTGTGGCACTGCGGGGTGTTTCCCGCGACGCTGGCCCAGACGCCGCCCCGGATCGGCGTCCAGGAGATCATCGCCTCCAGCGGCGCGGCCCGCTACGAAGATGCCCAGGGGACCGTCGAGTTCGTGGCCAGGCCCTCGCCCCTGACGCTGTGCCGGGTGACCCAGTCGGCCGAGGGCCGGTGGAAGGCGGTCGTCGCCCAGGGAAAGATCGAAGACAACCCGGCCCAGACCTTCGGGGCCTACGGCTGGTGCCGCATCCCCAACCTCCCGCGCCTGTATCGCGACGTGCTGTTGCGGCACTTCCCGCACCACGTCGCGATCACCCCGTCGCACGTGGGCAACGTCCTTTGGGAAGCGCTGGGCAACTACCTGGGCATGGAAGTCTACCACGCCGCCCAGAACGTCCCCGGATTGTACACCCCCGATACGCCGTTTTAGTGTATATAAACTATTGAGCCGTGACGTGCGCATCTTGTGGGACACGTTCGTGGCTCGTTCCCACCCTTCGCGTGGGAACGCACATTCGGCCGCTTCGCGGCCGCGAGGCACACGCGAAGCGTCGAAGGACCGGTTCCCACGCTTCGTCCTGTCCCACGGCGTTCAGGTCCACCAGGTCTTCCCGCATCAACGACGCCACCCCCTCCACGGTGGCGTACCCCGCAGAGCGACCAGCACCCTCGGGTCGATGGCCGGACGCCTCGGATGGCCTTCCACGGCTTTGATCCTCTCGTACAATGGCTTCCTGCCGGTCCATGAGGGTTCGCTGCGACTCGGGGTCAGGGCTTCCGTTCCAACCAGTGGTCAGATCCCTCGCCGTGTCTTCTGGGTAATCTGCCAATGATCGACCTTCCGCTCGACGTCGGCCGACTGTTGCGCGAAACCTTCGTCGCCCGCGTCGAGCATCTCGCCACGACGGAATCGACCAACGACGTGGCCAAGGCGCGGGCCGCGCAGGGCGACGCCGACCTGCCCCGGTTGATCGTGGCCGACGCGCAGACGGCGGGACGGGGTCGGGGATCCCATCGCTGGTGGACCGGGCGCGACAGCCTCGCCTTCAGCCTGCTTCTCGACGCGGCCTGCCTGGGGGCCGACCGGCAGCGCGCGATGCTCGTGGGATTGGGGGCGGCCGTGGCCGTGGTGGAGACCGTCGCGCCCCTTGTACCCGAGCGCCGGGTGGGCCTGCACTGGCCCAACGACGTCTTCGTCGACGGGCGGAAGCTGGCGGGAATCCTCGTCGAGGTCCCGGCCGGCGCACGCCTGGTCGTGGGCATCGGCCTGAACACGAACGACACGCTCGGCGACGCGCCGCCCGAGGTGCGCGACAAGGCCGCCACCCTGCGAGACCTGACCGGCAGGCGCTTCGACCGGACCTCGATCCTGCTCGACTTGCTGCCGCGCCTGGAGGCGGTCTGGGCACATTTGGCATCTTCACCCGAGACAATCGGAAATCAGGCGCACGCGCGATGCCTTCAGCGCGGCACGATCCTCACCGTCGAGTTGGGGCGCGAATCGGTTCGAGGACGCTGCGGCGGAATCGCCGCCGACGGGGCATTGCTGCTCGACACGCCCGGCGGCCGGCGCAGGCTTGTATCGGGGGTGGTTCTCTGGCCAAGCTGACGGGGGGAAACGGCCAACGTCTCGCCCATGTCCCCCCAAGCAGATCGAAACCTGCCCGAATCTCGCCGTTTGGCCCGGCGGACGTGTGCGAACGTTCGGGATCGAGTTCGAGTATCCATGCAACGTTCTTGGACGGCGGATTCGTGACCCTTGATTTGCCTTCCCGGAACCGTCAGAATGCCGGTCGAGCCCAGGAGCCGAGACCATGTGCCGAGATCCTCGCGTCGCGTCGCCGCTGAAAACGATTCGTGGCGGTCCGCCGAGATCGTTCCGTCGCCGCGGGGCTCGGCGGATCGTTGCCGCGGCCTGGCTCTTGGCCGTGGCGTCGACCGCGCTGGCCGAGGGGCCGCCGTCGCAGCCCTGGTTCCCCGAGGCGCCGCCCCTCGGCGAGCCCGCCGGAGAAGTCATTCGAGTCGCCGACGTCGAGAGGCTCTTTCGGGCGGCCCGGACCGTGCGCCCGGGCGGGACGATCGTCGTGGCCGACGGGCATTACCGGATGCCGCGCTACTTCGAGCTGCGCACCGATCGGGTCACCCTGCGCGGCGAATCGGGGCGGCGCGATCGGGTCATCCTCGACGGGGCGCAGAGCCGGCACGGTGAACTCGTGGGCATCACCGGGTGCTCCGACGTGATCGTCGCCGATCTGACCATCCGGAACGCGCGGCACAACGGGTTCAAGATCAACTCCGACAAGTTCACGACGCGGGTGACCATCCGCAACTGCGTGATCCACAACGTCTGGCAGCGGGGAGTCAAGGGGCCGGCGGTCCGCAAGGAGGATCGCGATACGTTCCGCCCTTCCGACTGCCGCATCGAGTATTGCCTGTTCTACAACGATCGTCCCAAGCGGTTCTCCGACGATCCCAGCGACACGGCGGAGAATTTCGGCGGCAATTACGTGGGCGGGATCGACGCGATGTATCCGCGGCGCTGGATCGTCGCCGACAACGTGTTCGTCGGCATCCGAGGCCGAACCGGCGAAGCGCGCGGCGCGGTTTTTCTCTGGCACGACGCCGAAGACTGCGTCGTCGAGCGGAACGTGGTGATCGACTGCGACGCGGGCATCTGCCTGGGCAACTCGTACCGGGGCCCCGACACCGAAATCCATTGTCGGCGGTGCATCGTGCGCAACAACTTCGTCACGCGGTGTCCCGAGAACGGCATCCTCGCCGACTACACCGAAGACTGCCGGATCGTGCACAACTCGGTCCACGACCCCGAGTCGCGCCAGAAGCGGCTCGTGCGCCTCGTGCACGACAACGGCGGCCTCGTGGTGGCGAACAATCTGCTGAGCGGCCCGCCGATGCGCCGCGAGACGTCGAGCCCGATCCGCGAGTTCGGCAACGTGACCGGCGATCGGTCGCACGCGCTGGTCGACGTCGCGAGCGGGAACCTGCGCCTCGCGTCGCGCGAGCCCGAGGTGGTCGACGCCTGCGACCCGGTAGCCGAGGTGGCCGACGACATCGACCGCCGGCCCCGCGACCGGCGCCCCGACGCCGGGGCGCACGAGTGGATTGAGAAGCCCTAAGAGCCTCTGCGGGCATCCGCCGCCCTTGAACGGTCCCAAGCCCTCCAACCCACGACGATGACCATGAAGCTCACGCGGCGCAGCGTTCTTCGGTGGGGTCTTTCGCTGTCGGCTGCCGCGGTCGCACGAAGGGCGCCCGCGGCGACCGGCCCGAGCGCGGCGGTTGCGGCAGCGCCGATCGCGATTCCCTTCGACATGCCCGGCTTCAAGGAGCCGGCGTTTCCCGACCGCACCTTTGCCGTGACCGACTTCGGCGCCCGGCCGGGCGGGACGGCCATGAACACCCGGGCGATCGCCGAGGCAATCGCCGCCTGCGCGCGGGCCGGCGGGGGGCGGGTGCTGGTGCCCGCCGGCGTCTGGCGCACCGGTCCCATCCACCTGAAAAGCAACGTCGATCTGCACGTGGCCGAAGGGGCCGAGCTGCGATTCAGCGACCGGTTCGACGACTATCTGCCGGTCGTGTACATGCAGCGCGGCGGAGTGCGGTGCTACAACTATTCGCCGTTGATCTACGCCCGCCGTTGCACGAACGTGGCCGTGACCGGGGCCGGCACGCTCAACGGCCAGGGACAAGCATGGTGGCCGTGGAAGAACCGGCAGCCCGGCATGGAGCGGTTGTTCGCGATGGGCGCCAGGCAGATTCCCGTCGAGCAGCGCGTCTTCGGCACCGAGGCCGACGGCGTGCGCCCCTGCTTCATCCAGCCCATCGATTGCGCGAACGTGCTGCTCGAAGACTTCACGCTGATCAACGGCCCGTCGTGGAACATTCACCCCGTCACCTGCGAAAACGTGACGGTGCGCCGCGTGCGCGTCACGACCATGGGCCCCAACAACGACGGAATCGACCCCGATTCGTGCCGCAACGTGATCGTCGAGGACTGCTTTCTCGATACGGGCGACGACTGCATCTGCCTCAAGGCGGGCCGCAACGAAGACGGCTGGGCCGTCGGCAAGCCGTGCGAAAACGTCGTGGTGCGCCGCTGCCGAACCCGGCGCGGGCACGGGGGCATCGTGTTCGGCAGCGAGATGTCGGCCGGCATCCGCAACGTGCTGGTGCACGACTGCCGCTTCGAGGGCACGCAGCGGGGTATCCGCATCAAGTCGCTGCCGGGGCGCGGCGGGGCCATCGAAAACCTCTGGTTCCGCAACCTGGTCATGGACGGCGTGGGCGCGGCGATCCATTTGACCCTTCGCTACGCGCGCACCCCGAACGACGCCGACGCCATGCCCGTGTTCCGCAACGTCCACGTTCGCGACCTCGCCTGCACCAACGCCCGAGTGGCGGTCGAGATGCTCGGGCTGCCCGGCGGCGACTACATCGACAACGTCACCCTCGACGACGTGGCCATCGCCTCGGTCGCCGGGCTCCAGGCCGAACACGTGCGGCGCCTGCGCTTGACGCGGGTCGATCTTTCGCCCTCGAAGTCGCCCGTCATGCGGCTTCGCGATTGCCGCGACGTAGCGATCGAGCAATCGAAGTGCCCCGAGGGCGCCGACGTCTTTCTCCAGGTCGACGGCGCCGCCTCGGAGAACATCCGGCTCGACGAGGTCGACCTATCGAAGGCCGCTCGCGGCGTGGTCGCGGGCAGCGACGTGCCCGCGGGAGCCGTCGTGACCGCCCCGAGCCGACTGTAATCGGACGAGATCGAAAAGGAGTATCCCAACGATGCTGCAAGAGAAAACGGTGTTCCTCACGGGCGCGGGCAGCGGCATTGGCAAGGCGACCGCGAAGAAGCTGCTCGCGCTGGGCGCCAAGGTCTTCAGCCTCGAGTGCTCGGCGGCGAACGTCGCGGCCGCGCGGGCCGAATTGGCCGAATTGGGCGACCAGCGCCTCGCGTTCTTCGAGGGTGACGTGCGCGACGAAACCCAGGTGCGCGACGCCTTCGAGGCTTGCGACCGGGCCTTCGGGCCCCTCGACGTGCTGATCAACAACGCCGGGGTCGGCGTCCCCACCCCCGATCTGGCCGTCGCCGAGACGGCCGTCTTCGAGCGGCAGTTCGACGTCAACGCCAAGGGCGTGTTCTTCTGCATGCGCGAAGCGCTCCGCCGGATGCGACCCCGCAAGTCGGGGCACATCCTGACCTTGATCTCGATGGCCGGGCAGCGGACGAATCCCGGGGCCCCCCTCTACTGCGCCTCGAAGTTCGCCGCGCGGGGCCTCAGCGGCGGACTGGCCGACCAAGTGCTCCAGGAGGGCATCAAGGTGACCGACGTGAACCCGGGTCCGGTCGACAGCAACTACTGGGGCGATCGCCAGGTGCCGCGCGAGAAGTTCCTCCGCCCCGACGACGTGGCCGAGATCATCGCCTTCGTGCTCCAACTGCCCGACCACGTCGTCGTGCGCGCCGTCGACTTCGACAGCATCCACTGGCTGGCCAGGTGAGCGGCGGGCGCCGCCGTTGGAAGACGCGGCGCGGGAGGTTGCGACGCAAGGCGCTAAAGCGGCCGGACGGTCGTGACCCAAAGGAAGACCTTGTCGGCCTCGTCGACGCGAAGCTCGCTTTTCAGTCCGGCCTTGAGCAGGCTGCGCTTCAGCAGCAAGGCGTAACTGGTGCGGCCCGAGGGAAGGCTGACCAGGGCCTTTTCGGGCTCGATGCCGTGCCGGGCCAGGGCATTGTGATCCATGAGCACGGGCACCTCGAGCCGGGCGGCGACGGCGTCGAGCACTTTCGTGACCGGAACGTCCTGCACGTTGACGTTGAGAAACTCGTACTGCCCGGGGAGCAGTTCGCCGCGTTTCTTGTCCGATTCCCAGCCGACCGGCCAGACTTCGGCGTCGGGCCCGGCGGCCGTGACGGTGCATTCGAGGCCGCCGCTCGACTGCCGAGGCACCAGCGCGTATCCCAAGGGCCGAACCACGGCGGCCAGGGCCGTGCCGCAGGTCAGATCGGAGAGTTCCTCTTCGACCGTGTCGTCGTCGCGGATCGCCCGGAGCAGGGCCGTTTCGACTCGAAGGGGCAAGGGCAGGCGGTTGCCGATTCTCTCGATGGCCTCGCGGCGGCCGATTCCCTTGGTCGAGAAGCCGACCCGACCCGACAGGGCCTGGTGGACCTCAGCAAGCTCGTCGGCGGTCAGCCCGAAGGCCGATCGCTGGGGGCGCTCGCCGGGCGGACCGTGCTGCGCCAGGTCGTCGAGCCATTGGGCCAGGCGGCGGGCCTCGGCCGCCCGAAACCGGGCACCGGGCACGACGACCTCGTCGGCCGACGTGATGATCCCGGTGACCACGTAGGTCGGAGCCGACTCGGGGCCGCGACGCTCGATCGCCATCCGGTCGCTCGCCTGCCCGGCGCGAATCCGCAGGTTGCTCACGCCGGCCTGCGTGAGACGGCGAAGCCATTCCTGCTGGGCCGTAATCGGTACGGCTCCGTCGGTGACCAATTCGAGCTCGACGCGACCCGCGGCGCAGGCCGGCGGGCCGGCGATCCAGGGTGCCGCCAGAACGGCCAGTGCAGCGACGACGCCTCGACATCGCATGCGATTCGCTCGTTGGGTGAAGGGTTGGAAAGGCAATCCAGCAGAGAACCGTTTTCTCCCAAAGGGATTATAGCACGGCCCCTAAACCCGGACGTTCGCGATGCCCCTTGCGGGCGCTCGGCCGCGCCGCGAGCGACTCGGGCCCGTGACGCCGCGGGGCGGATGCGGAACCCTTCGGCACGGAATCATCGTTCCGTCAGCGGCCTGGTCACCCGAATCTGCATGAGCCGGACCTCCCCGGGTTTGAGGCGAGCGAGTTGAGCCGCCGACATTCTGCTACGCAACCGATCCCCGCGTCAGAGGGTTGCCAGTCGGAAAACCGTGCAAAGCAATTTCCCGACGGCGCGCCGAGACGTATTCCGCGGAAAACGAACAACCCGTCGCGGGGAATCGTCTTGGAAGCCGATCGCAGCCACCCGACGCCGCCGCGGATTGCGAACAGCGAAACCGGCTCGGGCGAGCCGAGCGATTCTGGTGGGGCCGATCCGAGTTTGCTACAATCGGCTCTCTGGAGAGTGTTCGCGCTACGGTCGGCGTTTCTTTCCGTCGGCGTACGAATCCATCAGGCAATGCCATGAGTCCTTCGCCTCGCCCGATGACGGTACCCAGGTTCACGGCGATGAAGGCCGCGGGCCAGAAGATCACCATGGTCACCGCCTACGACTACACGATGGCGGCCTTGATCGACTCGGTCGGCATCGAGGGGATCTTGGTGGGCGACACCCTGGCCATGGTCGTCCAAGGCCACCGGAATACGCTGCCCGTGAGCGTCGACCAGATGATCTACCACGCCGAGATGGTGGGCCGGGCCGTCGAACACGCCCTGGTCGTGGTCGACATGCCCTTTCTGAGCTATCACACCGGCCGGTACAAGGCGATCGAAAACGCGGGGCGCATTCTCAAAGAAACGCGCTGCCAGGCGGTCAAGCTCGAACAGGGGCCCGGACAGGTCGAGATTACGGCGGCCCTGGTGGCGGCCGGGATCCCCGTGATGGCCCATTTCGGGCTCCGTCCCCAGAGCATTCACCAAATGGGGGGGTACGCCATCCAGCGCGATCGCGAGCAGCTCTTCAACGACGCCAAGGCGGCCGAAGAGGCCGGCGCGTTTTCGATCCTGCTCGAGTGCATCCCCGGCGACATCGCGACCGAGGTCACCGCGTCGGTCAAGATTCCCACGATCGGCATCGGAGCCGGCGCGGGCTGCGACGGGCAGGTCCTCGTCATGCACGACCTGCTGGGCTTGGGCATGGGCCGGGTGCCACGCCATGCCAAACAGTACGCCGACCTGGGAGGCGCGACGATCGAGGCCGTCGCCCGGTACCGCGACGAAGTCCGGGCGGGCACGTTCCCCGGACCGGAACAGACCTTTCAGTAGCCCCGTCGCTTCGCCGAAAGGGAGACCGTCGCGCCTATTCTCTCGCCGCGATGATTGCGGCGGCGGCTCGTCGTCAATCCGCGCGCCGGTCGCCCTTCTTTTCTTGCCGGATTCCTGTTGTTTCCGCGCCGCGTTCCTGCTACAGTCTGCCCGCGCGTTTTGGCCCCCCACGAAGATGCGGGAAGCGGCGGACTTGTCCAGGCTATTTTGCATCGGCATGCTCGGGATCGCCCTGTCGTCTCCGGTCACTGGAGGCGACGACTCGCCGTTCGATTCTGGGATGGCGGCGTCGCCAGCCCAGTTGCGGCGGCTCCCGGCGATCGATCCGTCGTGGTCTTGGCATGAGCCCCTCGAGGCCGCCCCAAGCGTGGATTTGCCGGGCGCGGCGCCGGCCGCGCCCGAGATCGGCGCGCCGCCAACGTCGTCCCTCCCGGCCGAGCTCGCGACCGAGTTGTCGGCGGAGGTTGTCGAGGAAGTCGTCGAGGTCGAAAAGCCCCCGCCCGACCCGTGGGAAGGCAGCGTTGAGCTCGGCCTCGACGGCACCGAGGGCAACAGCAAATCGTTCAACCTTCGCGGCGGCGTTGGCGCCAAGCGAACGTTGCCGAATCAGGTGCTCTCGCTCGATCTCGACTACCACAAGGGATCGCGGAACCGCATCCTCAGCGCCCACCGACTGTTCTTCGAGTGGCGCCAGGAGTGGCTTTGGGAAGACTCGCCCTGGAGCTACTACGTCCACGGCACGACCGAGTACGACGAATTCCGCGCGTTCGACACGCGGGTCGCGCTGGACACGGGTTTAGGGTATATGCTTTTCGAACGCGAGAGCACGACGCTCAAGGGCCGGGCGGGCGGCGGCGTGTCGCGCGAGTTCGGCGGCCCCGCCGACGACTACGTGCCCGAGCTGGTGTTCGGGCTCGAACTCGAACACAAATTCTCCAAGCGGCAGAAGATCGCGGCCACGGCCGACTACATCCCCGACGTGACCGACTTCGCCGACTACCGGGTGAACCTTAAGGCCGGTTGGGAGGCCCTGATCGACGAGGAGATGAACCTCAGCCTCAAGGTGGGCGTGCGCAACCAGTACGACAGCACTCCCAACGGGGTCGACCCGAACGACTTCGATTACTCGGTCGTGCTGCTCTGGAAGTTCTGATCGAGCGGCGCCCGGCCCCGCCACTCGGGCGGGCCGCGCCGGGTAGCGACTCAAGTCGCGTGGCTGCGGAGCCAGGCTACCCACGTCCGGGGCGATACGAGAAATCGCCATCGCGAATGGGTCGGCTTCGCTTCTTCCGGAGAGGGGGGCTCCGGCGGAGGGGAAGGCAACGGCTCCGCCTTCCGGGGAACCTGAATCCGCCGCTCGTAGAGCACCTGAAAACTGGTGCCCCCCACGGTCAGCCTGTCGCCAGGCATCAACTCGGCCGTGTTGACGTTCAACCCGTTCACAAACGTGCCGAGCATCGAACCGAGGTCCCGGACGACCAAGGTTCCCTTGATCGAATTGATCTCGCAATGCCGGCGGCTGGCCCAATTGTCGTCGACGTGGATCCCGGCGTCCGGGCCCTGGCCGATCATCACGGGCAGCTTGTCGAGAACGATCTTCCGTGTCGTGTCGGAGTCGACTTCATTCAACTCGATGAGCATATCCATCCTCCGTCGGGCGGTCGCGACGGCGCGGTTCGTCCACGTGAACCAACTCAGCGCATTGCGGGCCGATCCTGCCTCTTCCCCGACGTCACCTATCGTGGGCGATAAGAAGTGTTCCAGTGTAACGCATGCCCGTTGGCCGTCAACTACCCTCAACGGGTTATTTCCGGCAATCTCGGGCACCGAGCCCCGACGGGCCGCAAGAACCGGGAACCGGCTCGTTCGAACCCTCCGACGCGGGAGTTCCCCAGGTCGCAGCCGGAGTCGCATTCGGAGTCGCAGCCGATGTCGGGTTATCTGTGCATGGGTTTTCCGAAAGCTATACTGAGCTTGTGCTTACGAACATCGTTCGACACGCGTGCGATTTCCGCCTCCCGTCGAGTCCGCAACGCGCCGATTCCATTTGGAATCGATGACATGGGAAATCTGGGTTGTCTGGGGAGATTGTCCTCTGCTGGCATTCCCCTCGCAATAGCTGCGCAATCACCCATCGATGTGGCCGGATCGAACGCGTCATCGACGCGGCCTGTTCCGTACTACGAAGCCGAGGGCCGGAAGGTGCAACCG
>Ga0334901_1001827_pt1 | contig 20311 bp, 16 predicted proteins | sample GraSluR3_MG_3_FD_207216 | JGI IMG/M metagenome (GOLD analysis project Ga0334901, IMG submission 207216) | Sludge microbial communities from methane-producing bioreactor in Wageningen University, Netherlands - Granular Sludge_15_08-R3 | ecosystem: Engineered > Bioreactor > Anaerobic >... | reverse complement strand
TTACTCATCTAGTCAGTCACACGGCACCTATTACTGTCGCACCTCAACGATTTGATACCAAATCACCGAATCAACACGTACGCACGTCACGTAAGTCTCAAGCGAACATTTCGTTCGACTGATCGATAATATTAGAGCAGCCGTCCCTTGTTATGAGACGTCTGCTCATTTTTTATTCCACCCAATTTGCTGCCAATCATTCAATACATCATTGATCCGATCCACAATCAGACCAATTCCCCCTCCCCTGCTCCATGACCAATACGAGCAGGTCAATGAATGAACGCATCCCACCCCAGATGAATTCTTTCGTAGCACCTTTCCTTTGATCATACAATCCCATGTATTTATCGGACATCTCCGTGTCAATCAGATTACGTGATTAACTTTCAGAGTCATTGGTTGACTCGCGCTAAAGACAATACAATCCAATGACCGGACAGATTTTTTTCAATCCTCCCCCCATTTCCAAACCATCTCCTTATAAATGCATAGAGTAAAAAACATCACAAACTGCTTTACTCCCCCGTCACCTGCCTCTTCCATCCACGTACCACACATTCAGCTTCACAAAAAAACTGAATCCCCGAAAGGAGCCCCACAATGATGCCATTTACCGACTATTTTGCCGCCCCGTTCGAACCTGAGTGCTACGCTTTCGAAAGACTGATGCGAAAGTATGAACCAAAGATCCTGAAAACTACCGCTCAATATGCCAACCGCTATGCGCGTTACCTCTACCGCCACGCAGATCGCGAAGACTTGCTGCAAATCGCGCGTTATGCATTCTCGGAAGCCAACGACAAATTCGACATCACAAAAATTGACGCAGGCAAAGAGCCGGAAAATCGCCTCGCTGCCCGAACGATGGAAGGCCGACTCTCCGACTACCTCCGAAAGCACTACAAAAACGCAAGCCGAGAATCCTATGACAGCAACGACTCTTCCTATGACATCCCCGATGAAGCTACCGAACCTCTGAACATGCAAATGCTGCTCATTCTCCAAGATCATCTTCCTACCCTTACTCCACGCGAGGCCCTCTACATCAATCTTTCCGTCTTTAGTGATTGGAGTACTGAGCAAATTCCCGAAGCCGCTAAAGTCTCCGAACACACCGCCCGCTCCTGGAAAAAGAGCTTGCGTAAAAAGTTGGCACCGCTACGAGAGGAATTGAAAAAGCGTAAGTGAACAGTTAAAAAGAATCGACCAGTTCAGCAGAAATAATGCTGAGCCGGTCGTTTTTTTTGTGCACTCAAATAATTACAAATAACACTTTCAGTATTTGCAATGTATCTTTCACGAAGAAATTTTACCACCATTTGACTTTGAACCGTACGCCGTCAGCACATTGTTACATGACATTGCGCTTTTAGGTCATTCTTTATTTTCCCTTTTTAGAAATAAGAAAGAATAGCGTTACTGGCAACTATGCCCCTACTTCGTCAGTAATCTCGATTTTGATTGTAGCCTTCATTCCCATAGCTCTCATAACATTTTCAATTTTTTCAGTAGTTGCACCATAGTATTCGTTTCTTTCATCTCTGGAAACTTGAGATTCACTTACTTTTAACCGATGAGCCAATTCGACTTGTGGTAAGTTTAAATAAATTCGATATGCGACTAATGTTTTACCAATATCCGTGAATTTATAGATCGGATTAAAAGTACCGCGTTTAATTCGCTCATAATACTCAACTTCTGCCTTTAATTGTTCATGAAATGAGATTAACGGTTGCACGGCCATGTCAACTTGCTCGGCATTAAGTTCCATTTTTTTAAATCGGCTTTTTTCACTATTTATATACTCTTGATCTTGCTTCAGCTTTTCAACGGCCTTCTGATATGCGGCTTCATTTTTAATCATAACAAGCGTTCACTCCTTTGCCTAAATTCGGTATGAACTGCAACTCATTGACTATCAAAACCAGGATATTCATTTATTTGATAATCTTGATAATACCTTTTGGTAAAAAAGTATCACGTGTTTTCCTAAAGGCTGCAGGAAACATTTGCTGATGTCCATACTCATCGAGAATACCACTCTCTTGCCCTACATGAGGATATAATTCTACTTTATAGCGATGCCACATAGGAAGCTGAGGCTTAGACGAATTACGATCGTATTCTCTGCTTTTCCAGTCCCAAGTCCAAATTTTATAGGGATCTATTTTGTTTAAATCCCGTACAATATCTAAGAGGTAATAAGGACTAGTCGCAAAATAGCCATCAATGTCGCTTGGGTTCGCCTTATCTTCGACAAATGAACCATCAATAAAAATTTCATCAATTCCGACTTGGTGTAATTGATCAACGAGAATAGACAAATTATTGACTAACATGAGGCGTTTTTGTTGATTCCAAGGCACCTCACTGTCAGGTCCTTGAACCAATAGAGAACTTTTTAGTTGCTCTATCGTCATTGGGTAATCTCCGGGACTAAGAACTCCATTCTCATTGAAAACCAGTGACATAATCTTGCCCTCCAGAGGAAAAAGATATACTTATTTCGCAAGTCACTCTCATGTTATAAATATCATTGCTGTTAAATTAACTTATAAGTTAACTATATGGTGTATCATTTATCTTGTCAATATTCATTGATAAATTTCATCAATGAACATAGGAAATCAAATCGACAGACTCAACAAATTTCCCTTTAAAAATCGATCTTTATTCAATGATCAAACGAATCTCATTCACAACTTCCTCAGAGTTTTCCTCTTGATCTTGGCCAATCTGCGCTTTCATTTTTTCGAGTATTTCCCCGGTAATCTGAAGTTGGTTCATATCCTGCCAATCGACCAGCTCGCAGCGTTTGTGTTTTTGTAAATACTCAATAGTGTTTATATCTTCCTGCATGTTAGTTCGGGTGACTAGGATTAATGGTTTATGGAGGGATACTGCTTCTGCAACGGTTTCCCATCTTGGTTTTGAAATAACGAGATCGCTTGCCGCAATGTAATTTTGGGATCCCGTATCATCATAAGGAATCTTATAGATGTTAAGCTTGTCTACTTTTGTATTGCTTGAAACGATGGACGCGCAATTTTGACTGTCCCATATTTTCCATGATGCCAGTTCGCCAACGTCAATTGTCATCCCCAATCCGGAAAAGACAATCGTTTTATGTCCATCGGGATTAAGGGCAGCTCTAATCCGACGTACTGCATCCTTTTGAGGGGTTCGCGCGAAGAATCCAAATGTCTTATTTTCCTTGCTCCCCCACGAGAGTTCTCTGCAACCGGACAAAAGGCACAAAAGTAATCCATGTGGTGATAACAATTAAAAAGTGGTTGCCGTTTATCTTCCGAAAGAAATTGGGCATATGCCGTGTACCATGTAAAATTGGACTTCTGGCAGTGCCTCTTCACCATATAGGAGAGTGGTAAATAGGTTTGTCATTTATTGGTACATTTTTTGTCATTCAGTGGTAAAAAGCATGGCGCTAGTGGTACTGAAGGCGGCAATCGTAATAGACCACTCGGACGTAGGAAAATAGGCCAGGAGGCAGACGATGAGCACCGCCAGTTTCTGCGCTGCTCACCCTTCCCTATCTCGAGAACTGAGTTGATGGTTACTTTTTAACTATACATTTGGCACTCAACTACTGTTTCATCGAGAAAAGTTACAATCACTTTTCTCTCCTTATACAACATACAACGTGACTTGTGCCGGAAGAATGAATTTGAGTTTCTTGTGAACCTCGATCGACATGTCATGTAAGGTGCCCACGCAACAAGAAAAGATCTGTTCTTCTTCAGGCAAGACGTAATTAATGACTTCAACGTGGCGTTTCTACAATTTTTTCTGACGTAGATGTAACTGCTAAATTAAAGTGGCTCTTAAGTTAACTTGACGAAAGTACTTGAGCACCAAAAATCTTGATATTCTTACATTTTTTCACGCACTAAACAAAGGCTCTTTGGGATGAGCGTTTCAAACTTAATCGTTTGTACATCTGATATAAGGTGATCAATCATTTCACCTTCAATAAAGATTGAAAAGCGACAAAGATATTCATAATATGGCAGGAAGTTTTTTGTTGCTATGGAATCATATAGATAGTTATCCATTAATCAGAATGAAAGCGAATATTGGTCATGATTGCAGAAAGACATAATAAGATTTCTCAGACTGGCAACAATCTATCAGACAGATTGGAAGAGAACCTGACCGGGGATTTTTCTTGAATGCTGCGCTATCTTCCTTTTGAAAAGAGTCTGAAACATGTTCTTATCAATTTGGCCCAATGTGAAAATGATTCAAAAGTGTATTCTTTATTCGATATATCATGATAAATTCAATCTAATCGTTTCGAGGAGGAAAATAATAGTGACACGATTATTTATCATTGGAAATGGATTTGACGTATCTCATGGTTTAAAAACGACTTATGAAGACTTTCATAACTATCTCAAAAAAGAGTATCCTGATGCAAAAGGTGATGAACCTAAATTACCTGAAAGTACGGAAATGCCAGATGGAAGTGAAGAATATGATGAAAACGAAATTGCTGGATTCCTAATGTATTTAATTTCAAAAACCGAACTAGGCGGAGATAAATGGAGCGATCTAGAGAATTCACTTGGTCTTTTGGATTTTGATGAGTTTTTTGATTATCTCCCAGACATTTTTGACAGAGATGGGGATCATGATTATTGGCATGAGATGTATAACAACCAAGATCAGGCATTAAATCTTGTTATACCTACTGAAAAAATTACAGAATTTTTTTCTGACTGGATTAACACTATTAAAATCAATAAAAATACACCAATAAACCATAATTTTGTTAGACTAATGAATGACAAATCTGATATGTTTTTAACTTTCAACTACACAAAAACGTTAGAGATACTATATCATGCAAAAAAGGCTTGTCATATTCATGGAGTGCAGGGTGAACAATTATTATTTGGACACGGTGATGACACTGATAAAACTGATTACTACCAAGGAAAGTATACCGGATCAGAAGATTCTCTCCAAAAAATACAAAGTGATTTAAGAAAAGACACAGCTAGTGCTCTTAATGAACACAGCGACTTCTTTGATATGCTTTCGTCTTCCGTTGACCGAATATATTCATATGGGTTCTCCTTTTCAGATGTCGACAAAATTTATATTCAAGAAATCTGCCATCGAATATCAACTGACAATGTTGTTTGGTATTTAAATGATTTCGACTGTTCTACACAACGCAAACGCTATAAAAAAGTCATAATGGATTGTGGTTTTAAGGGTAAATTTGACATCTTTCATACATGATGTATCCTGAATTATTTGGCTAAATTTGACGGCGACCACATCAGCGACTCTCTTCTGCGAAAGAATAGTTCACCTTCTGCCATAATACGATCCATAGTCACCAGATAATACCCCTGTATTGTTGATGTCAGTACATTCTTTTTTCAACAAACAAAATAATTTCGTCCTTCGGTTGTTATTGCTACCTGAAAATATCCAAAAGTTGACGAGATTGCCTGTCCAGTAGGTGCTATCTATAGTTTCCGTAGGCCTTTATAGTTGGCACCTATTTTAGGAAAGGAAAAAGGGTATCCCTCGTGTAATCCTAATTACACGAGGGATACCCTTAAAACTAACAATATGATTATTATATCAGACTATCACCTTGTTGATAACCAGTCGACGGGTGTTTTCCAGGGCAAACGCATTAAAAAAAAAGAGGAATATTCTTCCTGAAAACGGTAAAATGTGAAGAAAAGACCGTTTTAAAGAGAATCACTGCCCATGCCAAAACACCTAATCGACCATCTTTCTGAAATCCCTGATCCACGCAGCGGGAATCATTTGTGCCATAATCTGATTGATATTCTGACCATCGCGTTGACCGCAACCATTTGCGCGATTGATTCATTTACCGATATGGAAGAATTCGGCTATGCGCGTAAAGAATGGTTCGAAGGCTTTCTTGAGTTGCCGAACGGGATTCCCTCCCACGATACCTTTGCTCGAGTTTTTTCTCTGCTTGATCCTGAGGCAGTTGAACGCTGCTTCATGAATTGGACAGCCGATGTCTACACACTGACTCAGGGCGAAGTGGTGGCCATCGATGGAAAAACGCTGCGCGATTCCCATCACCGTGCCGACAATAAACGGGCTATCCATACCTTATGCGCCTGGGCGACCGAACAAAAGGCGATGCTGGCCCAGCGAAAGGTGGAAGGAAAAACGAATGAAATCACCGTTATTCCTGACCTGCTTGACCTGCTGAATCTCAAAGGCTGCGTGGTGACGATTGACGCCATGGGCTGCCAGAAAGACATTGCCGCCAAGATCAAGGAGAAAAAAGCGGATTATGTTCTGGCTCTGAAAGGCAATCAATCCGCGCTCAATGATGACGTCCAATTGTATCTGGAAGACGCACAGAAAAATGTGTTTAAGGACGTGCCGCACAGCTTCTATAAACAAGTTGAAAAGGGCCATGGCCGCGTCGATGTTCGCCGTTACTGGACGACGGACGCCATTGATTTTTTGGAACAACAAGTAGACTGGAAAGGACTCAAAAGTGTCGGCATGGTTGAATCCGAACGGCAGACTGGTGATCAGGTCAGCGTGGAACGGCAATTCTACCTCTCCTCACTTGCCAGCGATGCGAAAAAATTCGCTAAAGCGGTACGCCAGCATTGGCAAATCGAAAACGGGCTGCATCACGTGCTCGATGTTACGTTCCGAGAGGATGAGCAGCGCATGCGTCTGAAAAACAGTGCGCAGAATATGGATCTACTGCGTCGATGCGTGGTTAATTTACTGAAGCAGGAGACAACAAGCAAGCGGAGTATTCGAGGAAAACGGCTAAAAGCAGATTTTTGATTTTCCCTATTTAAAAACGGTGCTTGCGCTGGCTTATCGCCTCTCGGATCGTTCATGATTTATTTTGTTGACCTCATTGTAGCACGCGATTAATCAGAATTTCTAATGCGTTTGCCCTGACGGACTGTTAAAAAACAGCTTAACTTTGTAAAAACGTGATTTTGCATTCGTTAGTTAAAAAATGGATAAAGGAACGTTTTAAACAATAAGCAATAGGACAGGCATAGCATAACTCATATGATTTATGACCAAAAAGAACAGATGTACCGGACAAAAAAGCACCAGGTGGATCACCAGATCGTCAGCTTAAGCGTCCTAACTTCCATCTGGAAACGCATAACCATTACAAATTTGGGCTACTCTCACATCAAAATTCACTAATTACATCAGCATCAATTGACTTTAATATATTGGTAACTAACTTTAACGTCGATACATAATCTTCAAAAGCGACATAACAATAATGAGTATGCGCATATCTTACAGGGACACCAATAATAATGGTTGGCGCACCTTGATATAGATTGATCGCATCTCCATCATTTCCTCCGCCTGTTCTTACTGCTCGTTGAGCCTTGATCCCATTTTGTTTAGCCATTTGTAAACAGTATTTTTGAAATCTGTGATTCACAATAATTGAGGTGTCCATATCCCGCAACATTGGTCCTCTCCTCATACCAGTCTGAATCATATAGTCTGGCATGAAAGTATCATCAGCTGGTGGTCCTTCAAAGACAATTGATAAGTCAGGTTGAACTTTTTTAACCGCCACCTGTGCACCCCTTTCCCCGACCTCTTCCTGAGCGGATAGAGATCCGATGATGTCCACATTAAGTTCTTGACCGTTGAGTTCACGCAGCGTATCAATTATGCACGCAGTGCCAATTCGATTATCAAATGCTTTACCTAGGAGCAGATCTTTATCTGGCAAATAGGCACAGGTCACATCGGGAACCACCGGTGCCCCAATCTCAATTTTGAAATCATTTACTACTTCTTCAGCTGTTGTTGCACCAACATCAATAGCCATGTCAACAAGCTGCGGTATTACTTTACGTTGTTCCTCACTCATGAAATGAGGAGGAATACTAGAGATGATACCAGGAATATAAACACCGTCCCGATTACATACACGAACCCTATGCGCCGGTATATTTACTGTAGCCCAGTGTCCGACAGTTACAAAACGAAGTGTTCCGTTAGGTTTAATAGCTTGCACCATAAAGCCAACCTCGTCGCTATGAGCATCCAGTTGAACAACTGGTCTATTTTTGCGATTACCGTTCCGTTCAACATAAACATTGCGCATATGATCTTCTTTAACCGTTCCGAAAGATTTTACAGTCTCAGAAAAGATACGAACGACCTCGTCTTCAAAACCTGAAACACCATTTGCATTTGATAGTTTTTCAATTAATGATAAAGATTCTAGCTTATCCATACCTTTACCCCTTTAAAATAATTGCATTCATTTTTTTCAACACTTTGCCGAAATAAATTGCGATTCACAAATTCCGACATGTACTTTTCAGTACTTCTCCAAATTACATGGTGGTGTTAAAATTATCAACGATTTGCTAGCAAGGGTTCAGATATTCCGTCAACGCCTAAAATAGCCAAGATAGTTAAGAATATTTTCTGAACGCCCAAGTATGCATCGGTTGGATCAAAATATTCATCTAACGTATGTGCACCACCACAATCTCCACCGCCGCCGAGTGTTAATGCTGGAATTCCAAGATTAATGGGAACATTGGCATCAGTACTGCTTGGTTTTTCCAAAGTAGGTTCTGCGCCAATTGCTCGTGTTGCTTGTACAGCAGTTTGCACAATTATTGAATCTGATTTCTGCACTCCAGCAGGACGGTCTCCAACAAGTTGGATGTGAACATCAATTGCATTAGAGCTCCATCGGTTATTTTCTTCCTCAGCGGCCAATTTCAAGAAATTAAGTACCTTTCCCTCTAGGATCCGCAGCTGCTCTTCGCTGTTTGAACGTAAATCAATGAACATTGTCGCCGATTCAGCAATTGAATTAATCGATGTACCTCCTTGAATTAAACCTACATTAAAAGTAGTTTTTGGATCCTTTGTTGGCATGATGTCGGAAATAGACGCAATCGCTCGTCCTAAGGCGTGAATGGGACTTGGGGTTCCAAAATCGCCAAAACTATGACCACCTGGTCCTGTATACACCACTTTGTATCTTTTACTTCCGGTTGCAAGATAGGTAATACGATCCTGACCTCCCGGCTCGACAGAGATAAACGCATCAAAATCTTTTCGATCCTTAAATAGTGCTTTCATTCCCCTTAAATCTCCCAAACCTTCCTCACCGACATCGCCACCAATGACTAAATCACCTTTGGTTTGGATACCACATTCATTAAGGGTACGGATCAAACACAGTACAACCGCCAGACCGCGTCCATCATCCGCAATTCCTGGTGCAAATACCTTTCCATCTTTCCACTTAACCTTGATTTCCGCACTTTCAGGAAAAACCGTATCAAGATGTCCGCTGACAACTAATTTGGGTCCCTTCCCGCTTCCTCTTCTAATTCCGAATACATTTCCGGTTTGATCAATCTTCACATCTTCGAGTCCCGATTCAATCAATAATTCTTGAAAAGACTCAGTACGTCCATGTTCATGAAATGACGGTGCAGGTACCAAAGTAATGTCCATTTGTTGTTGCGTTGTTTGGTCATTATCATTTTTTATAAATTCCAAGCCCTTTTTAATTTGTTCATTAGATAAAAGCGATTGAAAGGCTTGTTCAACTGTGGGAGAGACATTATATGCACTCGTGGTTGCTTTCCCAACCATAACAACACCTACTTTATTTATTTTGTTGTATAATTGCGGCACAACAGTGCTGAGTATGTACCTTAGTTACAATTGGTCTAAATATTCTAAGGCAACTCCTGCCAACATTGCTGAACCATAAGGCAATGCTGTTTCATCGATATTAAATTGCGGATGGTGATTCGGGTGTCTTGGAATTTGATCACTACCGACACCGAGACGAAAAAATACCGAAGGAACTTGTTCTGAATAATAAGAGAAATCTTCCCCTCCCAAACCAGATTTCTTATGTTGTACATGTCCAACACCAATTACTTTAGCTACGGTTCTTTCCGCAATTTCAGTCATTTTTTCATCATTAAGAACGGATGGGCAGTTTAACCGATAATCCAATTCATAAGTTGCACTAAATGCAGCAGTTACCCCCTTAACGATTCGCTCCATCATTTCCGGTACTTTTTTACGTGTTGTAGGATTCAATGTTCTTACTGTACCGGTTAGTTCAACGTTAGGTGCAATGACATTTTCCTTCATTCCGCCATGGATCGTTCCTATAGTGACCACAACAGGATCTTCCGGTGCAATCATCCTGCTTGAAATATGTTGCAGTGCGGTAATCACTTCCGCAGTAACAATAATTGAATCAATTGTTAGATCTGGATGTGCTGCATGTCCACCGCTGCCTATAATTCTTAGAACGAACGTGTCAACCGAACCACATCCCACTTTATCATTGATGCCAATCATAGCCACATCGACATCTGCGTTTACATGAAGACTAGCCATAGCATCTACTTCCGGGTTATGTAAGGCACCTGCCTCAATCATTGCTTTTGCACCTGCTCCGATTTCTTCTGCAGGCTGGAAAACAAATTTAACATTTCCCTTCTTAATTCCTTGCTCAGCCAATAATTTAGCGGCCCCCAGCAACATCGTCGTATGCGAATCATGACCGCATGCATGACTTTTTCCAAGGTTCTGGGATTTATAACTAACATCATTCTCTTCTAAAATAGGCAGAGCATCCATATCTGCTCGTAATCCGATAGTCGGACCGGGAGCAGCTCCTCTCAGGAGACCGATTACCCCGGTTCCAGCAACCTTTCTTATCACTTCCATACCGAGAGACTCCAAATGATCTGCCACAATGGATGAAGTTCTCTCTTCAGTAAAAGCCAGTTCAGGATGCTGGTGAATATCTCTTCTCAATGAAACCAATTCAGGTTCAAGCTTATTTGCTTCATCTAATAAAAAACTATTCACTTGCCAACAACCTCTCTTCTATGGAATTATTTGATACCAAAGTTAATCGAAAAACTGTAGTTGATACTTCATTCATTTAGGAAAATGACAGGCAACAAGATGATGGTCCTGTTGTTGCTTCAAAACGGGCTCTTCCTGCTTACAAATCTCTTGTGCAAACGGACATCGTGTATGAAATCGACAACCCTTTGGCGGATTGGCAGGATCAGGAATTTCTCCTTCTATTACACTGCGTTGTTTTCTTTGTTCCGGGTCAGGAACAGGAATCGAAGAAATCAAACATTGTGTATACGGATGCATCGGATGATCAAACAACGTGTCCTTATCTGCAACTTCAACGATTTGCCCCAAGTACATCACTGCAACTCGATCACTGATATGTTTCAGTGCAGGAAGACCGTGGGCAATAAACAAATAGGTCAAATCAAATTTTTGCTGTAATCGTTTTAATAGATTCAGGATCTGTGCCTGAATGGACACGTCCAACGCAGAAATAGGTTCATCACAAACAATAAGCTTAGGTTTCAGAGCCAAAGCACGTGCAATCCCTATTCTTTGACGCTGCCCCCCACTGAATTCATGTGGGTAACGGTTTAAATGATCTTCACCAAGCCCAACCGTCTCCAAAAGTTCAATCACTTGTTCCCGTAATGCTTTACCTTTTGCGATTCCGTGAATCACAAGAGGCTCTCCGACTATCTTTTCGACGGTCATTCTTGGATTTAATGATGAAAAAGGATCTTGAAAAATGATTTGAATTTGCCGACGAAGCCTACGGATCTCTTTACGACGCATTTTTGTAATATCTTTTCCTTCAAATATAATTTTGCCTTCAGTAGGTACAAGTAAATCGAGAATCATCTGACCCGTTGTTGACTTTCCGCATCCTGATTCGCCGACAAGTCCAAGCGTTTCACCTGGCATAATTTGAAAGTTCACATTGTCAACGGCTTTTACAATAACCTCTTTTCCACCTTTTTTACTTATTGGAAAGTATTTTTTCAGTCCTTCCGCCTTCAGAAGAGGAGGGTTGTTATTCATATCATGCATTGCCAATCACCTCCAGCTCCTCGGACTTGAAGCAACGGACATAATGATTTCCATTGACTTCTTCAAGACTAGGTTTGCTTTTTTTACAAATATCTCCTGCTAGTGGACAACGTGGATTAAAAGCACAGCCAACCGGTAAGTTCAACGCCGATGGAACCGTTCCTTCTATTGAGTCCAAAAATTCTCGTTGATCATCAAGCTGTGGAATGGATCGTATAAGCGCTCGTGTATAAGGGTGCTTCGGTTGTGCGAAAATATCAAAGACAGACGCCTCTTCTACAACTTCACCCGCATACATGACGACTACCTTATCTGCGATCTCAGCAACAACACCTAAATCATGGGTAATTAATATAATTCCTGTGTCACTATTTTTCTTAATATCTTTTAGCAACTCAAGTATTTGCGCCTGAATCGTAACATCTAATGCAGTAGTTGGTTCGTCTGCAATGAGCAGCTTTGGATTACATGATAATGCCATTGCAATCATGACCCTTTGTCTCATACCCCCGGAGAGTTGATGAGGATACTGGCAAATAACTCGTTCAGGATTTGCGATTCCGGCTTTCTTTAGCGAATTAATGATTTTCACTTTAATTTCGGTCTTGCTTAGTTTCTGATGATATTTAAAGACTTCGCTCATCTGATTTCCAATTTTAAACACTGGGTTAAGTGCTGTCATTGGTTCCTGAAAAATCATGGCAATATCCTTGCCCCTGATCGTTCTCATATTTTTCTTCTTTAATTTCAGCAAGTCTTGATGATCAAAAATTATTTCTCCTTTATCAATCTTCCCTGGTGAAGGAATTAGTCCCAGAATCGAAAGAGAGGTCATGCTCTTACCTGATCCTGATTCTCCAACAACGGCTACAGTCTCAGCTTTTCCAACGGAGAATGACACATCATTGATTACAGATGCCTTACCATTTTCAATATGAAAACTAACACCTAAATGTTTTACCGTTAGTATTTTTTCCATCAGTTACACCCCCCTAAGCAATTGTTCCATTAACGTTTCTTCATTCTTGGGTCAAGAATATCCCGCAACCAATCACCGACAAAAATAATGCCTAACACTGTTAATGTAATGGCAACTCCTGGAAAAGTAACAATCCACCAGCTCGTAGATAAGTAACTTCTTCCGTCACTAAGCATTAACCCCCAAGAAACATCTGGTGGTTGGACACCCAGTCCAAGAAAACTTAGTGATGCCTCCAGAATAATTGTTGTGGCAACACTTAAGGTTGCCACAACAATGAATGAAGAGATCACATTCGGAAGAACGTACGTAAAAATGATTCGAGAATCCCTTGCACCAACAGCTCTTGCAGATTTGACATACTCTCGTTCTTTAACACTGAGCGTCTCACTTCGGACCATCCGCGCATAAGTTACCCATCGCGTTAATCCAATGACACCGATCAAAGAAATTAGGCTTGGTCCGAGAATCGAGATAATCATTAGCATAAAAAGAATGCTGGGGATCGATAGAAAAGAATCGACAACTCTCATAATGATCCAATCAATTGCGCCTTGATAATAGCCGGCAAGAAGTCCAAGGATTAATCCAAGTGCGCCTGCCAGTAGCACTGCGGAAAATCCTACAATTAGTGAAACGCGTGATCCAAAGATAATTCTACTTAGAATATCTCTGCCTAGATTATCCGTTCCCAGAGGATAGCTGGCAGATCCATTCTCCATCCACATTGGAGGTTTTAATCGATTCAGTGCATCTGTTGCAGCAGGATCATGCATCGCCAGTAGCGGAGCAAAAACGGCTACAAAAATAGCTGTTAAAGTAATAACCAAGCCAATAGAACCTGTCTTGCTCTTAAGAAGAAGGCGTAAACACTTTTTTGACCGTGACTTTATTAACGCCAAATTTTTTATTTTTTGCTTTTTAGAACTCAAAATTGAACTTAAATCCACCTTTACCACACCTCTCTTATTGGTATTTAATACGCGGATCTAAATATCGGTATAGAACATCAGCCAATAAATTACTTAGAATAACAAATATAGCAATGATAAAGGTGGCCGCCTGGACAACTGCCATATCACGTACGTTTACTGATTCTACTAAAAGTTGTCCCAGTCCCGGCCAAGCAAAGATTTGCTCAGTAACGAGCGTTCCGCCGATCAATGTAGGGGTCTGCAATGCAATAATCGTCACAACAGGAATGAGAGCATTGCGAAACGCATGTTTATAAATGACAAGAAATTCTACAAGACCTTTGCTCCGTGCAGTTCGAATATAATCCATATTAAGAATTTCTAACATGCTTGACCGGACCAATCTTGTAATTTGTGCAGCAATACCTGTCCCAAGTGTAATCGCCGGTAGAATTAAATGGAGTGGTGTGCCACTTCCGGATACCGGTAAAATGTTCAGGATTTCTGCAAATACAAGTATGAGCATGATTCCCAGCCAGAAGTTAGGCATTGCTTTACCAAGAACTGACGCCCCAGTGATAAAAACATCCAATATTGAATTCCTTTTTATTGCCGAAAGTATACCAAGTGGAATAGAAATGAGAAGTGCAATTCCCATTGCTGCAAATGCTAATGTGATTGTAGCTGGCATGCGTTCCAACACAATAGGCAGAGCAGATTCATGGTATCGAAATGATGTACCAAAATTTCCTGTAATCAAATCCCTTAAGTAATGAAAGTATTGAATATATAATGGATCGTTTAACCCAAGTGCTTTTGTTAAAGCAACTCGATCAGCGTGTGTTGCTGTTTCTGGGAGCATCAATGAAACGGGATTACCGGTAATTCTTACGAGAATAAATACGATGATGGTAATCAAGATGAGAACAGGAACACTTTTCACTAAATTTTTAATTAAATAGTTCAATGATTTTCATTGCCTCCCTTACAATCCTCAATTTAATTAAAGAGGATCTTCCTCGAAGATCCTCTTTAAATAGATTACTTTTGAAGAAAAGTTCAATATTATTTAGTGGTAATGTCGTCAGCGTAAATCATTTCATCCAACCGAGGAGTAAATTTAATGTTCTTTTTAACACCAGCCACTTGATCCAACTGGTAAAGGTAAATGTTTGGTCGATCATTTGCAATTAATTCCTGAGCTTCAGCATATTCTTTATTTCGACTATCGGAATTCATATTATGTTCAGCCTTTTCCAAAAGTCTTTGCGTCTTAGGATTAACATAATCGGTTTCCCCTTTTGCTTCCGCTTGTTTTAAATTTGTTAAAGAGTTCGAAGCATCCATCATGGAGTTGCCGAAACCAATCAAGAACAATTCATTAAAAGATTTACTTGAGTATTTTTCACTAAATCGGCTCCATTCAAGTAAATCCAGTTTCACCTTAATTCCAACTTTTCCTAGCATGGAAGCAATTAATTCAGCCGATTCTTTATCCTTTAGATATCTTCCGCTTGGTGCACTAAGATGTAACGTTAAGCCATTTCCATAACCTGCTTCTTTCAATAACTGTTTTGCTTTTTCAGGATCATATAATGTTTTTTTGTAAAGATCTTCATTTGCTCCATTATTTCCTGGCGTAACACGTGTCCGTGTCAAGGTCGCTGCACCATCGAACAAACTATCCACGATGGTTTTTTTGTCAATTGCTAGATCAATTGCCTCGCGAACTTTGGGATTGGCAGTTACCGTTCCTTTTGTCTGACGAACTTCAAGCATCATGACACGTTGACTCGGTGATTTAGCAACATACGTTTGATCATTTTTGTTAATGCGATCCCAATCTTCCGGTGGAACATTCATTGCAATGTCTACATCTCCAGATAGTAGCTCAGCAACACGTGTCGAATCTTCAGGAATGACGCGGAAGATAAGTTTATTCCATTTTGGTTTGCTTCCAAAATAGTTCTTGTTCGCTTTCAAAACAATACGATCGCCCTTATTCCATTCAACGAATTGATATGGACCAGTCCCAATTGGATGTTTTAAAAAGTAATCCCAACCTTTTTCCTTAATGTATTTGGAAGGTAGAATACCAGAAGCGATACGAGAAACTCGGTTTAATAGTACAGGTTCCGGTTGATTAGTTATAATATCAACCGTATAATCATCAACCACCTTTACTTCCTTGATTTGAACATAATTTGGATGATCAAGAAGCTTTCCATCCTTGGCAACACGTTCAAGGGTGAATTTTACATCATTCGCTGTGAATGGATCGCCATTATGAAATTTCACACCTTTACGAAGCTTAAAACGCATAGTCTTATCATTTATTTGCTTCCAAGATGTTGCGAGATCTGGTTGCAGTTGCATGTTTTTATCACGCTTCACCAAGTAATCAAACATGTTAGTGTGAATAGCTTCTGTTGAGGTATTATTATGATTATGGATATCAAAAGAAACCATATCCGCCCCTTGAGCAATGGTCAAGGTCTTATCATCTGTGCTGCCACCTAATTTAGATTGATTAGTTGCGCATCCTGAGATAGATATAATGAGTATAAATGATAACAATAGAACAAAAAACTTATTTTTCAAAATTATTTCTCCCCTTTATCAATTATAAATTTTCAGTTAATTAATTTTACAAAAACGCATGTTATACGATTAAAACTAAACTCTATTGGAAAAATCATCAATAATCGTTGCTACAATTTTTATACCATTAACGAAGTCTTTCACTAAAATGTTTTCATCAGGAGCATGATTGTTCGATTTGAAATTTCCTACTCCAATAGACACTGCCGGTATGCCAAATTGCTGGCATAAAGTGTACATCGGTCCCGTTCCCGCTGACATTGGCATCAACGTTGGCTGCAATCCCGATATTTTTTCATCAGATGTTATCACACTTTCCACAAGCGGATTTGCAAAATCTGTTCTAGCCGGTTTTTCACTACCTAAATTAATCATATCAATATCACTAAAACCATGTTTATCTAGATGTTCTCGGAGAAGATTCATAATTTCATCCGGATCTTGATCAGGTACTAATCTGAAATCCAATTTGACTTTTGCTATGGATGGTAAAACGGTTTTCGACCCTTTCCCCGTATAACCCGACTCAAATCCGCAGATGGTGCATGTAGGTTGAAAAACCAATCTTTTCTTTAATTGATTTCCAGTCAAATTCAGAAGGAATTGATTAAGTCCTAACTGTTCCAATTTTTCTTGCTCATTGTATATCAATTGTTCAATCATCTCAGAGTCCCAATTAGTTAAAGGTTTTACTTGATCATAAAAGTGTTCAATAGTAACATGCTCTTCGCTGTCTTTTAAAGTCGAGAGTGCCCATACTAATCGCCAAGCAGGATTCATGATAACTGCCGCTTCAGCGGAATGTACATCCATTTTTGCGCCTCGACAAATAAGTTCAATGTATATCTCACCTTTTACTCCAAGACTAACTTGAGAACGACCATCTGCATTCTTGTAACCAAATTCCCATAAACATCCATCTGAACGAATGGCTTCAGTGTTCTCTTCGGAAAACTCTTCAAGATGAATACTGCCTATCTCTTCTTCACCTTCGACGATAAATTTTACATTCATCGGTAATTGACCTCTGCATTTAATAAAAGCATCAACCGCTGCCAATCGAGCGATCAGATTTCCTTTATTATCAGCAACGCCACGTGCATAAATTCTGTCATCATGGATTTCAGCACCAAATGGTGGATATGTCCACTTGTCTACAGGATCTTCAGGCTGAACATCATAATGATTATAAAATGAAATAATCTTGTCCTTGATTCCATCAAATTGTCCAAAGACAACCGGATTGCCAGAGGTATCAAACTGTTTTGATTGGCCACCAACTTGTCTTATGTAATTCTCTACCAAAGTAGTAGTGTTTTTAATTCCTCGATGTTGGGCAGCAACACTCGGCTGTTTACACAATTCTTGTAACCATCCAATATATTGATCTTGATACGAGTCAATATACTTGTAGATGTCATCCACTTTATCATCTCCCATTAAGGATATTGTCCTTTTATATGCCGTTAATAAGATTATAGATATAGGCAATAAAATTGTCAATATTCTATCTTATTTTTATTTTTCATGTATTCTCAGGCAAATATGGGCATATACCATAATAAAATCCAGTTCGTCCATGAAACTTCCTATTTTCGGAATATAAAGGGATTATGTTTGCATATCATTCCTTAAATCGTGTATTCTTAAATAAAAACGCATAGGTGAACTTAATGATAAAGGCTGAAGCAGGAATAATCGGACCTAGTGATTCTGTTAATAAAATATATACTTTAGCACAAGCTTTTGAATCGAAAATTCATTTCAAACCATTTATTTACGATCAAATAAGTGAAACTGAGCGGATCATTGAGCAAAATGGCCATTTAGTAGATTTCTGGATTTGCTCAGGATTTTCACCATATATCCACTCGAAGAAATACCATTCATCTCAATTGTTTTTCTACCCTCGATTGAACGAAGGAAGCTTTATTCGTGTACTTCTTGAAGCTGGCTATAAAGATAGGAGAAATCTTGAAAGAATCAGCTTCGACAGCACTTTTGACCGTGAAATTTTTGAACTCTATCAAGACTTCGGCATTCCGGTAGGACATGTAAATTTTTTCCATAACACAGGTAATGACCAGCTCGGTGATGTGATCGACTTTCACAAAAAGTTGTTTGATAGTGGTTGTGTTGATACATGTGTCACTTCCTTCCACTCATCATATAACCAACTAAAACTGCTTGGCATACCCACCTATCGCATTTCCCCAACAAGAGAAAACATAAGACAAACAATTAAGATGGCGTACGATCGGTGGGAAAAACGGCAGTATTTTCAATCGCAGTTAGCTATTATGATTATTAGAATTTCTGGAATTGAAAAGCATGTTGGACACGATGACAGCACTTATGCATTGGATCGTTTGAGTCTGCAAATTCAAACAACTGTTCTTGATTTTGCTGAATCAGTTTTAGGTTCATTGGTGCCAAAAAAGCTCGGGGAGTATTGGATATTCTCTACTCGAGGATCTATAGAAAAAAATATGCAAAAAGTTGTATCTGCCTTTGATCAACTATCGATTTTTGATGAACTGCAGTGTAATATTGGTATTGGATTTGGAGAAACGGCCAATCAGGCGGAAAAGAAAGCCATTCTGGCTCTTGAACATGCACAATCTTACGATAATTTTACCGCTTTCGTGGTTGATAATAATGGAAATATTGAGGGTCCCCTTAATAGTAGTGATCAAATTAAATATAACTTTCAAGTTACTGATTCAACATTGATTAGACAATTAAAACTAGCGGGAGTAAGTATTACTACCTATAATAAAATCATTTCTACGCAACAAAATAAAAATATTCATTCTATGACATCAGTAGATCTTTCAAATTGGCTAAACATGACACCGAGAAATGCCCGCAGAATACTAAATAGCCTTGTGAAGAACAATTTAGCCACGATTATAGGTGAAGAAGCACCTAATACTAAAGGGAGACCACGTAAAATATATCAAATTTCTCTTCATCTATAAAACAGTAACAAAAATTAACTGTCAAATTCCCCCTACCTCTGATATTCACCGTACTCTTAACTGAAAACACCTGTTGAGTGCTTATCAACAAGCTTATAGTCTGATATAATGATCATATGGTTGATTTGTGGGGACATCTCTCGTGTAAGTGGTATTACACGGCTAAAGAGATGTCCTCTTTCCTTTCCAAAAAATAAAAACCAGATTGATGTCCTACGGACATTATATCTGGCAATTATTGGACAGGCAATCCCGTCAACTTTCGGCTATATTTAGGTATCAATAACACCATGCGCTTAACCGTTTTTCCCAGGTGAACACAGTGCTTGATATGATCCACAAAGGGATCCACTGGAGAGGTACGATAACGGTGCTTTTGATCCATTGGACCGTTCATTTCGCAGTATTTTTTGACTGTCCTGCGATCAAGATGAAACACATCTGCCAGTTTGAGATAAGACAGGCCCTGATTCCTGAGCTCTTTGATTCTGAGTGCAAGTGCCCATTTCTTTTGTCCATTCTCTACACTCTTCTTTTCATTGGCGCTCATCGGCAGCTGACGTTCAGTGGGTTCAGTTTGAATGGCTCCATCATCATTTAGTGGCGTTCTTCGTATTTTCGTCGGAAGTGATTGACGCTTCAACTATTCAATGAAGCAGAAAGCGAATCGGATCCGAACCTTCCCGAACCGACCGTTGAAACGATTACCTATAAACGCAAGAAAAGCCAAGGGCAGCGACAGGAAAAGCTGGAAAATCTCCCCGTTGAAGTGATTGATTATGACTTACCTGAGGACGAACAGATCTGTTCCTGCTGCGGAGGAGCTTTACATGAAATGTCCACTGAAGTTCGCGAAGAACTGAAAATCATTCCTGCAC
>Ga0334901_1001824_pt1 | contig 20329 bp, 30 predicted proteins | sample GraSluR3_MG_3_FD_207216 | JGI IMG/M metagenome (GOLD analysis project Ga0334901, IMG submission 207216) | Sludge microbial communities from methane-producing bioreactor in Wageningen University, Netherlands - Granular Sludge_15_08-R3 | ecosystem: Engineered > Bioreactor > Anaerobic >... | reverse complement strand
CAATGTAGCAAACAATATCATGACACTTCGATAAAACGCTGTTTGTGCCAAGTAAACAAAAGGAAACAACGCCAGGAAAGGCAACACGAACACCTGCACAGTGAACACGGCCTTGTTCAAAGGGTCTGTGGAATTCTCTTTTAACCAACTGTAAACAAAAAATAAGGTTAACGCCAGCAACGGCGTGCCAATCATAAAACCTGTTTCAAACCCTTCCATTTTGTCATCTCGCCTCCGGTGGTGCGTCAGGTGCTGCGCATGACTGGCGTTCAAGCAAGGGTGTCAACCTTTCAAGCACATCTGTCAACCGATTATCACGTTCAGCCTGTTTTTCCTGAGCCTGTATCATCTGTGTTGCGACATCAGATACTGCGCCCTGAATGAAATTGAACGTGAAAACCATTGCGATAAGCATCATTATCATTACAACAATAACCACGACTACCGTCAACAAGCCTGTTTTCTGTGCGCCGGTGAACTGATTGATTTTGTCCTGAGCAACCAAGAAAGATGCTTTCCTGATTTCCTCGTCAGATTGAGTGGCTTGCAGCGTGTCGTCATCTTTCAGCAGGATTGGGCGCAGGTTGCGGTTTTCCATCCTAAACTGCAAATAATGTTCTGCGTTCCTGCCTTTCCTGATATACATGTCGTCAGGTTTTTCAGCCACCAGGGCAGGTTTACGCATTACATACGCCCTTAACATGTTGCCGAATTTCTTTTCTGCAACACAAAGGTATTCAGGGATTTGGTTAGGTTTCTTATCCCCGGTTAGCCAGCCAAAATAATCTTCAGGATAACCTTTCACATCATAAGTTCTCACATGATGGATAAAAACCTTCTTTTTCCACCACTGGGTGACTGCTACCACAGCAATCAACAACACCAGCATCACTCCCAACAAAGCTATTGCGATATATGCCGCCAAATTCATGTTTATTCACCCCTGTTGAACATTCTTGAGAAGAAACCCTGCCTTTGCTGCCGGCCTTTCTCCTCGTGGATGTTAACGAAACCACGTTGTCTGCTGGTTGTCAGGTCTGTACCGTTGATTGCTCGTCTCATTACTGCTTCTGTTGATACCAGCACAAAAGTCACGATTGCGTCCATAACGATAGTGAAATCGTTGGGATTCTTTATCCTATCTGGATGCAGGATTTCGTGATAATGCCCGTAAATTAGCCTGGAAATTCTACCAGCCACATAACTTGTCACATACTTGATCCTTTTTTCATTATAATTGCTGTTTAAAGTGTTACGGTTAACCAAAGCCTTGTATTCATTGATAATCCGCATTGCGCCTTCATCAGTCGTTAAGGGTCGCTTATCGACTGCTACCCATTCCAAATTGCCTGTTTTAGGGTTTTCTTGGATTTCCTTACCAGTCATTAGGGTATAAAAATGCAAATATAACTCTCGCACATCCTGTTGCTTTTCCAGGAACAAATCTCCAGGGAATGTCGGTCGCAGCGATGCCATCCCGGAACCATCAAATGAGGGTTCCATTGGATGCTCCTCAGGAGGCTGTTGCAGTTCGTCAAAATGTTCTCTACCGTCTGGCACCATTTTCATCACCAATCAATGGGTCTCAACTCAAACCCTGTAAATCTTTTTAGTTTAGGTCTTTTGCCACGAATATTCTCAGCCAATGCTACCGCTGACGGCGCATACTTACCAAAATCACGTTTGGTGTGGATTTTAGGTATACTGAACGAAGGACTGCGAGGCATGCGCCGGAATGTCCAGGGCGGTGGCGAAGGCGGACTAAGTGGAGGTGGAGGGGGTGGAGTGATTCTAAACTCAGGGACAGGGTCTGGAGTTGGTGCTGGAGATGTTACGAAATCATAATTTTGTCTCGGAGTAGTAATTTGCGTCTGTGCCAATGACGTTCTGAACGCTTGCCTTTGTGCAGGAATTTGTCCGACATTTATTCTCTGCCTGACTGCTGTCGGTGTGTCTTGTGCGACATCCATCAAAAAATCCTGTTGAGTCGTGAAAATCATGTCGCTCCTTAAAGAAGGTTGAGTTCTTGAATATGTTGCCATGCCTGTTCTGACTTCCGTTTCTGTCCTGGTGCCTAACACTGGCGCAACAAACAAAGATGTACCAACCGCAGAAGGTTTGACCATTGAATCAATCAACCCAAACTGTATAAAAGAAGGGTCAAGTCGAGTTGGTGCAGGTTGGCTCACGCTAATAGGTTTAGGTAAAATCTGGGTTGAAAGCTGACCTACGGCTACTGCGCCTGTCGGGTCGCCAAAGATAAAGGGTTGTTGCCTTGGCTGTGGTACTGCCTGATACTTGAATGTCGCTGTGTCAGTAAACACCTGTCTTGTCGTGACAGGTGCATAACTTGGAACTGCAACCCGATCTATATTATAAAAAGTCCTTGGGATGGGTGTAGCAAACTCCTCTCCATATATTGGCAACATATCCTTTGCGGTTATAGGTACTCTATACCCCCGAGGCAGCACTTTCATGGGTTTGGTAGCAAACCTGAAAGAAGGCATTATTTCTTGATATACTTCTGGAGAAATCATAATCAATTTAAGATTTTCTCCGTAAGCGTAATCTGCGCCTGTTAAAATCCCTGGCCGAGTCTTCATTTCAACACTGGCCTGACTTACCTGTTTCATTACAAGCTGTCTGGAAACCTGTTCCCCAATAGTCAAAGGCTTGACTTCTGCACCCGTGACTTGCTGAACGATCTTCGTACGTTGGAAAGCCGTCTTCCCTTTATCCACAACACCTGCATATCTAAGGTTAAAGGCAGTTTCTACTGTGTTAGCCAAAGTCGGCATACTTGCTGAAGGAGTAGCATCGAATATAACGGAACCTATCGGTTTAAATGTACCGTCAAACATCTGATAAGTTGTCTGTCGTCCTAAAACTACGCCATCATAATCTTTGCCTTGAAAAACATCCAGAAACCTGCCCGTTCTGCGCCAGGCAACAACTTCCGTACCTTTAGGCGTTCTTGTTTGCACAAACCTATAATCCATGCCTGGCGAAGTTGCACGAGTAATCGTGGCTGAACCTACTGTCGTTTTCTGGAATATTGGACCCTGAGCAATAATGCCTTTTGGTGGAGTCGTACCGTAAACTTCCACAACTCGCATTGTGCTGGTATCTATTCCACTCGCTGTAGCACGAATAATTTCGGTTGTTTTTACAGTTCTTGCATCAACTTTAATATCACGGGCCTGCGCCAAGGATGGTGCTTTGAATAATCCGTATTTAGCCAAAGAAGGTTCAAGCGCCTTGTCAAACCCGCTTATAAAGGGTTTACCGACGACAGAAAAAGCTCCCATCGTTCCACCAATAACGAAAGCCTTCGTAGCGAAATCAATGGGACTCTCTGCCGTCACAAGACTTTTTGTGATTGAATACGTAACATAGCCGCCAAAAACAGTTCTACCAGCTTGATAAGATGGTACTGCCACAGCTGCTACTTTGGGATGAGTTGCAACAAAAGCCTGTACGGGTTTCCCTGCACCAAATCCTGCCTTTGCTGCATAATACTTAACGGATGCTACGCCGGGGGTTCCGCCAGCCAATTGTCCCCAACCCCAAGCTGTACCAACTGCCGAGACAAGCACGCCTGTCTCGGCAGCACGCCTGACAGACGGATGAGTTGTCTGGATTGTTTGAACTTCTGCACCTCTTCCAGTCATGGTTAATTTCACACCGGACACAAACGCAGAAAACTCTCTGGCAACAGGCGCTTCCTGTTGCAAATAAGCACGTTCAGCTGGTGTAGATGCAATGACGGGTCCCAGCTGCCCGGCAACAGGCACTTGTTCCAAAACCTGCCGTAAAACTGAAGGTTCCTGGTAATCATATCTCTGAGGATCATCAGGCCCTCTTACAACAAAAGGTTTTTCAGTTTCTTCTTTAACTCTTGTCTGAAATTTGTTAATAACACGGCTTGCAGGCATTTCAGCAATTTTGTCCTGCGCTTCGGGAGGTTGAGGTTGCCAGACACGATACATTGTTTCTGTACCAGTAGCAACAACAACTGGGTCTTCCATTGGTCTGCGAACTTCCTTATAAACTGTTCGTGTAGCAACAGGCACCGATTGTCTTACGCCAGGGTATTGGTCTGCATATTCTGTTGGTTCCCATTCCTGTTGCATTTGTTTTTCACGAGTTTGAAAAGGAACAGTACCTGTCTGTACCGTATATCTGCCGGTTGGTAAAGGTTTTTCAGGTTCAGGTTCGCTTTTTTCCTGTTGCCTTTTCACATATTCCTGATAAGAATCGCTTTCAAGGTAATTTTTAGCGGGTTCGTCTCTGGAAGTTGTTGTGGTTGTCCTCGGCACTGACGGCGATGTGGATGTTTGTTCCTCAGCCTGCGCTTTTTGTTGCGCCTCTTTTTGCGCTGCCTGACGTGATTTACCAGTGCCAGCAGTAGCTGCATGAGTTGACTGGACAACATCATAAGAAACCTTGCCGGTTTTACGGTTTACAGTTTTGACAACAATGTAACTTCCAGACATCGTAGTTTACTTTTTGTTAATCTAATATATAAATATATTTACCATTTTTTGAACACTACTACTACTGTTTTTATGTACAATTATTTTTTTTAACATTGTTAACTAAAAAAAAGGTTCAAAAAAAAAATCATACAAAAAAGGTCTTAAGGGGGTCTTTTTTTTAATTATTTAAATAACTATTTAAATAAAAAAACACACCCCTATATACCCTTTCTGAAAAATCAAAATATTTGAAAAATCGCAACACTGTTTTTGGCGTTTGTCGTCTAAAACGTTGCAACTACTCGCTAAGGATAACAAAAAAAAATTTAAGCGCATTTTTTCATTTTCAAAAAACTTGACCAAAAAAGTTATAAAGAGGAAATTTTTGAAAAAAGCGATTTTTTGTCCATTTTTGGCGCTCAAAGTGCCTGCAATTTTACGTTTCCCAACATTTTTGAGTTTACCCGACATGTTCTTACTTTAACTTTTTTTATGTAATTGTTTTTAACAATATATAGTTTTTTAATGTAGTCCCTGCGAGGTTTTCCAACAAGTTTAAATATTTCGGAGTTATTTGAGTTTAATGTGAAAATAAAATGCCACAAACAAGTTTTACAATAAATGCAGACCTCAGAAAACGCATAAAAAAGTATACTGACAAGACTGGAGTGTCAATGAAAACTGTTATTGTGCTGGCAGTTGATGAGTTTTTGGAAAAGAGGAAAGCCCAATGGAAGACCGATCAGAAATAGAAAGAACCACTCTTGAGAAAGAGATGAAAAATGTAAAAACAATGATGACTTTTAGTATTGATTATGAAGTAGCCCTGCAACTTAAACATGAAAAAAAGAAGTCTGCTCTTATTTCGAAACTGCTAAGAGAACATTACTCTCTATTGCAATATGATTCTGAAGAAAAAATAAAAGACAAATTGCAACAGCTTGACATAGAACTTTCAAGGTCTGCCGATGAACTGAGAATGATGGAAAGCCGAAAAAAGCGATTGCAGGAAACCTTGGAACAACTTAAAAAGAAAAAGAAGGAACACCAGGAACTGTTTGCTCAGATACCGCAAGTTATTCTTAACGATTTTCGTGACATGCCTCGAATGTCTGAGCAAACACTCAAACAGAGATATGTTGATGTTTACCGAAACAAAATCAAAGGTCGAATGCCTGACCTTGGGCTCGTTCTTAAAGCGTTCTATGCTTACAAAGAGGGAGAATATGAATGAGCGCATAAAAAAACAAGTTTTGACAGTTGTTGCTGAACTGAAACTGCGAAGCAAAGACATCGATTACCTAAACAAGAACCGGATATGCTGGTTCATTGGTAAAGAAAATCTCAATTGTGTGTATAAAGTTCTTGAAATTTTCATTATATCTGGTGCAGTTTTAAAGCAGAGCAGCAAATACTATCTTACAGAAAATTGGGAGGAAAAAATAATGGCAGAACTCGATGCAAGAAAACAGGAGGGGTTGAAGCTGGCCCTCAAAAAAATTAATGAGCAGCTTGAGAAAAGTCAAGATGCCGGAGAAGTCCAACATCTTGAGGAACAACGCCGCAGTATTCAATTCTTGCTGGATAACGGTGTGGAGGATTATTGAAAAATGAACTGGGTTACAAAACAGATACTAAAAAAGATTGAGTTTGATGAAAAGTATCCAGAGCAAAAAACTCTGTTCAGGATGAAAGGCAAGTTTTCGGGGGTGGAAGAATGGGAAAAAAGAAAACAACTTTAAGGGTAGATGAAGATATGTATAGGGAGTTTATTGAATATTGTGAAGGAAAAAATCTTGAGAAGCAGATTAGATGGGAGAAAATGCGATTGGCTTTTCACCAAATCATGTATGCTCTTCTTATTTTTTCGGCAGGAATTACAGTATGTTTGGGAGGAATCATTATGAGTTTTCTTGATGAGCCTTTAGGGGTATTTGTTTTTTTAATAGGGTTGGGATTTATCGTTCCTATTGTTGCAGTTTGGATAGACACAAAAGAACAGTACTTAAAAGACATTGCCAAACTAAAAGGGGGTTAGAAAATGACTTTAAATCTTGAGTTTGATGACCAGGGCAGGTTGGTTGCCATAAAAGGTAAGTGTAACGTGAAAGACCTAAGGGAGAAGGGTCTTATAAAGGCGAGTATGGAGGCAAGGCTATGAATCAGAAAACAACACAACAAATCAAAAAGGAATGGTATCTGCAAAATAATGCCATACGGAAACGTCCAGGTAGAAGTCCGACCGGGACAAAGGTGTTCACGGTTGCGCCTGCGCCTCAGTGTAAAATGGTCCACGAAGTGACTTTCACAGGTCATGGAGTACGCTGCGATTGCCAATATTATCAAAAATTCGGCAGGCCATGCAGCCATATAAAAGCCTGTGTGGAATATGTTGGAAGACGAAAAAACAAGCAGAATTTTTCTCAGGAGGCAATTAAGGAATGATAATCTATAAAGACAGCTTAGAAAACCTGATTTTTTTAGTGTTTAGGCTGAATCCAGAGATTGAGCGGTTAAAAAATAATAATGAGATTTATGTGGATTTAGTTAATAAACAGATAGAAATGACGCAGAATGCTTTTGAGAAGATTATGTATTATTTGGGACAAAAAGAGCAGGAAAATGATTGGTATAGGAAGGTTAAGGAAAGAATGCAGAATACAAGAGCAGAAAACGAGGTGAAAATACGATAATCTTAAAAATGTATGAAAGAAAATGGAGAATCTCTATTGGAGATGAAACTTGGGAGTTCCCAAATGTAGATAAAATGTTTGAAGTTCTGCATACACTCATTGAATATAAAGAGAAATATGGAGATATAGAGAAAAAAGAGAGGCTTAATTAAGAAGCGAGGGTATGAAAAATGAAATATCCAAAAATAAACACATTATGGAAAAGAGATAATAAGAAAGTTTTTAATATTATTGAAGGGGATTTTTCTTGTCCAGAATTTGATGCTATAAAGAAATGGCATATTACTGAAAAGATAGACGGAAGAAATATAAGAGTATATTTTGAATTTTTCAATAAATCAGTAATCTTTAAAGGAAGAACAGATAATGCCAACATTCCTAAGTTCTTACTTAAGAAGTTAGAATCGATGTTTAGTCATGAAAAGTTAGTTGAATGTTTTCCAACTGCGGAAAAGGTAGTTTTATATGGGGAAGGGTATGGTAACAAAATTCAGCCCGTCGGATATAAATACAGAGAAGACGCATCCTTTGTTTTATTTGATGTGTTGGTTGATGGATGGTGGCTTGAAAGGGAGAATGTGGAAGATATAGCCGATAAATTAAATATTGATATTGTCCCAAGCCTCGGAATAAAAACACTTCCTGAGGCTGTAGATTTGGTTAAAAGAGGTTTTCATAGTAAAATATCTAAACAAAGGTTATGCTCAGAAGGAGTAGTAGCAAGAAGTAGTCCTTTAATGTTGTTCAGGAATGGTAATCCTATTATGTGGAAACTAAAATTTAAGGATTATATTAATCTTAAAAAGTGAAGTTAAGATAAAAATGAAAAACAAAACAAAAATAGGAACAATAGCTCTTGTATCACTGTTTATTTTGAGCTTGGGAGTAGTTTATGCCGAAAGTGAAGAAACGGATGAGCCTCAGGAGTATGATATAGAAGTAAGTTGCGGGATACTGGGGTGTTATCCTACCCACTTAAATCCTGCGTTTGGAGAGATAAGTGGAGCGCTGACTAATCACGAAGCGGAGATATACTATTTCAAGAGTAGAGAAAACGAATATTTGAAACAAAGCGGTGGTGGAACATCTTGGACAAATATAGAGAATTTGTTATATGGGAGCTTTATGGAATCTTTATATAATAGGTTTGTGCCTATTGAACAATATAAGGCTCTTGAGGAAAGGGTATATAGAGCAGAGGCGTTGATAGATTTCTTAATAGAAGGCAAAGAATATACTGAGCAGGATTTGCAGTTTCAGATAGCTCTCAGGAAAGCTATTAATAGAGGTGATTCGGTTTTTGACTTTGAAGATATGAGGTGTTTAGTTAGGACACAACGCTGTGTGAGGTTTAGTTAAAAATGGATGACCTAACTTTCTGGTGTGGTTGGAGCTTGCTGTTGGTAGCTTTAACTATAACAGGAGTTGGGTTACTCCAATGTTTCTTTTTTTATGATAATAATGATTCTGGAGCGTTATCCGATGTAGAGTTTATTCTTGAGGCTGCGAGAAGGTTCAATGCTGTCAGGGAGTTTAACGAAACGAGTTATAACTGCGTAAATTTCACTAATGACTTTAATGATGCTATGAGTTATTTCGGGTTTGATGTGGATTATGTAAGAAGGCACAACTGGGAAACGGGGCACAGATGGAGTAAGATTTGTTTGGATTATGATGTTCAGAAAGAAAGTTTAGTGAATTACTGGGAGAGGTATCCTTATGAATACGAAGAAACACGATAGAATTCAAGGTAAAGAGAATGATGTAGGGGAACGGAGAATGAAGAATAAGATGGAAGAGAGAATAGCGACTTTTATATCAATGCTTGTTATGAAGGAGTTTCTTGACTTATTGGTTGCTCAATTTACAGATGCACCACATCTACCTAAAAGCTATGAACTTCTTTTATTCATAGATGAGTGTAAAGCCGTTAGTGAAAGTTTGACTAAATTGTCTAATGATTTTGATATAGAGTTATATAATATAGTAAAAGACCAGATAGATGAGGTTATGTTTAAGATGGCTAAAATCACTGAGAGAGTATACTAAGAGCTGAGGCATAAAAAATGTATGAATACGAATCTTATGTGACGGGAGAAAAGTTTTACAGCGCAGCAAAACTGCAGTACCTGAAGAATCCTTATGATGCACAAGGATTACCTGTTTTTTATAGTGCAAAGCAACTTGTTGCGTTTAGTGAGGATGAGTATAAAGAAGCGTATAGTGTCCTGGAAAGGATTTTAAAGGAGGTTGAATGAGATGGAAGAAAAGAAATTGGATGAATACAGTCGGGAAGATGTGGTTGAAAGACCGAAAAACGAAACCAGGGAAGGTGTGGTTGTTGATGTGGAAATGACGACAGCGAAGGCAATTTTCGGGGACAACTTGTTGCCTAAGCAATACCCCGACCGCAGAATGATTAACGTGACGTATGAGATTGCGGAACTGGGGCTGCGTGGTTCAAAAGCGCTAACATTTTTTCCACCAGGGTCAGTACCTTCAAACAGCGGACTGGGCAGGTTCCTGAAACGGTACGGTTCGCTCAAACCTGGAACCCTGGTTAAAGTGGATTTTGACGGTGAGGGCAAGTATAACTTATTGGTTTGACGACAAATGACAGAAAGAAACTTGTTTTTCCGGTTGGTACGGACGGCATGCATAACTGCATTGATGTCGTCTTTACTGACTTTTTTTGTTTTAGACTGCAGGTTGTTACAGGATGCGAGAAAAAGGTTTAACGTTGAAAAACATCATATCGTTTATTCATAATGAAAAATGATGCTCTTGACAGACCAAGAGAAAATAATGCTGGTGTTTTATTATTACATCAACGAAATGCACCAGGACAATATCAGGTTTATGATGCGGAAGGCAAAACACAAGATTTGGAATGGCGGCAACGGTATGAAAACATTTTACGACACACAAAAATCACTACTCAACAAACAACTACTGAAAAAAGAAACACCTTCCGCATCTTTTGTTTTCGTTACTCCTATTGGGCGGCTGGTCGTGGAACAACAGCTGACGCACCTGGTAATTTGTGTTCAGAAAATGTTGGAACCACAAGACGAGTTTAGTATTTTGTGATACTCCTTCATGGAGAGCAAGGTTTGGTTTGGTTCGGTGTGGTGAGGCGAGGCTTGGTGTGGTAAGGCAAGGTTCAAGGTCCTTTAAAGCCATTCGAGGCGAGGACGAGGTGAAAAAATGAAAAAGTATGAAGTGCAAATTAAGGGAATAACGCCGCTGTTAATGAACAAGCCGGAAGAATACGGTTTTGACAGCGAGTGGGTTGAGAAAAAAGCAAGCAACGAGTACGAGAAAGAAGCGTACAAGAAGTTGTATGTTGACGAGGAAGGTAAGCTATATCAGCCGTCAACGCATATAGAGATGGCGTTGATAAACGCCTCAAAGAAAATACGAATAAAAGGACAGGGTAAAGCCACATATAGTAAGTTGTTCGGGTCAATGGTAAGTATTCCTGACATGGCTATCCCCCACGAAATCCAGGAATGGGATTTCCACAAAATTCTTGTGGTGATTCCGTCCACGAAGGGCAGGGTTATGAGATACAGACCCATGCTTAAGGAGTGGAAACTGCGTTTTGAGATTGAGTTCGAGGAAGAAATCCCGCCAGAAGTTGTCAAAGAATGCTTAGAAATCGCAGGCAAGTATGTCGGCATTGGCGACTGGAGACCTGAAAAGAAAGGAAAGTTTGGTAAGTTTCAGGTGACCCTGTTTCAACCACTTAAGTGATGCTCCTTTCAGGAGAACAAGGGAAGGTGAGGTAAGGTTTGGTAAGGTGTGGCAAGGCAAGGTTCGGTTGGGTGTGGTAAGGCAAGGTTCATGTTCCTTACTCATGCTCCTTCATGGAGAGCAAGGTGCGGTGTGGTTAGGTGGGGTGAGGTCTGGTACGGTCTGGTGAGGTACGGTTTGGTAAGGCAAGGTTCCATTTATAAACCACCCCAACATATAGTGGTGGTAGGCTGGTGGCACTACTATATTTAGTATTATACAAGGTTACATAAAATCACCCCAAAAGGTGTTGGGAAATACCTATTTTTCAACATAGAGAGATAAGGAGGTCGAACATGGCACAAAAAAGAAAGAAAACAATGAACCAAACAGGGTTCAGGGAGTTCCTAAAGAAGCGGAAAAACTTTGCTGAAAGCACTATTAATAATTATTGTAAATATATAAGAAATGATTACAGTGTGTCTCAGATCCAAACATATAAGATACTGAACAAGGGCCGCCAGGCGTATTTTGCTTTGAAAGCTTATGCAGAGTATGATCCTCGATTTGCGAAGTGGATTCCTTCAAAACCCCCAAAAAGCAAGCCTCTGCCAATACCTAAGAGGATTTCTCGTGATGAGATTCAGAAACTATTTGAGTATCTCAAGGCCGTTGATAAAGAACTTTATTTCTTTTTGTGGTTCATTAATCACACAGGCATCAGGCCAGGCACATGTTGCAAGCTATCAAAGAAAAGTTTTGAGGGAAAAGGCAACCCTCTCCAGGAAGGCGAGGACACAACAGCTTTTGTGATAGTTACTAAAGGAGATTATCAGATTAGAAAGAAAATCACAAGAAACCTGTATGTGCAGCTGATGGACTTTGCCAAGAACAAGAAACCTGATGCTTTGATATTTGATAAAGATGAGGACAGCGTGTACAGGCGCAGGCTTCACAGATACGCAGAACAGGTGTTTCCAGAGCGTTATCACGGCTACCCAAGGGAACCTATTACCCCGCACATGTTTAGGCATTCTTTCGCTATTAGGCTTTATGACAGAGTGAAAGATATTAAGATGGTTCAAATGGCGCTAAATCATAAGAACATTGGAACTACGATGCGGTATCTTGAAGGCCGGGAAGACACAAGTTCTCAAGAGGTTATTGCTATGCAACAGGAGGCTGAACAGTGAACCTAAAAAGTAAACTGTTCAAGTTATCTGTAAACAAGTACTTTGTTTTTTTCTTAGTGTTTTTCACGATAGGGTTCTGGTTATTGCGGTTTTCTGGATTTTGGGGGGTTGGGTGTGTGTTCCATGAGTTTAATTGTCCTATTGACAGAAGCGGGACTTGCACTTTCAATATTAACGACCCTTCATCAGTCAGGCCAGTCAGGGTCAACCCTTTCGGGAACGATGTAACCCCAAACTTGTTTCAGCAAGACCCAGCGATGGTTGTGCATCTCGAACCGGGGGAGGCTGTTTACATCGCAGACGAACCTTGTATGTCATATTCAAACAAAGAATTTCTGATGTTTACCATGGCCATTCTGCTGATGGGTATCGGGTTGGGTATATTAACGCAGATTAAACTTGAAGATGGTCAATCCGAAACAAGAAACACTAAAATGCCTTCATAGAATGGCTGGCATCGCTTGAGAACCCGGGTTCTTCGAGGAAATTCGGGGTTCATTTCAGGCCTTTGAATGAAATCTTCTGAACTTTGCCCAGTTTTTTCTTTTTCGTGCTTTTGCGAACATTTGCTTGGAATGTTTTTTTTTTAATCATTTTTCATGAACCCTCTTCCATCTACTAAAACCACAGAAACTAAAAAAATAATAAAAAAAAGAAAACTCATTTCTTTCTTGTGACAGTCCTGTAAGTTCTGCTCGGGTCTTTCTTTCTGGTGTAAGGTTTGACACGCACACCATCTTTTCGGGTGTATCCTTTTACAGTCCTGTACTTGTTCTTAGATGCCTTCTTTCGGCGATAAGTAGTTGCCATTTTCTTGTGACAGGTCCTTACTTAAACATGGGGATAACCACAAAGATTATTCCAACAAGAGACAGCACAATGACAGCTCCAATGATGCCGACAGTTCCAGTCAACGTACTAATGACCTCTGAGAAGAAACCTGAGGCCTCTGTATCATTCAGATTGCTTCCTAAGATCCCGAACACGAACACCATTATTCCGAGGAATAAGGCGAAGCTCACAACACCTGTAACAATCTGTAGATTTCCTTTCTTGCTGCTTTTCATCTTCATTATAAACACTCTCCCTGTTTTAAGCCCAGGCGGCTATTTATCAGCTTAATTAGGTTTGCCTTTTATAAATTTTAGGTTACCACTTTTTAATTTTGTCGTCTAAAAAAAACAGAAACAGGTTACCTTTATAAATGGGTTTTTTGTCAGATTTCGTAGTTTTCAAGTCCGTATTTTCTGTTCAATAGCGTTGTGACAGCTTCCACGACTTTGTTGTTTGCGCCGGTGTCAGCTTTGATTAGGTTCTTGTCAACAATCTTTTTCTTTTCGCCTTTGATAGTTTTGTCAACTAAATAATGGTCTTCAAGCTGCGGTTCCACGATGTTCTGGATACGTTTGACTTCCGCAATCCACTTTTCTTGTGGCGTTTGAGTGGCATGTGTGACTTCTTTGAACACTTTATCGTATAGTTTATCCTGGAACTCCTGTTTCATGGCTTCATATTTCCTGATCAGGCCTGCGGGTGGCTTCCTGAACACAACTTTTGCCAGCGTGATGTGGCTGCCTTTCAACGAGAAGGACATTTTTTGATAAAAGTATTTCTGGCGCATTTCGTTATAAATGTTTTTGTAAGCTGAGAAGATCCTGCGGTTTTTCTTTGATGCAAAGTACCTGAACGTGATTTGAAACAGTTTTCGGGTATCATTGTCAACATAATCCGGGAAGGGTGTTGTGAATATGCTGGTAAAATTCCTACTCCTCATGGTTTGGAAGGTCATGTTTGCAGCCCTGTTGACGACAGTGAACCATAATCGCTTATTAACACCCACCCCGACCTCATCAAACACAATGCAACCGCCCTTCTTGATAGCGCCTTCTTTGATCTTTTGCAGGAAAGACTCAACATCAAACACAATGATTGGGTCCTTGCTAAATCCAGGATAGATGGTTGAGGCCAGACGGATAGCGCTCCACGACTTGCCAGTACCTGGCGCACCAATGATTAAGATGTTATAGTTACTGTTATGAATCAGCATCCTTCTCCGGATGTGTTCAATCAGCAGGCCTGGCGTAAACTCATCAAAAGAATCATCCCTCTCCATCTGGCCGTCAAAGAAATCGCCTATTTCGTCTGAAATGCCTAAATCCCCAGGCGGTTCTTCTTCAATATAACTCATAATCAACCACTTTTGCGTTTGTAAACTTGTTATATTTCTTAAAATCTTTTTTTGCTTTATACACAGCTGCGTTGTTCCAGGTAACAATGAAAGCGTTGTATGTTGGATTAGTTACGTCCACAGCCATCGGATAAACAAACAGACATTCTTTTCCGTCTTTGTTCTTACCGTACTCTGCCACAAGAGTATAGTTTTTTTTACCCCTTCTGAACAGTTCACTTGCTTGTTTATACTTTTCTTTGAATTTGCCTTTGAACCGGGCCAGGTGACCTTTGGTTTTTATATATTCGGCATAATCGTCAAGGTTTTCAAACTCAATCAGCTTATCAGCCATGTCTTTGAAATTACCTTCCAGGTCTTTGTACAGTTCAGCCGCTTTCTTTCGGTCGTGTTCTGTGTCAAGCTGGAAACATACGGCTTTTAATTTTCTTGGTGCAACCTTTAAAAATGGCATTTTTAGATTTCCTCCACATACTCTTTCCTTACCCCAAATATATCCCTATCAATGGCTAACTGGACGAGATATTGCATTTTTGCTCGCAGGTATTCAACAAACTGAGGATTATTGAAATTATTGTCTCTGGATGCTCGCTTCAGTACAATTGTATATTTTTCATCAAGGTCTCTTATCACTTTCAGTTTGGGTCGCCTGAAAGACGTTTTACTTTGCGTTTCATCGGAATCTTGGTCAAGGGTGGTGTAAGTACGGGTATCGGTGAGAAGTGCCGTCATAGTACGCTCTAACGTCTCCACAGCATCCATGAAAGGCTCAACACCCCAGGAAGAAATATTTTCAGAACGAGTGATGCAGCTTTGAATCTGTATCACTATTGTATAACTTAGTTCTTTCTTTACTTCTCCAGCCACAGGGTTCTGGGATATATACCCGAATTGTTTCGCTTGTTTTGGCATGTTAACACCGCCTAATCTTTAGTGAGAGTAATTACTATTGAAGAGATTATGACCATTGCAAGGCTGAGACCAATATAAGATACATTAAGCAAATCCAGGAAAACCAGAGGCATGGCTATAAACAAGCCCACAATCGAAGCTGTCACAAAAGCCTTTTTAGCACCTGCTCTGTTCGTCGTGAGGACAAACACTATCACGAACACCGTGAAATACAAACTCAACCCCAACGCACCCCCCAAAGCCTGGTTTGCAGCCTGAATAAGTTGCATTGGCGCCGTTATGTTATGGAAGTTTTCTAACATTTTTTCCTCACGTGAATATTTTAATGATAATAAATATCACAGCAGCGAAAAACATGATGCCTAACGCCCAGCCTGCATATGTAAGCAGTCTCTGGTCAACAAAACTGTCCGAATCCTGGTTAAGTGAATTGAAAGCGTTTGTGAGGATGGTTGGCACTTCTTTGAACGATGTTAGAATGGCCAGAGCAGTCTCTTTAACCCTGGTCAAAGTCCCAACATCCTCATCTATCTTTAGGGATTCGTATATTTCCTCAGCCTTTTCTGTCGATATTGGTTGAGTTATGTATAAATCGCTTTCAGTAATGTTCGTGTTAAAACTCCCATAACCGATAAAGTAATCCCTGGAAACCAACCCGACGGCCACAGTCGCCATTAATGCAACGAAGGCTATCAAAAGGAATTTTACAAATACCTCATTCTCATTGTACACCGTCATCTTCTCGACACCAAGATTATCCCCAATACCAGCACAGTTGTGACCGCAGGAATGGAAATCCACAACGACCCGAAGGCCAGCGACACAAACAACCCTACGGCTGCACCAACTAAAGCCACAACTGGGCTTACGAAAGCGCCGACAATAGCGGCAGCTGCAGTAATCACAACAGAAAGGAACAGGCTCTCCCTGCTTTCTTTGAATAGGCTTTTAATAATAGGTACATCCAGTCTTTCTCTATAATGCGAGTATGTTGTGTTGAACCAGACAGTACCGTATGCAACAGCGTCCCGGTCGAACACGCTGTCGTTAATGGGTATGCTGATTATTCCAGAGGATGCGTTCACGCAACTCTCTCCCCTGAGGATATCCCTGCTGACACCTTTTTCGTACACTTCCAGACAAGCAGTATAAACCAAGCCAGAATAATCTAACCACTCAAAAGAGAACACCGTCTGGTTGATTGAGTTCCTGGTATAATACAAATCTATGTGCATTTTCAGGTAGTCTGCTGCGGATTCCGAAAAGACTCTTTCAATAAGGTAATATACATCATAAGACGGCTGAAAGTTCTGAAACGGCGTGGACAGGCTTGCGTAAGGCGTGGCTGTTGGAACTTTTCTCGTGTAAACTTTGTAATATGGCCCGGCAGGTTTCATATACGATGTTGCCTGGCCTGCGTGGTCTGTCACGACAGAATCAACCCTGATAAAGCTTTCCATCGAAGGGTACCATCTATAAACATCTATGACCCCATTAACAATAATTCTATTCAACCAATCCCTAAGCGTGAACGTGACCAGTCTTGACGTGGTATTGTTAAGCATGTAAAAGGTTGCGTTGCCGAAGTTTCCGTCAGCGTATATGTAGCTTGACACATCTTCGTACCCTGGCGAGGATGCAGTCACTATGTTTATACCACATTGCTCAAGTTCAAGCCGTCTGTTTGTCTCGTTATGATAATTCAATGTGAAGGGCGACTCAGATAATATTGACAGGTTGGCTGTTTGAATCTGGTCAAGCGTGTCCTGGTCGTATATGGTAATATCAAACACTCCGCAGTAAACGCCAACTGTTATAGACGTGGTTTCGTTGATTGCAGCGGTTGTTTCTGTGAAATAACTATCATTCTGAAACCTTGCCCGACAGAACACTTGCACATTGTTGTAGTTAGGCACCAGGTAAGTGTTGTTCAGAGAGTACGCCTGCATGATTGTTGCGTTGTCAACATCATAAAACTGGTATTCATACACTATTGGTTCGGAGATGTTTGCAGTACTGCCTGAACATTCAACCATAATGTTTTGCCCAACTCCTGCCGGAATAATGGACATGTTTGCGGGCGGAGTTGGTACATCTGAAGGATGGGCAATATAATATATCCCTGAACAATCAATATTGCCCATGTTGCCTGCGATATCGTACGCCCTCGCACATACTTCGCCTGTTACATTGATGTAAATGCTGTCGCCAACGGTGTCAGGGGTACAAGATATAGTGGTAGTGTAACAGTGTTCAACATAATCAACGCCGGAAAGGTCATCGTTTGCGGTTATTGTTATATTGATACTTGATAAGAAATATAGGGTGTTTTCTGGAATAAAAGATACATTTTCGGGCGCTGTTTTATCAATTTTATACGCCCCCTGCGCTGAACAGTTAAGCCCGCCCCACCAATCTTCGTCTGCAAACGGTCTGGCGCAAACTGTCCATTCCCCTGACGAGTTTAAGACTATCTCAGAACCCGCTACTGTATCGGGTGTACATATAGCATCTTGTGTTGAACAATATTTATAATAATTAACCAACCCTGAGTCGCCTGTTACACCTAACGTTATATTGACATCAGTATAATTCCAATCCCTGCTTTCCGGCGAAAATGTAGCGTACCCGATATAATAATTGCATGTTCCCCATTGAGGTTGCAAATAAGTCTGCCCTGAGAAACCCGAATACGTATCAAAATCAGTTGGCTTAGATGGTATATTCTCAACGCACCATCGTGATATATCCTGGTTGAAAGAGCTTGCGTAATAGAACATGTATCTCATATCCTGCACATTGCTCGTGTCCCAGCTACCGATGTCCTGGTTGAAAGAGCTTGCGAAATAGAACATCCAGTCCATATCCTGCACATTGCTCGTGTCCCAGCCGCCGATGGACTGGTTGAAAGAGGTTGCGTAATAGAACATTCCGCCCATATCCTGCACATTGCTCGTGTCCCAGCCGCCGATGTCCTGGTTGAAAGAGGTTGCGTAATAGAACATGCTGCTCATACTTGTGACCTTGCTCGTGTCCCAGCTACCGATGTCCTGGTTGAAAGAGCTTGCGTAAGAGAACATGTAGCTCATAGTTGTGACATTGCTCGTGTCCCAGCCACCGATGTCCTGGTTGAAAGAGCTTGCGTAAGAGAACATCCTATACATGTTGGAAACAGAAGAAACATCCCAGCCGCCGATGTCCTGGTTGAAAGAGGTTGCGTAATAGAACATGTAGCTCATACTTGTGACCTTGCTCGTGTCCCAGCCGCCGATGTCCTGGTTGAAAGAGGTTGCGTAATAGAACATGCTGCTCATACTTGTGACCTTGCTCGTGTCCCAGCCGCCGATGTCCTGGTTGAAAGAGGTTGCGTAATAGAACATGTAGCTCATACTTGTGACCTTGCTCGTGTCCCAGCCGCCGATGGACTGGTTGAAAGAGTATGCAGAACGGAACATGTAGCTCATACTTGTGACCTTGCTCGTGTCCCAGCCGCCGATGTCCTGGTTGAAAGAGGTTGCGTAAGAGAACATGTAGCTCATAGTTGTGACATTGCTCGTGTCCCAGCCACCGATGTCCTGGTTGAAAGAGGTTGCGTAATAGAACATCCAGTCCATATCCGTGATATTTGCTGAAGCCTCATCAAAGAAGCCCGCTGTGCTGAAATTAACAATTGCTGTCCGCATAAACATCCTTGCTGCTGAAGTAAGGTTAAATCCAGCAGGAATTACAGTAAGTATATCCTTAAGCAATCCCGGCGTAGTCCCATCCTGGCAGGTTGTCTGCGTTGTCCCTCCGCAGAACGCCACCCTGTTTGCTGTGCCTGTTAATGTAACATTGTAAACCCCTGCTGTTGCGAATTGATGCGATACACCCACATTAGCTGAGCTGCTTGATATTGTATCATTATTCCCATCCCCCCAGTCCACAACAAAGTTTGGGTTATCAGTTACAAACTTAAAGGTCTGCGAGCTGGAAGTAGTCTCAATTTGGAAAGTCCAGGAAGGACTTTCCGAGTCAGCACTGGCTATGCTAACCAGCACAAGAATGCTCAGTATTAACACAGCGATTTTATGTTTCATCTTGTTGAATTCAGGCTCCTGCCCGGTTGTTTGCATAACGAATAACAAGGTGCGGATAGTTCCTGTACACTTTCCTCTTCTTCTGTTGAGGGGTCAGAAACAGGCGAGGCAGGCCACAGGAACCACGCACCAATAAGCATCATACATATAAGCATGCCGAGTCCGATTTTTGTTTCTGGGTTCATTCTTTAATAAACATGAAAATCGTACACATAACTGCAACCACCAGCATCATTATTGGTAGCGCTGAAATAATTGCAGCAGTAATCGGCAGGTTTGATAAAGCAGTATCAAAAACTTCCTGTTCCAGCAACGTCATTATTGTATCGTGGAAAAAGAACGATACTCCAACCATCAGGAACGCAAACAACACCAGCAGAATAGCAAAAGCAGGGTTGCTGCGTACAATGAACGTCAGTCCAACTATCACAACAGCGTATATAACGAAAGTGAACGGTATCACCCAGTCCAGCGCTCCTGTACTGGCATCAGTGAAATCGTCATACATCTCTTTGCTTTCGTTATCGAGCTGGGTGAACACGTTATCTGACAAGGTTGAGGTTGTGAACCCGAACACAATCAAGCCAATGACCAAGGATACAATTAGTAGGAACAACCATAAGATGTCCACTACGAATCCCTTGTTTCTTAGCTTTTTCATATTAGTTCAAACCCGGGTTTGTTGTGTTTCTTCAAGTCCATGTACGCTTGCAGGGCTTTGTTGAAACTTATCTGTTGACCAAAATACTGCGAATAGTTCTTTTTTATTTCCATCACTCGGCAGTAAGTTTCCTCGTCAATCTTGACAACCCTATATTTCCGTTTCATCTTACCCTGTGAACAGTTGCATAATTTGTTTTATCAAATTCCACATTGCCACAATGAACGGAAAAAACAGCAATGTAGCAAACAATATCATGACACCTCGATAAAACGCTGTTTGTGCCAAGTAAACAAAAGGAAACAACGCCAGGAAAGGCAACACGAACACCTGCACAGTGAACACGGCCTTGTTCAAAGGGTCTGTGGAATTCTCTTTTAACCAACTGTA
>Ga0334901_1001822_pt1 | contig 20347 bp, 22 predicted proteins | sample GraSluR3_MG_3_FD_207216 | JGI IMG/M metagenome (GOLD analysis project Ga0334901, IMG submission 207216) | Sludge microbial communities from methane-producing bioreactor in Wageningen University, Netherlands - Granular Sludge_15_08-R3 | ecosystem: Engineered > Bioreactor > Anaerobic >... | reverse complement strand
TTAATTGGGATTCGACACTTCAATTATACCGAGTTATCGGTGTTCTTGCTTTTATTTTTGTGCTAATCCTTTACAGGATAAGCTGTGAAGCCCATTTTTGATGTTTCAAGTTTTAGTTAATAATATATATGAAAGGATGGAGATGGTAAACTATGGAACAAATAAAGCTGTCAAAAACAGAACGTCTCATTTTAGCTAATCAATATATCATCTTGAGAAAATTGGATACGCATTCAACGGCAGAGTTCGATGGCATAATCGAAGCATTAATCAATGGATATCCATATATCTATAATGATTATTTTAGTTATGTAAACGATAATATAGATGAAGACATTGAGAAAAAAGTAATTAATGTCCTGAGTATGTTTAGAAGTCTGTATTCGAGCTATCAACAATTAGCTGTTGATGATCGGAATAGCATTGATGAAAGTGAAGTTGTTTTTAGTGGGTTCGATGGAAATAACGAAGCTTCGCATTACGCCTTTACTGAATGCTTAATTAACAAATATGATCAATTTGATGAAGTAAAAGAGCTGATTAAAAATAAAAAATTAGAGGATTTGAATTCACATTTTCCTACATTGCCACGGTATAATCAACTCTTAGAAAGATGGTTCACGATTAAAAAGGAAGGACAATTTAGTTCATCTGAAAATGCGTTCCTAACAGTAGATGAAATAAATTATGTCTTGGGACATAAATTCTGAACCTAGAGATCAATTTAATTATAGAAGCTGTCTCTTGATGATTTGAGGGTAACTAATGGCATCTGTTCATTCAGGTGCTTTTATTGTGCCTTAATCCGGAAATTTCGCATATCTATCAATGGGGAAATTCGGATCTTTTTAGCTTTACATGGATGGCAATCAAATTGGTTGATGAAGTTCGTTTTGACGCGTATTGTTAGCCATGAGGAAGATTTGTCCATCTCGCATTATAAATGTTCTTGACACAAATTGTCCTTGAAAATTTAACAAAAAAGACATATTATTAAGAGGAAAACGGATCGATTTAAATCTTTAAACTGTTTGTCAGGTTGAATTTAGTTCTACGGAATCGAGAGATAAAGCCGGCCTGTGCCACACATTGGCAAACAAACATTAAAAATGGATTTATATTTTTTATAAAAAGAAAAAGGTGGCAATGAACAACCATGAGTAAGCCGAAAATCGTGATACTTGGCGCCGGATACGGCGGTATGATGGCAACCGTGCGCCTCACAAAAGAATTAAGTGCGGATGATGCGGATATTACACTTGTTAACAAGCATAATTATCATTATCAAACAACTTGGCTGCATGAAGCTGCGGCAGGAACGATTCACCATGATCGCACAAGAATGTTGATTAAAAATGTGATCAACACAAAACGTGTGAATTTTGTGCAAGATTCTGTTCAGTCTATTGACCGTGAAAACCACAAAGTGCTGCTCAAAAACGGTGAAATTGACTATGATTATCTAGTTATTTCACTCGGATTTGAGTCGAATACATTCGGTATCAAAGGATTGGAAGAGAACGCGTTTGCTATCCGCAGCGTAAACACGGCACGTAAGATTCGCGAACACATCGAGTATCGATTTGCCAGCTACAACAGTGACCCGGATGCAAAAGACAGCGATTTGACCATTGTTGTCGGTGGTGCTGGTTTGAGCGGCGTTGAATTTCTCGGAGAGCTCGTTGACCGGATTCCGGCACTTTGCAAGGAATATGATATTGATCCTAGTAAAGTACGGATTGTGGATGTTGAAGGTATGCCTTTTGTTCTGCCTCCGTTTGATCGGGAATTGGCGAACTATGCGCAAAACTATTTGGAAAGTAAGGGCGTTGAGTTTAAATTAAGTACGTTTATTAAAGAAGCGACATCGGAAGGCGTTAAGGTTCAAAAGAAGGACAGCGAAGAATTGGAAGAAATTCAGGCTGGAACCGTTGTTTGGACGGGCGGCGTCAAAGCTAACCACATTCCTGCTGAATCCGGATTTGAAACGAACCGTGGCAAGATCCAGGTAAGTGCAGATCTTCGTGCTTCGGAAGACGATCACATTTTCGCAATCGGAGATGTTGCTGTTGTCTTTCCTCCTAATGCGGAGCGTCCTTATCCGCCAACGGCTCAGATTGCCATTCAAGAGGCCGAGAATTTGGCGAAAAATATGAAACATATTCTTAAGGGAGAAGCGACTGAAGCGTTTGTGTACAAGCCTAAGGGCACAGTGGCATCACTGGGCGAAAAACAGGCGATAGGTGTCGTGTTTGATCATAAACTGACTGGCAAGCCGGCAGCGGCAATGAAAAAGGTGATTGACGACCGATATCTGCTCATGCTTGGCGGCGTTCCGCTTGTTCTGAAGAAGGGCAAATTGAATTTGCTCTAATTGCTTGAAAATAGAACTGTTCCCCTTTGGATTGACAGATGAGGATCTGTCGAACCGAGGGGATTTTTATTTACCTATGAATCGCCATCAATCGCTTGTTAGGGTTAATCTACAAATCCATTTTCCTAACTTATTTCTAATATCAAAATCTAGGATGAAAGCGCCATGCAATAATTTTGGAGCTAGGAAATATGACACAATTTTGTAAAATAGGTTGACATTTATGAATTCAATGATAGTATAAACACGTGTTTTGCAAATGTACAACTAAATCTAATTTGAAGGGAAGAGATTGTGTGGTCAAGGATGTCATGAATTTGTCTGTTGTTACCTTTAACGCTGTGTGGGGGGACAAAGAAAAGAACCTGAACCGCATCAAGGGCTACATCGAGAGTGCTGCCAAAAGGGGCAGTGATTTTATTATTTTTCCGGAAATGGCCTTAACGGGTTATGATGATGAGGCGGAAAAGCCGCTTGAAGAAAAAATGCAATTCAAGCTGTCAGAAACGATTCCGGGTGAGGCGACGGACGAGATTGAAAAATTAACCCAGCAATATGGTGTCTATGCAGTGTTCGGCATGCCGGAAAGGGACGCCTCAAACCCGTCAACTCTCTATAACTCCTTGGCCATTTTCTCTCCTGAAGGGTTGGTGGGTTCTTATCGCAAGATGCATTTGCCGGCGCCTGAACCTAATTGGGCAAAACGCGGAGATAAACCGTTCATATTAGAAACTCCGTGGGGACCAATCGGATGCGCTATTTGCTATGATAGCTATTGCTTCCCGGAACTGATGCGTTATTATGCGTCAAAAGGTTGCCGGTTGTATATAAACAGTACTGCTCTTGCTAAATGCCATGGCAAAGGATTGGGAACCACCACTTTGGAAGCCGGGGTTATCCGTGAGGGGATTTATATTGCCTCAGCAAACTTAGGCGGACTTGATCTTTATAATGAATTTTGGGGTGGCAGCAGTATCATCGGTCCAAGCAGAAAGACATGGGAGCCATACTATTTTGCGGGTCATAAATTTACTGATGATGTTGCCGATGAGTCTGAAATTTTCACAGCTACCATTGACCTTTCCCTGGCAACACGATTTTTGTTCAAAGATAATCCATCTGTTGAAGGAACGGATTGGCGGCCTGATAAATATATCGCCATGTTTGAAGACTCAATTAAAGATGTACAGCACGGAAAATGATAGAGGGTAATTAAAAAACATCTGTATTGCTGTCGTCAAGAAGCACGTGGTCATTGATAAGAAAGAAGCTGTCTCATCGGTCGAGTTTTCGACTATGGAACAGCTTCTTCTCATAATTTGTAAAACAAACCGTTATCATCCCATTAGAGACTTTTCACGATTTTGATCACTTCGGATGGTTCCGTACGATTTCTATAATCCGAATCCACATGTGTAAAAATGATGTTTCGTTGCTGGTCAATGACAAAGGTGGCCGGTTTTGGCAGATCCCATGTCTCATCGCCATTATAGGCGGGGATATCCATTCCGGATTGTTTGTACAAGTCGATCAAATAATCCTGCATTTTAAATACAACATCAAATTGCTGAGCCACTTTTCCGCCTTCATCGCTCAAAACTAAGAATTCTAGTTCATCCTTTTCTTTTGTGGATAAGGAAGCGTCAGGTGTCTGCGGGCTGATGGCGATCAGCTGAGCGCCGGATTCTTTGATTTCCGGCAATACTCTTTGGTAGGCCCTGAGTTCGAGATTACAATAAGGGCACCAGCCGCCGCGATAGAAGGTCAGGATGACAGGACCCTTCGCCAGAACTTCCGATAAAGAAATACTTTTCCCGGTTACATCCGGGAGTGTAAAATCAGGCACCGGATCGCCGACATGAAGTCCTTGTGCAACGCCGGATTCTTCTAATTCCTTGATTGCCTGCGCAAATAGCCGCTTCTTCTCTTGAGATGCTTTTTTATTAAATGAAGCCTTGTAATCATTGATGTCATTAAGCAACGAAGCCAATTTTAATAACCCCCTCTAAGTGGTGTTAGTCCCATAATACATAAAAACCTAGTGAATTTCTATAATCTTGTACTTCTGTATCCTCACTTCGATTTTGCTGTTATTTTTAAGAAAAAGAGATGGTGAAGAATTGATTTACTAACGAAATCTACACAATTCGGTACTAATCTATGATTGCAGGAGATAATGAATGGGAAGAAGAGAATCTTCATCGTGCTTTCTAAGGAATTAAAGCGAAATCGGGAAATCAATATGTATTACAGTATGATGAGAGAAGGTGACAATGATGAAGAAATTACAAATCTTAATGGTTGATGATGACTGGAAACTGCGCAATTTGCTGCGTATTTATTTGTCAAAAGAAGGATTCGATACTGTCGAGGCAGGTGATGGTCATGAAGCGCTGCTGAAGATTCAAAATCAGTCCTTCGACCTGGTCATCCTTGATGTGATGATGCCTAATATGGATGGATGGCAGGTTTGTCAGTCCATTCGGAAAACACAATCTGTCCCCATCCTGATGCTAACTGCACTAGGTGAAACAAAAGAAAAAGTACAGGGACTGGAACTTGGTGCAGATGACTATTTAACAAAGCCTTTTGATCCGGATGAACTGATTGCCCGTGTTCATGCTTTGATCCGCCGTGCATCAACGGTTTCATCAAAACAAACGGAAAACGATGTTCTGAATTTTCCATCACTGATTGTTGACAGAGACGGACGTCAGGTTTTTGTTCATCATAAACAGATTGAATTGACACAAAAAGAATTCGATCTCTTTGTCACACTGGCAATAAACAGCGGTCGGGTCTTGTCCAGAGAGCAGTTAATTGAAAAAATTTGGGGTTATGATTTTGAAGGTGATGCCCGGGTTGTCGATATTCATATCAAAAATATAAGAGAAAAATTAAAAAAATCCGGTCTCACTTATAACCCGATTCAGACATCATGGGGTGTCGGTTATAAATTTGATACTGAGGTCAAAAAATCATGACCATCAATCGAATCGGACTGAAACTGGGTGCAGCGATTATGGTGCTGATGATTGTGATTCTGGTATCCCTTGGTCTTGCTGTAGATCAGCTATTCACAAGTTTTTATGATACGCAAATGAGGGAGGACTCGCAGGAAATCGCTACTCATTTTACTACGATGGCTGAATCTGGCGACACTTCTTCCCAATTAATGATCCGGACATTTGCTGAGTTTTCAGATGTGAAAGTCTTCTGGGTGAATGTCGACGGAAAAATTCTGACGCTTTCGGGAGAAAGACAGCAGAATCTGTCATTTATTAGGACACGTAATACCCGGCGATTACTCGCAGGTCACACTGTAGAATTTCAAACGAGTGATGCCCATGGAAATCGTTTTTATGTGGTTGGCAAACCGATAAAGATGGGTAAATCGACAAGGTCTGCGATCTATATCGTTGCTTCAATGAAAAAGATAGACAATTCCTTACAACGACTCCGTAATTTGCTGATGTTATCCGGACTGGGTGCATTTTTACTTGCCCTAGGTATGATTCTAATCATGAGTAAACTGCTATCTCGCCCGTTGCTTCAAATGCTGAAAATGACCGAGAAAATGGCAAAAGGAAATTGGGACGCCCGGCTTCAGATTGGGAGCCGTGACGAAATCGGCTTGCTTGGCTACTCTATTAATGATTTAGCAGCCAGCCTGCAAAGATATCGAGACACCCGACGAGCTTTTTTCTCAAATATTTCGCATGAACTTCGAACACCGGTAACTTATCTGCAAGGGTATGCCAAAGTTCTGAAAGATGGACTGGTGGATTCGGACAAAGAAAAAAAACAGTACCTCTCGATTATTTATCAGGAATCCGTTCGACTCGAACATTTGATCAGTGACCTGTTTGACCTTTCAAAAATGGAGGAAGGCCAGCTCAAATTATCAATGGAATGGCTGGATCTTAAGGAGATTGTTAAAATTGCTGTTGAGAAAGTGAAACTTAAGGCAGAAATTAAACGACTAAGTTTGCAAACGGATTTGCATGACCCTATTCCCCTCATTCGCGGAGATCACAAGCGCATGGAACAGGTATTGTTAAATCTATTGGAAAATGCCATCCGATATACCGAGAAAGGCAGCGTTGTTGTACGACTGGTGAAGCAAAAAGAGGCAACTGTTCTGTCAGTATCTGACACAGGTATTGGCATTCCAAAAGATGAATTGCCATATATTTTCGAACGATTTTATCGAGTGGAAAAGTCAAGGGCACGTGAATATGGCGGGACGGGTTTAGGTCTGTCTATCGTGAAGAAGTATGTGGACATGCAGGGGGGAACAGTGCAAGTTGACAGCGAACCGGGCAAAGGAACTACATTTAGATTAATTTTTTCTCATGAAAAAAAGCAAGGAAAGGACGGGATGAGGTCATGAAAAAAATTGATTGGTTTTTTTCACTATTTCTAATCATTATAGGGCTAACCTGTCTTCTCTTTTCTGCCAATGCTTTTGGTCATGAGAGCCTCCTCTCTTTTGGAAGAACCTTTTTTAAAGCTTGCATGTGGGTTGCCTGCCCAGTGATTCTGTTTGTCAGCCTTTCTTTATGGTTTCACTACAGAAATAAGAGATAGTGCTCTTATTTTTTTTGCGCTTTTTTGAATTACGCAAATTCTACATGCTTTCCACACAAAATCCACATAAATACTGGTTACTATCTTAGATAAAGAAGGAAGAGGAGGAAGAGGTTAATGGATTGGAGTTGGTTAGCTTTACTTGCTTGTCCCCTGATGATGCTCCCCATGATGTTGATGATGATGAGAGGGGGCCATTCGGAGAAGGATCATTCCGACCATCATAACGCAACAGGTGAAGTAAACGCCTTAAAGGAACAGAATAAGCTTTTACAGGAAGAAATTCAGCAGTTTAAAAATAAGTAATGATGCGAGGAGGAATATTTGATGAATTGCTGTGGAAATCATAATCATGAAGATCATGAACAGAGAAGTAATGGACATGGTGATCATGGTAACCATCAGAAAACGCATAAGTGGATGATGGCGATTTGCTTCATCATCCCTATAGCTGTGATTATGGGTTTGTTTTTAACAGGAGGTTATTCAGGATCAGGCAGCTTGCTCATACTTGCCGCCGTTCTCATTTGCCCACTGATGCACCTATTCATGATGCCGGCGATGATGAAGAAAGGCAATGGCCATCATCATTGATCTGAAAAAAATAATTACGCTCACTGCAGTGACGGAAAATCGATCCGATTTTTCGTCACTTTTTTTAATTAAGTGGAATGTTGGTATCAATGCGCAGTGGATAAACCTTAAATTCTAAATGTGTGTGTTCGTGCATTTTATATAAATGTCAAACTTCTTCACAAAATCTACACATTTATCGATTATGTTGTATGTAATTGAAATTGAGGAGGGAAATGATGAGGGTAAATAAAGTTCTACTCGTTCTTGTTTCTCTAGTGGTCATTATTACGCTAGCTGCATGTTCCAGCAATACCGGAGGAACAGGTACCAAGAAATCGAGTTCGGATCAAAGCAACCATAATATGGACATGGATTCTGATACCTGAAGCAGTATGGACATGGATATGCATTCCGGTTCCGGGAACGTGCCGAAAGACCTAAAAGACGCAAAGAATCCAATGTTTAAAGTGGGAAGCAAGGCGAGAATTCATGCTGATCACATGGAAGGCATGGATGGTGCCGAAGCAACAGTTGTGGGTGCTTATGACACGACGGTTTATGCTGTTTCATATACGCCGACTATCGGCGGAGAAAGAGTAACCAATCATCAATGGCTTACTGAAGATGAACTTTCCTCTAATTAAATTTTAAGTAATAGATCAAATCCATTCATGAATTTCCTGAGTGATTTTCAGAGCCTATCAATCATCCAGTTATGGAAATACAGTGATGGTGTCCCATCGAGTCGATGGAAAATTGTACACGACAGTTTATGCTCATCTGAACGCATACAATGTATCAGCCGGAGATCGCGTGACCCAGGGGCAAATTATTGGCGGGATGGGGAATACAGGCGAATCCTTTGGTTCTCACCTTCATTTCGAGCTCTATGCCGGACCATGGACTCTGGCTCCGCATAAAGGTGCGATTAATCCAATGGGTTTAATTCGATGATCTAACGATATGTCTTTTACAGCGTTGTCTCAATAATAAATGAATAAATAAGAAAATAAAAAATAGGGCTGTCTCACGATCGAAAAATCGACAGCTTCTATTTCGTGAATCTAGCTTCATTACAGTTGGGTTTTCTTGAATTGAAAAAACAATCCTGAATTATTCATGAGCCAATCTTCTGATTGGCTGAAATGCCTATCTATTGCGCGTTGTAACGATTTTTCATTTTTCACCAATTAGGTGACAAAAGTTAATGAAAAAGGAGCCACTCCTTTGTATGATAATAGGTGACTAAACCAAAAACATACAAGGAGGCTCCTCATATGTTTAGTGTAGAGGAAAAGTCATGTCAATTCAATAAGAAGATCAAGATTAATTTTACTGGTGGTGCGCTTTCTTCCGATTCCGGATTGCTGCTCTATCGTGAATTTGATGAGAAAACGGGATTCAGTCAGCTCATTCATGCGCAGCTAAGCGTCAAAGATCCCGTTTCTCACACGATCCATTCCAATGCGGAAGTGGTGATTCAGAAAATCTACCAGCATTTAGCTGGCTATCATACGGATGACCAGGCAGATGAACTGGGCACTGAGCCTGTTTTCACAACGCTTATGGGAAAAGATCGGTTGGCCTCTCAACCTACACTTTCTCGGCTCAATCATAAAGTTGATGAGACAACTGTTCAGTCCCTAAACGGGATCAATCAGACCTACCTCGATCACCTTTTCACGTTACGGCCTCAGACTCAAATGATTCTTGACATCGATTCGGCAAACTTTGAGACCGCGGGCGCTCAAGAAGGAACGGCTTACAATGCCCATTATCAGGATACCGGTTTCCATCCGCTCTTCCTGTTTGATTCACTCACAGGATACTGCCTGAAAGCCGAACTACGTTCGGGCAATGTCTACACCTCCCGAGGCGTCGTAGACTTTATTCAGCCCGTGCTCAAACACTATCGATCGCTCGTCCCTGGACAAGATTTGGCACTCCGTGGAGACAGCGGATTTGCCGTTCCCGGATTGTATACGCTGTGTGAGAAAAACAATGTTTTTTATGCGATTCGTCTGAAGGCCAATCACAGGCTGAACAACAAGGCACAAGACCTGGCGGAAAAGATTCAAAAGGAGAGAAACCTGCCTGTCGGCTCCGCGACCGTCATTTACACAGAATTTCAGTATCAGGCTGCTTCTTGGGGCACCACCCGTCGGGTGGTGGTAAAACTGGAACGCCCCGAAGGAGAACTGTTTTTTCAGCCAACCTTTATCGTCACGAACATGAGTCTTCCGGCCAAACGTGTGGTTAAATTCTACCAGAACCGGGGGACAATGGAGAACCTAATCAAGGAAGGCAAGCAGGGCTTTGCCTTTGATCAACTGAGCAGCACCCGATTCGAAGCGAACGCAACGAAACTGCAGATCCGCGTTCTGGCCAATAATATTGAAGCGGGATTTCGTCTGCTTTGTCTGCCGAAATCCTTGAAAAGAAAAGTGCTTCGAATGGACACGATTCGTCTTCGGCTGATCAAGATCGCAGGAAAGCTCATCCACTCTGGACGTTATCTGATTTTTAGGCTCAGTAGCCACTGCCTCTATCAACAAGAATTTCGACAGACACTTGATCAAATCCAGCGATTACCGACGATCGAGTAGCGCCAGACTATAAATTCGATAAAGTTCACTGTGGTTTTGACAAAGACAGGGTCAGTCTGCCCAAAAGTGCCTGACGGGAACTACATCGAGCAAAATTTCGCTGTAAGGACTGAAACATTGAGCCGCGTCTTCATTTTGAATCGTTTTTAAATTAAAAAAGTCTGGTTTGTTAATGGAGCACCACCTAAAAGGACATCGAAATAGAGCTCTGTGAATAATTCAGGAACAATTTAGAATCAAAAATTTTAGAAGATAGGCTAAGACAGGAGCTTTCCTTATGTAAAGGCGAGAGTCCAAGAAAAAAGGCTTTATTTCGTTGATTAATTAAAGGCAACGACAGCAAACGTACTATTTAGAGAAGTCCCCAGATCTTAATTAATTTCTCTGCTTTTTCCGGCTGTTCGATCATTTGATTAATGACTTGATCAAGTCCAGGAATGCTTTTCATTTTTTTGAGCAGTTCTTTATCTTCCACACTCTCGTAACCGATCGCAGGCTCATTTATTAATCCGGTGCGACCAAGTAAATAATCTGTGGAAACACGAAGATAATCCGCAATTTGCACAATCATTTCAGGATCTGGTTTGCGGTCTCCGGATTCGTAGCGGCTCAGCTGCGCATTGGAAATATTTAATTGGCGCGCCATTTCAAGCTGCGATACACTTTTTTCATCGCGCAGGAAACGAATTCTGCTGCCTAGCGTGTTCCTCATCCGGAGTAATCCTCCTACATTTTGCATTATCAGTAAACAAGAAAATTTTAACATGTTCTCTTTTTGATAGTGTTTAGTTTGACAAACAGGAAAATATATTGATGAATATAGGACGATAATGCTATAATTTTAATAAAATTGCCGAATGGGTAATGAAGAGGGAGGATCCTCTATGCTTACTGTTGACCTGAACAGAATGAGACAGTTAAGAGAATCAAAAATGTCGTTGCAAGAAATGGCAACACGAATCGGATATCATAGCGCCAATGGTTACTATTATCTTGAATGCGGCAGAAGTAAAATAAGTGCTGTAACACTGGCTAAAGTGGCAGCGGTACTGAATGTACCGATTCAGGAACTATTTACTGATCAGTTGGAAAACTAATATGAAAATGGTCTCTTAAGAAGATGGGAAAAATCACAAGCAATGAAACGCTGCCAAAACTTTGAATTTGTCCGAGTCAATGCTAAACTTAGTATCGGAAATAAACTCGATGTTTGAGGCAGAGAATGTTGCGTGTGAGTCATTTACCAGCCATCTCTGAAAGGAGACTTTTTTATGTGCGGATTTTGCGGATATATTGCAAGAAATCCTCATTTGGAACCGGATAATTATGAACAAAATGTGATGACCGAACGAGCAGAGATTATTAATCACAGGGGACCCGATGATGCGGGTTATTATACGGATAATCAAGTACAGTTAGCGTTTCGCAGATTGAGTATTATTGATCTTGCAGGTGGACATCAGCCGCTTCCATATGAAAATGAGCGCTACTACATTATTTTTAATGGCGAAGTTTATAATTACGTTGAATTGCGCAATGAATTAATGATGAAAGGCTTCAGTTTTGAAACGACATCGGACACGGAAGTCATTGTCGCTCTTTATGCTGACCGCGGTTTTGATTGTGTCAACTATTTGCGAGGGATGTTTGCTTTTATTATTTGGGATAAGCAGGACAAAACATTATTCGCTGCTCGTGATCACTTCGGTATTAAGCCTTTTTATTATATGGAACAGGACGATGGGATTTTCTTCGCTTCCGAGATGAAAAGTCTGCTCATTGGTGAAGAGACGCATGCGGTCGAAGAGAAGGCATTGCAATATTATCTCACCTTCCAGTTTGTTCCTGAGCCCAATATGCTTGCGGAAAATATAAAGAGTCTGGAGCCTGGACACTACCTTATTAAAAAAGATGGGGAACCGCTGCAGAACAAAGCATTTTGGAAACCATCGTTTGCTCCAGTCAATCAGTCAATTGATGATGCAAAAAAGAAAATACAGGATGTGCTCATTGATTCGGTAAAAATACACATGAGAAGCGATGTTCCGGTTGGTGCATTCCTATCCAGCGGTATCGATTCAACATCAATTGTCGCTTTGGCCAAACGGTTTAATGAAAAGATTAAAACGTTTACAGTAGGGTTTGCCAGCAAAGGCTACAATGAGATTGACATTGCAAGAGACTCCGCGGAGAAACTTGGTGTCGAAAATTATGCACTTGAGATTTCACCTGAGATGTGTATGAAAGAGATGCCGAAGATTGTCTGGCATTTGGATAATCCACTTGCCGACCCGGCAGCAATTCCAAATTATTTTGTTGCTCGAGAGGCGAGAAAACATGTGAAGGTTGTGCTTTCCGGAGAAGGAGCTGACGAACTGTTCGGCGGCTATAATATTTATCGTGAACCACTTTCTCTGAAATGGTTTGATTCCGTTCCTGCACGAGGGAAAAACCTGCTTCACACACTTGCGTCAAGGCTTCCTGTTGCGTTTAAAGGACGAAGCTACTTGCTTAGAGGAACGACACCGCTTTCTGAACGATATGTTGGAAATGCGTTTATCTTCAACGAAGAAGAGAAGAATTATGTACTGAAGACTTTCTCTGAAAACATTTCATTTACAGATGTCACAAACCCTATTTATAAACAAGCCTATGAGAACAGCAAATTAGACCAGATGCAGCTTGTCGATATTGAAACGTGGCTGCGCGGAGATATTCTTGTGGTTGCTGATCGGATGACGATGGCACATTCATTGGAGCTGCGTGTTCCATTTTTGGATAAAGATGTGTTTGAGGTCGCCCGCTCGCTTCCTGCCTCGCTTAAGACTGCACAGGGAACAACGAAATATGCGTTCCGTGAAGCGATGCGCGGTATTGTTCCGGATTCGATTCTATTCAGGAAAAAGCTTGGCTTCCCAGTCCCGATCCGCATCTGGCTTAAGGATGAAATGCATGACTGGGCGCTTAAAATTATCCATGACAGTGATACGGATGCCTATATTAATAAGTCATATGTGCTTAAACTGTTGGATGATCACTGCAGCGGGAAAATCGACAACAGCCGAAAAATATGGACTGTTTTAATGTTCATGCTCTGGTATCAGATTTATATTGAGAAAACAGTAAGTGTGGAACATGAGCCTGTCTTCCAGGCATAAATAGTTGAGATGAAAAAGGATCCTTGCATCTGGCAAGGATCCTTTTTTGGTGGTGCTGAATCTTAATGGGTCTGAGTTTCCCGTTCGCGTTCCAGACCTTCGTTTGGTCGAAATAAGATCGTTAGGCAGTACAAGGCACAAATGCCGACGATCCCATACACGAGGCGTGAGAGCGCAGTCCCTGATCCACCGAATATCGCAGAGACAAGGTCAAACCGAAAAAATCCGATTAACCCCCAATTGATTCCGCCGATGATAAGTAGTACGAGACATGTTTTCTGCAAACCGCTCATAACCGTACCTCCTTTTATGTGCGTGCATGACTAGCATGGCTTTTTTTCCCACATCTATTCATGAAAATGATTTATTGAAGAAAATATAATTAGTGAATGATCTGTGAAATCGTTTGCAATTTAACGAAAGAAAAGGGTATCATGACTTGAATTTGCCCTCATGGTCGTGTACAGTTAAGGAGGAATTATTTTGACTATTGGAGGCCGATGAAATGAGCAAGAAAGTTGCTTTTGATTACAGCAATGCACTTTCATTTTTTGCACAGCATGAATTGGATTATCTGACAGCGCAAGTATCAACTGCTCATCAAGCAATCCATGAAAAAACCGGAGCAGGCAATGATTTTCTTGGCTGGCTTGATCTCCCAACTGCATATGACAAAGAAGAATTTTCTAGAATTCAGAAAGCGGCAGAGAAAATTAAATCGGATTCGGACGTATTAGTAGTCATTGGTATTGGCGGATCCTATTTGGGTGCCCGCGCGGCAATTGAAACCCTTAACCACTCATTCTACAACATCCTGCCGAAAGGAGAACGCAAAACACCGCAGGTATTCTTCGCAGGCAACAGCATTAGTTCAACGTATTTGAATGAGTTGTTTGATGTGCTCAAGGACAAGGATGTTTCAGTTAATGTTATTTCTAAATCAGGGACAACGACTGAACCTGCGATCGCATTCCGCGTGTTCCGTGAATTTCTTGAAAATAAGTATGGCAAAGAAGAAGCAAAGGGCAGAATCTATGCGACTACAGATAAAGCAAAAGGTGCGTTAAAGACTCTCGCTGACAACGAAGGGTACGAATCCTTTGTTATTCCGGATGATGTCGGCGGACGTTTCTCAGTTCTGACAGCAGTCGGTCTGCTTCCGATTGCCGCTTCCGGTATCGATATTGATGAACTTATGACTGGTGCACGAGATGCACAGAATGATTTCAGCGAGCCTGATTTGAGCAAAAACGCTGCTTATCAATATGCAGCGGTTCGTAACATTCTATACAATAAGGGCAAATCGGTTGAGATGCTTGTCAACTTTGAACCGCATCTGCACTATTTCTCAGAATGGTGGAAGCAGCTCTTCGGAGAAAGTGAAGGCAAAGACTTCAAGGGATTGTACCCTTCTTCAGCTGATTTCAGTACGGATCTTCATTCACTTGGACAATTTGTACAGGAAGGCCGTCGCGTAATGTTTGAAACGGCAGTGCTTGTAGGCGAACCAAGAAAGAATGTGACGATCAAAGCAGAAAAAGGAAATTTGGACAACCTGAATTTTCTTGCTGACAAGACGATGGATTTCGTTAATAAAAAAGCTGCTGAAGGTGTGCGTCTTGCACATACGGACGGTCAAGTGCCGCAGCTCGTGGTGACCATTCCTGAACTGAATGCCTATCACTTTGGTTACCTGATTTACTTCTTCGAAAAAGCAGTTGCGATCAGCGGATATCTGCTCGGCGTGAATCCATTTAATCAACCGGGTGTTGAAGCATATAAAAAGAATATGTTTGCACTGCTCGGCAAGCCTGGCTATGAAGCAGAAAAAGCAACACTTGAAGCACGATTGAATCATTGATTTTCCAGATAATATAAGAAGCTTTGCCTCATAAAGGGGTGGAGCTTCTTTTTTTTGGAGATATTCCGTATGTTATAGACTGTTTGTTCGTGTAAGGTGGAAGGGTGATTAACGGTTTGGGGTTTGACTAAGGTCACATTATCCCTTAACATATAGTGCAGTGATGCCTTGACGGACATGCTTTGTAAACGATTCGGAAAGGAAGGGAATAGGACACGTGAAACGAAGAAACTCTACCGGAATGTTTCCCAAATTGATCAGCATCCTTTTAACATTCGTTCAAGTTGTCATTGTTTTATATATCTTGCTGCAATTTTTCGGTGCAAATCCGACACCTTTTGTGAATTTGCTTAACAGTCTGAGTGAGCCGATACTTAAGCCTTTTCAAGGCATTTTTCATCCAATTGTCTTTAATGAGCACAGCCTCGATCTTTCTGCAGTCTTCGCTTTAATTGTGTATAGCATTATCGGATTCGGGATCCAAAAGATCTTGGCCATCCTTAAAATAAAATAAGAATAACTGCTGAAAAACGGAGCGTAGGTGCTCCGTTTTTTTACGTGCAACCTTTTGCTCGCAATTAATGATGGTTATTCAATCGTCCCATAATTATAGTGCTGTAGTAGTTGCCATCGGAAAGCTTTTTGTCTTCTCTGAGCAGGCCTTCAACAGCAAATCCCATTTTTTTATACAGAGTAATGGCGTTAGTGTTGGTTTCAAGCACATTCAACATGATTCTTTTTATCCCTTGTTGATCAGCCCAGGCAAACAGTGTAACAAAAAATCCCCTTAAATAAAAGGGGATCGTATTGAAGCCGTTAATCAAATTTACGTAATGATTCAACCGGATCAAGGTTGGCTGCCTTAGAAGAAGGGGCAAGGCCGGCAATGACACTGATCAGTATGCTTATCATTAATCCGAAAAGGACAAAGCCCGGTGTCACATCAAGCAGGGACACGTGCATATGCGGACGGGCGAAATAATTGCCGATTGCGGCGGCAATAAATGCCAACCCAACTCCGATTGCTCCGCTGAATAAGCCGAGCAAACTCGCTTCCGAGAAGAAAAGATGGCGAATGTCCTTGCGCCGTGCGCCGATCGCGCGTAAGATGCCGATCTCCTTTGTCCGTTCAGAAACACTTATATACAGAACGACAATGATCATGATTGCTGAGACCAGAAGCGAAATGCCGGCAATCGCGGCGAGTACATAGGATGCGATGGAAATGTAGAGTGTCAGTGAATCAAGAAATGCGCCGGCTCCGTTTGGCGTGTAGCCATGCTTTTTAAAGTAGTTCTGGACGGTCTTAACATTTTCAATTTTGTCGATCTTGACGGTTGCCATATTCGCCTTTAACGTCAGCTTCTGCTTATCGTACATATCCTGCAATGTACCATAGTCAGCTGTGAGCAGGCCCATTTGCGCGTTTCCGTTAAAAATGGCTGAGATTTTCAATTTTTTCTGCATGACGATCGGCTGTTGATTTTTGTCCGTCATGTTGACATAGAAAGTAACGGTTTTTCCAATCAGACTGTTTGGTTTTTTCGAAAGCTGCTTAGCGACGTCCTTGCTCAACCCGATTTCGTTTGCCCCTGGGATATGGCTTCCCTTAGCTAAATCTTTTTCAGGAATCGCTCCATCTACAGTCTGAAAATATTGTGGGATAGCGATTTTACTGCCTAGCTTAATGCGTGTTGAGGAGAGCCAGAGTACTTTTTCCGCTGATGTGACATGATTGATCTTTTTCATCTTCGCAAGATCGTCTTCTGAAACTGCAGCGGATTTTTTAATTTGGCTGCTCTCGCCGTCTTGCTGCGAGATTCCTTTCTTGGTGAGCTGAACGACCGTAGGATTTATATTTTTCATGATTTCGTCGTGAAGGTAGGTCTGCACACCGCTGCCCAATGCTAGCATAATGATGACACTGAATATACCAATCGATCCGCCAATCGTAACGAGCAAATTTCGTTTCAAGTTGTGGCGAATATTGTCAAGGGCCATTTTAAATGTTGCGGGCATGCTCAAATTTTTTGTTTTCGGTTCCTCGCGATGTTCAGGCAGCGGATAGGCATCTTTGAGACGGATGTCATCAGCGATCCGCCCGTCGTCAATTTTTATGATGCGTGTTCCGTAGTCTGCAACCTTTTGCGAGTGTGTGACCGTGATGACTAATTTGCCTTGCTTGGCAATTGTGTCAAGAAGCTCCATAATCTGCTCACTGTTCTTCTTGTCAAGCGCTCCTGTCGGTTCGTCAGCAAGGATAATATCCGGATTATTCGCTAGTGCGCGGGCGATCGCCACGCGTTGCTTCTGACCGCCGGAGAGCTGATTCGGCCTTTTGTGGAGATGGTCACCGAGTCCGACAGTCGTTAGTAGGTCCTTGGCGTGCGCCACGCGTTCCTTTTCCGACATCGTCGTCATTTTCAGAGTGATCAGCACGTTATTCAGAACAGTCATGTGATTGATCAGATTGAAGCTTTGGAAAATGAAACCGACATTTGTCTTACGGTAATCATCCAGCTCTTTTTCTTTCATCTGATGCAATGCCTTGCCGTTGATCAGGACATCACCAGTGTAATCCTTGTCCATACCACCGATGATATTCATCAACGTTGATTTTCCACCGCCGGATTCGCCTAGAATAGAGACAAACTCCCCACGTTCAAGTTTTAAATCGACCCCATGAAGAACGGGAAATGTCTGCTTTCCGGAAAGCTTGTACGACTTATGAATGTCTTTTAATTCAATGTAGCTCATTGGGTTCCTCCAGTTATTATCCCGCTTGAATGTTCGCGAGAGTTTCTTATTCTTATGTTTTACTGCCCATCCATAGCATAATGGATGATATGAAATGTTTAACCGTGCTGAGGCATTAAATGTTTCTAAGCCTAAAGACGTATTCTCATCGCTATTTAAGTGTAACCAATAGGAATTTGGCAAAATAGTGATGTTTATCCGAATTAGAAATGACAATTGTCATGCGTTCCACCAATTATTGAACTTCCCATAACTACTCAATGAATCAGCCGACGATTGTTTGTCCGTGATACATTAGTCCGTTGTCCTGTTCATCTTGTTATAATAGTTTAAAAAAATAATTAGGGAGTTTTGAAATGACAGGTTATGAAAACAAAGAAGCATTAATTGATGAAATTCGAAAAACATATCGACTTTTTGATCAAGAATTTGAAAATGTTCCTGAAGCGAACCGGAACATTCGCCTTGATGAAGTGGATCGAACACCACAGGAAATGCTTGCTTATCAGATTGGATGGCTGACGCTCGTGATGAGCTGGGAGGAAGATGAATTAGCTGGGAAACAGGTGATTACACCAACCCCTGATTACAAATGGAATCAACTAGGAATGCTTTATCAGCAGTTTTATCAGCACTACGCCAATGATTCATTGGAGGAGCTTCGTGCATTGTTTAGAGATAAGATTGAAACATGGTGCGGATGGGTTAATGGCTTGAGTGATGAAGAACTTTTTGTTCCGGGTATACGAAGGTGGACGGTGACTAGTGCAAATTGGCCGATGTGGAAATGGATTCATATTAATTCTGTCGCACCATTTAGGAGTTTCAGGACCAAAATCAGAAAGTGGAAAAGAAATATTTAAGTTGGCTGTTACAGAATCTGATGGAAGAATGGTCTGAGAGGATTGAAGGTGAGCAGGGAAAAAGATATACCGCCATCTAACAATGCGTCATTGATCACTGGCTTAATTAAGCGTGAATGAACGGTTAGCATGTATTCAACTGTTTCCGGATACAATAAAAGCCGTTGCACAAAAATCATGCAACGGCTCTCTAGAAAGTGGAGCATAGGGGGATCGAACCCCTGACCTCTGCCATGCGAAGGCAACGCTCTCCCAGCTGAGCTAATGCCCCATAAAAGACCACGACAAAGATTATACTGCCGAGAGAAAAATTGGTCAACCCTGTATCAAAAAAGGCGGTTATATCATTATCTGTTTGTGGATGTAAACTTTTTACTTTAGCATTTATTTTAAAATATCATGAGATTGTGTTAAATAATAAACGAAATTTAAAAATATTACCAAAATTTAAATCTTTAGTCAATAAAATATTTAAATTTTGTAATAAAATATAATCTTTTTACGTCACATTTCCTAACATTAGAGTTATAATTGTCTATGAAATTTTTTTTAATCCATATAAGAGGAGACGTTGGTAGTGAGTATTTTTAAAACAAAACCGATTGCCAGCCTGATTGCGGAAACAGAAGGTAAGCAGGGATTAAAGAAAGCGCTTGGCGCGATGGATCTTACTCTGCTCGGCATCGGAGCTGTTATCGGCACCGGCATTTTCGTCCTTACCGGTGTTGCAGCAGCAACCTACTCCGGACCGGCACTAATTATTTCATTCATTTTATCCGGATTGGCTTGTTTCTTTGCTGCTTTATGCTATGCGGAATTTGCTTCTACTGTTCCGGTTGCCGGCAGCGCATACACGTACAGCTACGCTGCACTTGGTGAAATTTGGGCATGGATTATCGGATGGGATTTAATTCTTGAGTATGCCGTTGCGATCAGTGCAGTTGCGATTGGCTGGTCAGGCTACGCAGTCACGCTGCTGAGCAGTTTAGGCATTGATTTACCAAAGGCAATTACTGCGGCACCTCTAGACGGCGGTGTAGTCAATTTGCCGGCGATGATTATCATTGCATTAATTTGCTGGCTGCTGATTTCTGGTATCCGCCAGACTTCAAATTTAAACGGCGTTATCGTTGCAATAAAGTTGATCGTTATTGCATTGTTCATTGTTCTGGCTGTTTGGCATGTGAAACCTGCAAACTGGCATCCGTTTATGCCGTTCGGCTTCAACGGAGTCGTTTCCGGCGCAGCGGTTATCTTTTTCGCCTACATTGGTTTTGATGCCGTATCTACGGCTGCTGAGGAAACAAAGAATCCTCAAAAGAACCTGCCTAAAGGTATTCTTTATTCACTATTAATCTGTACGGCATTATACATTGTTGTATCAGGAATTTTGACAGGTGTCGTTAAATACAGCTTGTTCAAGCATACAGCTGCTCCGGTTGCGTTTGCTCTGCAGCAAATTGGAATTAACTGGGGCTCGGCACTCGTTTCTGTTGGTGCGATTTGCGGCATTACATCAGTATTGCTCGTCATCACGTACGGCCAAACGCGTATCTTTTTCG
>Ga0334901_1001820_pt1 | contig 20374 bp, 16 predicted proteins | sample GraSluR3_MG_3_FD_207216 | JGI IMG/M metagenome (GOLD analysis project Ga0334901, IMG submission 207216) | Sludge microbial communities from methane-producing bioreactor in Wageningen University, Netherlands - Granular Sludge_15_08-R3 | ecosystem: Engineered > Bioreactor > Anaerobic >... | reverse complement strand
TGTCAAGAAAACAATTAAATTATTTTGCCGCTATTACGCTTAAATTCTTATTGCAAACTGACGTATTATATTCTGGATTAACGGATTAACAGATTAACGGATTAGAAGCTGGCTTGAGCAGGCAGGCTTGTAAGTTGTGGAGTTTTGGAGTCCTGGAGTCCTTAAGTGCCCCAGCGGAAGGGAAAGCAGGAGGAATATAGCCACCGAAGATGCCGAAAATTATGACGCTCCAGCGGCAGCCCTTCACTCACTTTGAGGGCTACATTCAGAAAAAAAAATAAAGTGAATGAAGGGTGTACCTACAAGACCATTGGAAGCAAAGCAAGCTGACGCAGGTAGAGCAGGGGGTTCAGGCAAGCTGGAGCTTGCCAGCCCTGTTTCAACTCCCGTCAGGATGCAAATCTTTATCGTTTTTTGTACATTTCCGGTGCTCTATCTCTATGAATGCTGAACGAATTTTGTAGTAACAGAATCGAACCATTTGCTGCGGTTACAGCTCTCTTTCAGGTTCAACAGGGGTGGGAAGCTCCAGCTTGCCACAGCCTCTTGCTTAACCCCCGTTAGCTTGCTCTGCTTCCTCTGGTTTTTCAACTCCACAACTGAAGGACTTCACAACTCCACAACTACCCTTCTCCGTGCCTTCGTGGTCATCATCTGCTAATCTGTTAATTCGTTAATCCGTTAATCTACTTAACAGAACTATTATGTTGTCAGAACATATTTTGTGGTACCAGTCTCTTCTGTGGCATCAGATAGGTCTCACTCATTCTTCTGATAGTCTGGGTGATCTCAAATTCGGAGATCTTTAATTTTTTGCCGATCTCGTAGATGACCTCCTTCTCTTCTTTTTCCATTCTTCCGTCTGATATTATCAGATAGATCAACTTTTCCAGCAGGTCGTATTTATAGGTATCGTGCCGCTCAGCGAAGTATTTACACACTTTCGTTACCCTTCGTTTCAATGACTCGAATGACTTGAATTCGAAGTACTTCTCAGGCTGGCTGGTATAAGCACCGAGCATCTCATTGATCAGGTAGATCTTGCTATCGGGTATCCCTTCAGGGGTCAGTGAAACATAACAGCCAGCAGCAGCAAAGAACTCGAGGATCATTTTATCGACCTCTTTCCGGGGGTGCAGTTCGAGAATATCGAGATAGTCGAGTACTCTCTCGTCGAGTCTTTCACGGTCGATCGGTTCTTTCTTACCTTGTTTGCCGGCCAGGAATCTCGATTTACCGAAGAGGATAAGGCTCTTGATTCTGACCATATTGTTGGGATGAGTTGCGAAGAAATCTCCTACTGCCAGTTCTTTTACCTTATCGAGTTGTTTCAGATAGTGATTGATATCGAAATTGAGAGCATCTTCACTCAGTCCGGAAGCGAATTTGAAGAAGAGTTTGCCGATTACTCTCGGGTCGGGGCAGACCAGATAACCTATCCTGTCGGAGCTGATCTCGGCATATTTTTGCCAGCGTGCCAGACAGTAAGAGAGAGAATGGCTTATATCGTTCTGTTCTCTATTGGACAGGATTCTCCGGACAACATCGAGCTTGCTGTGTTCGTAGATCAGATGACCGATCTCGTGTCCAATAACAAAATGGAGTTCATCATCGTTTACCATATTGACCAGTGATGAAGTAAGGCAGATCATATGTGGTTCGAAACCGAATCCGTTGATCGAAAAGGCATTGACCTCCGGAGAAGAAGCGAGATAAAAACTGATCTCTTCATCGAACTCCAGATAATCGGCAATCTCCTGGCAAATATTGTAAAGACGCGGAGCCATCAGATTATTGAGTCTGACGGTATTGGATAACATCGTATTGGTCGCTTCGATAACCTCATCCTCTTTATCGAAGATGTCATAGTAGTTACTGAGGGCAAAATCTTCTTCCAATGTCTTCTTCATATCGAGTTCACCTTTGAAACGTAAAGTCTCAAAATCGATCTTACCCTTTTTCTTAAGACTGGCTCTCTTTCTAGCAAATTCCATAATCACCTCCCGATAACCCCTTATCTATTTGTCAATCAAGAACCTGTCAATATGTATTTTACGCCATAATTAGTTTTGGATTATCGTATTTTGCCTGAACGAAGTAAACCTTCAACAGGAGAATTAGCACCCTGAAGCTGATTATATCTATCTCTGCTTTTCTGTTAATTTGAGCAAACCTCAGGGCAGCCTACGAGTCGGATAGGTCCGGCTCGTAGGTTTCCCTAAGATATCAGGGTGAAAAGTTAACCGAAATTTAACAACTCCTTAATGAGCTATTAACTTCAGAAACATATATTATGATTGTATGAGAGAAAAAAGAGACGAGATCAATATCGAAGCTTACAGTAATCTGGTGAGGTCCATAGTTGCCCGTTACCGTAATTACGGCTGTCCAGAAGATGACCTGTTTCAGGAGGGGATGATCGGTCTGCTGGAAGCGAAGGAGCGATTCGATGACAGTCGCGGAGTAGCCTTTGCAACCTATGCAGCATACAGGGTAAAAAAGAAGATCATTGAAGCACTGAACCGGGAACGGAGAGGGTCCATGGTTGCTATTCCCTATAACGACGAGATTTTTCAGCAGGTTCCGGATGCCGATATCAGTCCTGATGATAGAGATTCCCCAGAGGAGGGTGAGACACTCCAGATTCCCGAAGGAATACCGACTTTAGAGCGAGAGTTTCTGGTTTTGCACTTCGAGAAGAAGCTGACTCTGAAAGAGATCTCTACCCGACTCGATATGAGTCGCGAGAGGGTGCGACAACTGAAGCAGAAAGCACTTCGCAGGCTTAAATTAACCGGATATTAACACTTCATTTAACCTCATTTAACAGAATAGAGGTATCAATTGTATAAATGCACTAAAGCATAAATCTAATAAGGAGATGAATTATGAGAATTTATAGCAGGTTATTGATTACAGCACTCGTTTTACTGGTAGCTTGTAGCCTTACAGCCCAGCGGAGAGTAGAACTTACCGGGGCAGGGGCGACGTTCCCCTATCCGCTTTACAACAGAATGTTCGAAGATTACCATCAGCAGACCGGGGTCAGGGTAAACTATCAGGGTATAGGATCCGGCGGCGGGATCCGTCAGTTGTTCAGCAAGACGGTAGATTTTGGCGGTACAGATGCCATAGTGAGCGAAGATAGACTGGCAGAAGCAGATGGCGAGATACTGCATATCCCGATCTGTCTCGGTGCCGTTGTCGTCACCTATAACATACCCGGTAATCCGCGACTGAAGATGACTCCCGATATCATAGCCGATATCTATCTGGGGAATATCGACAAATGGAACGATGACCGTCTGGTAGAACTCAATCCGGGTATAAACCTTCCCAATCTCAACATCGCTGTTGTCAGACGTTCTGACGGTAGCGGAACTACTTCCATTTTCAGTAATTATCTGAGCAAGGTAAGCTCCGACTGGAAAGAGAGAGTGGGTGAGGGGACCTCGCTTAACTGGCCTGTCGGGCTTGGAGCAAGGGGTAACCCCGGTGTGGCCGGTATGGTTCAACAATTACCCGGTGCGATAGGTTATGTTGAATTGATTTATGCTATGTCAAACAATCTTCCTTATGCAGATGTACAGAACCGGTCGGGCAACTTCGTCGAGCCGACGATAGGTTCGGTCAGTCTGGCAGCTGATATCGATCTTCCTGACGATACGATGGTATCTCTGACCGATACTGATGCTGCCCAGGGTTATCCGATCAGCGGATTCACCTGGATAATTATTTACAGGGACCAGGATTATGGCAGAAGGTCAAGGAATCAGGCCCTGGAGACCAAGAAATTACTCGAATGGATGATCGGAGAAGGCCAAAAGCATGCTGAGCCCCTGCATTATGCGCCTCTATCGACAGAAGCCGTGCGTAAAGCCAGAGCGCTGCTGGATTCCGTTACCTATAACGGCCAACCGTTAAAGTAGATGTTTGAAGCCGGGGCTGAAGGGGTACCCTTTCAGCCCCGCATTCGATAAGAGTCGCTCCATAATGAAGTTTCCCTATAACAGCCTGCCGAGAAGCGGGCCGGTAATTTCTTGTCTGAAGTGGATCAAATAGTAACAAAGGTTAAGTAAAGATGAAGCTAAACGGCGATCTGATTTTTAAGGGTTATCTTCGGATATCATCCCTGATTGTGTTGATTATTATCATAGTGATCTTTCTCACTCTGCTTCATGATTCATGGGATGCAATCAAGCACAGTGGATTAAGTTTCTTTACCGGAGCTACCTGGGATCCGGTACGTGACCAGTATGGTTCACTCCCTTTTCTGGTTGGGACCCTCTTTACCTCTTTTGCAGCTCTGTTGATGTGCCTTCCCTTCTCCTTTGCGATCTCGATACTGATGGGAGAGTATTACAGGAGCGGGTTTTTCTCTTCACTGATGAACACAACAATAGAATTACTGGCAGGAATACCGTCGATTGTTTACGGTTTCTGGGGACTCTTTGTCTTTGTCCCTTTTATGAGAGAACTGCAGATCAGGTTCAATATAGTTCCTTACGGGGTGGGGATTTTCACTGCCTCGGTGATACTCTGTTTTATGATCATTCCTTATGCGGCAAGCATCGCACGTGAAGTTATCAATATGGTACCTGGAGACTTGAAAGAGGCGGCATATTCGCTCGGAGCTACCAGGCTGGAAGTGATTCGCCATATAGTTATCCCACATTCGATATCGGGTATCTTTGCTGGAATATTGCTGGCTCTCGGCAGGGCGTTGGGTGAGACTATGGCCGTTACTATGGTGATCGGCAACAACAATATCCTTCCCGGTTCACTGTTCGCCCCGGCCAACACGATGGCCAGCCTGATCGCCAACGAATTTGCCGAAGCAATGCAGAGCCTCCATCTATCTGCACTCGTGCAGATAGGACTGCTGCTCTTTTTGGTAACGACGATTATAAATATCATCGGAAAGATGGTCTTGAAGAAGATGAGCTATGAGCATTAGAATGGCATTAATCACTCTGCTTCTCATCTCAATTTGATGATCTGCTTATAGATAGAATAAAAAAAGCTCGATTAAAGGTGAATGCAATATGGGTATTAGTCAACTACAGTGGAGAATAATCAAGGACAGGGTCTTTAAGAGTCTGCTGATCCTGGTTTCATTTGTCTCTGTCATCCCACTCGGTTTTATACTTTATTTTCTGATTCTCAAGGGTGCTCCGGCGATAAACTGGGAATTCCTCGTTGCCGGCCCCAAACCTTACGGGATCGCTGGAGGTGGCGTAGCCCACGCTATAGTGGGTACACTTATCCTGATAGGTCTGGCCGCTCTCTTCTCTATTCCGGCCGGCATCTCGATAGGGCTCTATCTGTCAGAATTCAGAAAGAGTAAAATGGCATACTGGACAAGATTGGGTGTCGATGTACTTCAGGGGGTTCCCTCTATTGTTATCGGTATCATCGCCTGGAGCTGGATTGTCAGGCCGATGAGGATGTTCAGTGCCCTTTCCGGCGGTATTGCTCTCGGTCTGATGATGCTGCCGATAATCGCCAGAAGTACCGAGGAGACCATCAGGCTGATCCCCCTGAGTATCAAAGAGGCCTCCCTGTCTCTTGGAGTGCCGTACTATCGTACAGTTTTGAAGGTGATACTCCCTTCCGGTATCAGCGGCATAGTCAGCGGAATACTGCTGTCGATAGCCCGGATTGCCGGAGAAACGGCACCATTGATCTTTACTGCCTTCGGGAGCCGCTTTATGAATCTCGATATTTTCAAACCGGTTGAGAGTATGCCTTTATTGATATACCGTTATGCTTCCAGTCCCTATCAGGATTTACATACTATGGCCTGGGGGGCTTCATTCCTGTTGGTACTGTTTGTATTAACTCTCAATATTACTGCTAAAGGAGTATGCCGAAAATGGTGCATAAAGTATTAAAGATCGTCGAATTCTCAGCCTCATACGGTGACGGTCTTGTAGTTAAGAATGTCAATATGGAGATTGAGAATAATAAGATTACAGCAGTGATGGGACCTTCCGGATGCGGTAAATCTACTCTGCTCCGCTGCGTTAACCGGCTGCATGAATTGAATCCCAATACCTCTGTGGCGGGGAATATCCTGCTCAATGATCAAAACATATATCAGATGAATGCCATTATGCTCCGGCGACATATCGGAATGGTCTTTCAACGGCCTAATCCTTTTCCTACGATGAGTATCTATGACAATGTTATAGCCGGATATAAACTGAACGGCATCAAAGTCTCCAGAACCGATAAGGACCATATCGTAGAGGAGTCTTTGAAAAATGCCGCTCTCTGGGACGAGGTGAAGGATAGCCTGCATAAGAAGGGTACCTTCCTGTCGGGTGGTCAGCAACAACGGCTTTGCATTGCCCGGGCCCTGGCAATGAAACCGGAAATACTGCTGCTCGATGAACCAACTTCTGCCCTCGATCCCAAGGCAACGGCCTTCATCGAAGAATTGATCGTCAAACTGAAGAAGACCGTAACAATAATGCTGGTCACTCATAACATAGCACAGGCGGCAAGAGTGTCCGACTATACGGCATTTCTCTTCCTGGGTGAATTGATAGAATTTGGTGTAACGGAAAAAGTTTTTACAGTTCCTAAGGATGGAAGGACAGAAGAGTATCTGACCGGAAAATTCGGATGATAAGGAGTGAGATATGATAGGTGAAAAGATATTGAACCTGAAAGAAAGACTGATTTCCGAAGCCAATATCGTTGAGATTATGCTGAATAAGAGTATTGAAGGCTTGATGGAAGGGTATTCGGATAAACTGTTTGAGGTTATCAGACACGAGAAAGATATCAATAGAATGGAAATTGAGATCGAGGAACTCTGTACCAGTACGATTGCCCTGTTTCAGCCGGAAGCTAAAGATCTGAGAACCGTTTTGATGATATACAAGATCAATAACGATCTTGAAAGGATCGGTGATCAAGCAGTCAATATCTCCGAAAGCAGTCAGTACCTTATCGAACGGCCGGGACTTAATATTCTTAAAGCAATAGCCCGCCTGAGCAGGGAGAGTATCGCTATGATCAGAGATAGTATCAGAGCCTTTATCGATGAAGATACTGAACTGGCCGTGACTGTCTGTGTCCGTGATGCTAAGGCTGATATGTTACATGAGGCGATCGTAAAAGAATTGATAGGTCAGATGAGAGACGATCCGCACATTATAGAAAGGGCACTCCACATTGTCAGGATATCAAGAAACCTGGAAAGAGTTGCCGACCTGGCAACAAATATTGCCGAAGATACTATCTATATGATCTCCGGTAAGGTCATTAAACACCAGGCAGCAGAAGAGAGTGAAAAATAAAAAAAAGGCCAGTTAGCTTAAAGTTTGATCCCGAAACGGAAAGGCATCTTGCTATGGAATAACAGCCAGAATTACAACTCTCACCCAAAACTCAAAAATCGAGGGGAACTCTTTCCCTTGACGCTTTAATTTCACCGCTAACCCTGAATTTAGAGGAATTGATAATGAAGATAGTCTTACAGAGAGTGAAAAGATCCAGTGTCGTTGTAGAGGGGAAAAAGATCGCCTCTATCGGAAAAGGATTGCTCCTGCTGCTGGGGATTGATTCTACAGATGACGGCTCAGAGATTCCCTGGTTGGCGAAGAAGGCCACAGAACTGAGAATATTTCCTGATGCTGCGGGGAGGATGAATTTATCACTGAAGGATGTAGGTGGTGAGATACTACTGGTCTCACAGTTTACTCTCTCAGCTCAAATAGATCGGGGAAGAAGGCCGGATTTCTTTAGAGCTGCTGAACCGGAGAAAGCTGAGAGGCTTTATGAGGAATTTGCCGCAGAACTTGAGCGGAACGGGATAAAGCCCAGGCTGGGGAGTTTCGGTGCCTATATGGAGGTCGAACTGGTCAATGACGGTCCAGTAACCTTCGTTTTGGATAGATGAACAGATTCCTTCAGAAATCTGATATCACGGGATGTGTATAATTATTCTCTTCTCTAATGTCCGGCTATCAGCGAACTTCCAGAGAACCGGCGTTCTGCAACGATTATTATTGACGATAATCCGGGGTCTGATTTTTTGTATGTAAAGAGAACTAAATATCTATAGGGGGACTAATGCCAAAAGTAAGTAAGAAAACGATGGATGGTAATACAGCAGCGACGCATGTAGCTTATGCTTTCAGCGAAGTAGCAGCCATATATCCCATCACGCCCTCATCAACTATGGGTGAATTAGCAGATGCCTGGTCGGCTGATGGGCGTAAGAATATCTTCGGCCTGCCGGTCGAGGTGATAGAATTACAGTCGGAAGGTGGAGCAGCCGGTGCCGTACACGGTGCTCTCTCTGCCGGAGCTCTGACTACCACATTTACCGCTTCGCAGGGTTTAATGTTGATGCTGCCCAATATGCACAAGATAGCCGGCGAGATGCTGCCGACTGTTTTTCACGTCTCTGCCCGTTCGCTGGCCTGTCAATCTCTATCTATCTTCGGCGACCATTCCGATGTGATGTCGGCACGTAACACAGGCTTTGCCCTCATGGCAGGCTGTTCGGTCCAGGAAGTACTCGACCTGGCTACTGTATGTCATCTCTCAACCCTGAAGGCCAAAGTGCCGTTTTTGAACTTCTTCGACGGGTTCAGAACCTCAAACGAGATCCAGAAGATCGAGGTTATGGACTATAATTCTCTGAAAGAACTGATCAACATGAAGTATGTGGAAGATTTCCGCAGCAGGGCAATGAATCCGGAAAAACCGAGAGTCAAGGTCGGAGCTCAGAATCCCGATGTCTATTTCCAGGGACGTGAGACAGTTAACAAATATTATGATGCTACACCAGATATAGTTCAGGAGTATATGGACCACTTTGCCAAGCAGTTTGGCAGACAATACCACTGTTTCGATTATGTGGGAGCATCTGATGCCGACAGAATAATCGTGGCTATGGGTAGTGGATGTGATACGATCGATGAAGCGATCAAGTATTTGAATAAGAACGGTTATAAAGTCGGTCTGGTAAAAGTAAGGCTCTATAGACCTTTTGATGTCGAGCGATTCACCAAAACCATCCCGGCATCAGTCAAGAAGATCGCTGTTCTGGACAGGACGAAAGAGCCGGGAGCCATTGGCGAACCGCTGTATCTCGATGTCGTTACTGCTCTCAAAGATAGACAGGATATCAATATCATCGGTGGCAGGTATGGACTCTCCTCCAAGGAATTTACTCCTTCGATGGTAAAAGCGGTTTATGACCATCTCGATGGAAAAGCCTTCCATGGCTTCACTGTCGGGATAAACGATGATGTGAGTAACCTCTCCCTGCCGGTCAAAGATCATATAAATACCATCCCGGAAGGAACTATCAGTTGTAAGTTCTGGGGACTCGGTTCTGACGGGACGGTTGGTGCCAATAAGAACTCGATAAAGATAATCGGCGACAGTACCGATATGTATGCTCAGGGTTATTTTCAGTACGACTCCAAGAAATCGGGCGGTATAACCAGAAGCCATCTCCGGTTTGGAAAGAAACCGATCGAATCGGCATATCTTGTTCAGAATGCAGACTTCATCGCCTGTCACAATCAGGCCTTCATCGGTAGATATGATATTCTGCAGGGGGTCAAAGAGAAAGGAACATTCCTGCTCAACTCCAACTGGCCTTCCGATGAAGTGTTCTGTCACCTGACCAGGGATATGCAGGAAACGATCATTAAAAAGAAAATCAAATTCTATAATATAGATGCCCTGAAGATTGCCAATGCGGTGGGGCTCGGTAACAGGATCAATTCTGTTATGCAGACCGCTTTCTTCCTGATCTCTGGAGTGCTTGACCGTAAGGAAGCTATTAAATTGATCAAAGATGCGATTCAGAATACCTATCAGAAGAAAGGTGAGAATGTCGTCAAAATGAATTGGGACGCCGTTGACAGAACCGATGAGGCTCTGCAGGAAATACCTATCCCCGAAAAGGTCCCCGAAAAATGTGGTGAACATAAGAAACTCGTTCCAGATGGTTCTGATGATTATACAAAAGGGGTGATAGAGAGAATCATGAGAGAGAAGGGTGACGAGATCCCCGTCTCGATGATGCCGCTCGATGGATATGTCCCCTCCGGAACTACTCAGCTGGAAAAGAGAGGCGTGTCAGCCTTTGTTCCTCACTGGATTTCGGATAAGTGTATCCAGTGTAATCGCTGCTCTTTCGTCTGTCCTCATGCTGCTATTAGAGTAAAATTGATCGATCCCAAGAAGCTCGATAAAGCACCGAAGACCTTCACTACCCTGGAAACTAAAGGGAAAGATGCGGGCAAATACAGATTCAAAGTGCAAGTATATATTGAGGATTGCCAGGGCTGTAAAAACTGTGTTATCGAATGCCCAGTTCAAGCTCTGGAGATGAAGCCGGTTGAGGAAGAGAGAAAAGTGGGAGAATACAAAAATGAACTCTTCTTTGATACGCTCCCTTATGATATCATGGGTGAGATGGTTAAAGAAACTACTGTCAAAGGAAGCCAGTTCAAACAGCCGTTACTTGAGTTCTCAGGGGCTTGTGCTGGATGTGGTGAAACACCATATGTTAAGCTGATAACCCAGCTTTACGGCGACAGAATGATCATTGCCAACGCTACCGGTTGTACATCGATCTGGGGTGGTACCTTCCCGAGTATACCTTATTGTAAGAATGCCGAAGGAGAGGGGCCAACCTGGGCAAATTCACTCTTCGAGGATAATGCTGAATACGGATTCGGAATGCGGCTTGCTGTCGACTCTAACCGCCGCATGCTGCGATATAATATCGATAAGCTTCTGGAGATAGGGACTGATAAAGAGCTGGAAAAGGCTTTGAAGAAGGCGAAAGAACTCTGGAATGAAACTGGTGAAGAGGCAAAAGCGAATGTCAAATCGATCAGAAAGATGCTGACGGATGTTCTTGGTAATACCGAAACAGATCCTTACGTAAAGAGGATCATCGAACTGCAGCACTACTTTATTAAAAAGAGTGTCTGGGCTTTTGGTGGTGACGGCTGGGCTTATGATATAGGTTACGGTGGGCTCGATCACGTACTTGCAAGCAACAGGAATGTTAATATTCTGGTTCTTGATACTGAGGTCTATTCCAATACCGGCGGGCAGGCTTCCAAAGCTACTCCACTCGGAGCAGTCGCTAAATTTGCTGAATCAGGTAAGAAAACAGTCAAAAAAGACCTGGGTATGATGTTGATGAGCTACGAATACATATATGTCGCCTCCGTCTCGATGGGATACGATAAGAATCAGCTTATGAAAGCTATTACTGAAGCAGAAAGCTATGACGGTCCTTCGATTGTTATTGCCTATGCACCATGTATCAATCACGGACTTGACATGTCTATGACACAGAAAGAGGAAAAACTGGCTGTCGATTCAGGTTACTGGATTCTTTATCGTTACGATCCTCGACTGAAAGAAGAGGGAAAGAATCCATTACAGCTGGATTCCAAAGAACCATCTGTAGATGTTACAGAACTGCTTGATAACGAAAGAAGGTACAGCTCTCTGAAACATAACTTCCCCGAAAATTACGATCAATATCGCTCCGAAATGGAGAAATTCGTAAAGGAACGATACGACAAATATAAGAAAATGGCTGAACTGCTCTAAGAGAGCTGACGGTTAAATCAATAACGATTAAAAGTCCCCGAACTGTTCGGGGACTTTTTTTAATAACCCGTATTTGTTGTACCGAGTGTTAAGAAGTATATGATTCGAATAGTTTGCTATAGCAGATTGTATTATTCTGCGAGATACATGCAGGAAACGAAGTTCTGCCACTCTTCCCAAAATTGAACCTCACTCATACCATAGGTTGACTCTATATCACCCCGGTTCAGTAATAAGCTTCTTAAGGTTCGAATACCCCAGGTATCGACAATGTATTCAACAAGACTGTAACCAAACTGGAAACTATTAGTCATGGAGTTCAACTCGTCGTAATGGGGAAATTTTCCCGATCGAAGTGATTTTAACTGTGATAGGTCGACACGTTGCCCTGCCATATAGAGTGATATCCCTTCCCAGAGCCAGTAGGGAATCTCCTCTGGATCGACAATGTTGTAGACTACAACGTGTGTGAATTCATGAACCGGAAGTTTATCTGTCATCTCATGATAAGATACGGGAAGGTTAGGGCTAAGTGGTGAAGCCATGCTGAACTCATTATTGCCAGAAATAGTTCCCAAAACCCAGTTGGGAGAACCTTCCATGTTGACTCCCTTATGAAACTCTTCTATCGTTGGATAGATTCTAACTCTGGTCTTTGGAAAGCCCTCTCCCATCTGAAGAGAAGTGACGATAAAATCATAATTACTCTCCAGGCTCTCAACAAGATCATCAAGATATACCGGTTCAACCTCATGAACCTGAATTATGAAATGTACTGTCTCGAGTTCCATCTTTTCTCCCGGTACTTCAAACTGACCTTTCATTAAGCTTGAAATGATTAGTATTGAGATAAAAAATCCTGTCTTAACAAAACTTCTTTGCATATACCCTCCAGCTGGCAAAGACCAGTGCAAGAAGCTGTCATCTCCGATATGGTCAGACTATCCTTATTTTTGCTCCTTATAATAAAAGTGAATTATTATGTCAATATCAGTTTTGTTAGCTTGACAAAACTGTTGACACAGGGAGATGGATACACTATCTTATCAATCAAAGAATGCATTTCATTCAGCACGAATTGTAAGAGATATTATTCTATAGAGGTGAAATGAATAGAATCAAGGTTTTAGCAGAAGAGGTTACCAATAAGATAGCAGCTGGAGAGATAATTGACCGTCCTGTATCCATAGTCAAAGAACTGGTAGAGAATGCGATCGATGCAGAAGCGACGAAGATTACTGTTCTCGTTGATAAGGGTGGTAAGAAGAAGATACAGGTCATAGATAACGGTATCGGGATGAGCGAGGAGGATGCTCTTCTTGCTTTTGAAAGGCATGCAACCAGTAAGATCCGTAATGTTGAGGATATAATCATGATTTCATCACTCGGTTTTCGGGGTGAGGCTATTCCGAGTATTGCATCAGTAAGCAGGCTTGAGTTGATCACAAAAGATGAAGAGAGTGTTGCTGCCACCAGAATTGAGAGTGAGTTCGGCAATCTCAAGAATGTCAGTAATGTCCCGGCTAACAGAGGTACGGAGATCACTATCAAGCGGCTTTTCGATAATCTGCCACCCAGAAAGAGCTTTCTCAAGACCGAGCAGGTAGAATTGAAACATATCACCGACTATATCCACTATCAGGCCCTCATCTTTCCCCGAATCCATCTGAGATTGATCTCTAACGGGCAGGAGAAACTGAATTATCCAGCAGTTGAAGATAAGGATCTCCGACTTTCTGCAGTGCTCGGCAGCGATTTCTACAAGCAGGATTTTCTGAAACTTGAAGCAGAAGATAGCAAGATCGCGCTGGAAGGGTATATTGCCGGATTGGAAGAGATGAAGGACAGACTGGCTGATTTCCGCTATATATTTATCAATGGAAGGTTTATTCGGGACCGGATTGTGTTACATTCCATCCGAACAGCTTATGAACCTTTCATCAAGAAATACCGGATATTTCAACAGGGTAAGACACCACCCTATATACTTTTTCTCCGAATAGATCCGGAACTGATAGATTTTAACGTGCATCCCGCCAAGCTTGAGGTAAGGTTTCGTGATCCTCATCTGGTTCATAATTTCATAAAATCAACGATAGTACAGGCTCTTCTCGAATACCAGGAGAAAAAGTTTCAGATTGTCAGGAAGAAATTCGATATCACCGGAAAAGAGGGAATGCCTACCCTGCTTGAGAAGCAGATCATGGCTAAAAAGGGGAATAAAAAAGAGCTGAATCAGATGAATGTCATATTGAACGAACTCTATCAGCCCGACCTCTTCCGGCCTTCACCTGTGACCGGAGAATCTGGAGGCTCAGAAAAGGCTCCAGCAGAACAGAGATCAGTCCCCTCTGATCTCTATCTACCTTCGGAAGAGGAAGTGGTAAATCCCTGGCAGTTACACAACAGTTACATTCTTGTTCAGAGTGATGATGGACTGATTATTATCGATCAGCATGCAGCACACGAACGGATCATCTACGAAAAGGTGTTCCATCGTATGTGTGGTGTACCGGCCGAATCGCAAAAAATGCTCTTTCCTATAGTTGTAGATATTCCACCCATTCTCAAACCAACCGTCTCTCTTCTGCTGGAGGAGAATCCGGAGTTACTGAAGATGGCAGGGTTCTCACTGAAGACATTCAGTGGTGATTCAGTGGTAATAGAAGAAATACCGCTGGAACTCGGCAATTGGGATGGGGGAGAGGTCTTCAAAGAGATTCTTTATCAGCTTCAGGATGAGTATAAAGAGACAGAAGACTTTCGTGACAGTATTGCGAAAGCAGTATCGTGTAAGGCAGCTATCAAAGCGGGAGAAAAGATCTCCCGGAAAGAGATGCTGCAGTTGATTAACGATCTGTTCGCCTGCCAGGTTCCCTATTTCTGCCCGCACGGCCGGCCGGTTCTGATTAAATTCACTCTTACCGAACTGGAAAGGAAATTCAAGCGTATATGATACCTCTCATAGTCATCGAAGGGCCAACTGCCGCAGGTAAGAGCAGGTTAGCCCTGCAACTGGCCGAAAGGCTGGGAAATGAGATTATCTCGGCTGACTCAAGACAGATATATCGCTATATGGATATCGGGACAGCTAAACCTACCATTAAGGAGCGAAAGAGGGTAGTGCATCATCTTATCGATATTATTGAACCCTGGCAGGAGTATAGTGCCGGACAGTTTGCCTGCGATGCTGCAGCAATTATCAGAGAATTACAGGCAGAAAGAAAGGTGCCGATCGTCTGCGGAGGGACCGGTTTCTACATCAAAGCCCTTCTGGAAGGACTGTTCGAAGTTCCAAAGATCCCGACCCAAATCAGGGATGATCTTAAAGAGCTGGAAGAAAACAAGGGAACTGACTATCTTTATAACATGCTGAAGCAGGTCGATCCCCTCTCTGCAGAGAGAGTACATCCTAACGACAGTTACAGGATTAAGCGAGCACTGGAGGTCTGGATCGCTACAGGCAAAGGTATCGGGAAACATTGGGAAGAGCAAAAGAGTCCTATAAGAAAATTTAACCCTTTCCGAATAATGGTTAACGAAGAACGAGAGTTACTCTATGAGAGGATAAATAAACGTATCGATAAAATGATAGATAAGGGACTTATTGATGAAATTCGCTTTCTGCTCGAGATGGGATATAAACAGGATGATCCCGGTATGAATTCTGTCGGTTATCGAGAATTTATCCCCTTTATCAGAAAAAATGCTTCCTTCCTCTCCTGTCTGGAAGAAGCTAAGCAGAACAGTCGTAATTATGCCAAACGCCAGTTTACCTGGTACCGTAAAACGAATTTCGATCTGGTTATCGAGAGTAACTATGATATCACCAGGCTATCTGAGAAAATTAAAAACTACTTGGAAAAGAGCGATAAATCGTTATCTTGACTAATAAAGGGCTATAATGTCCACAAACTATAAGGCAAACGAGGAGGGTAATAAATGATCGTTGCCCGTGTAAACAGTTATGAGATCGAAGATAAAGAGTATCTACAAGAATTAACCAGACTACTGAAAGAAAATGAGAAGAGCAGCCCAGACATGGAGATTATCGAACTAGCACTCGATAAACTTATTGACGGGGCACTCGTCCTGGTAAGAGCAAAACTGGAGAATATTTCCGTTCCCGAAGATGAGGTTCAGCAAGAAATGATAGAACTACAGATGAAATTCAAATCACCTGAAGAGTTCGAATCTCTGCTCGTCTGTTCCGGGTGTACTCAGGAAGAGATTATGGAAAGACTCCGTGATAAATTGATGATTAGAAAGTATCTGGAAAGTTGCGTTGATAATGATTTCTCAGTAGATGAGGATTACCTGAAAAATTTCTATGACAAGAATATAGAACTCTTTAGAAATGAAAGAATGGTAAGAGTTTCGCATATCCTGATCTCTCTCGATAAAGGGCTGGATAAAGCCAGAGAACTGAGAGATAAGATCGAGACAAAAGAAGACTTTTTCAATATAGCCGAAAAATGCTCTGAATGCCCAAGTTGCTCTCATGCAGGTGATCTCGGTTTCATAGTCAAAGGGAAAATGGTAAAGGAATTCGAGGATGTAGCTTTTAGATTAGAGATTGATGAGATCAGCCAACCGGTCAGAACAGAGCATGGTTATCATATAATCATCGTCACAGATAAAAGAGATGCCGGGACTCTCAGCTTTGAAGAGGTTAAAGAGCCGCTGATCAAGAGGTTGCACCAGATAGATTATGAGTTGAAGCTGGAAAAGCATCTGCAAGAACTACGTAAGAACGCTGATATCTTTATCAATAGAGAGTATATCGAATCACTAAATGAAGAAGGAGCAGAATAATATGACCTTATTGGGTGTTAATATCGATCATGTAGCAACTCTCAGACAGGCAAGGATGGGAATCGAACCTGAGCCTTTACAAGCCGCTATGATAGCAGAGCAGAATGGAGCAGATCAGATAACGGTCCATCTCAGAGAAGATAGAAGGCATATACAGATGCGTGATGTCAAGATGTTACGGAGTATACTGCAGACGAAGCTCAATCTGGAAATGGCTCTGACTACTGAACTGGTAGCTATTGCCAAATCGATAAAGCCGGATACAGTAACCCTTGTTCCCGAAAAACGTGAAGAGATAACGACTGAAGGTGGGCTGAATATCAACATCAAAGGCCTGGAAGATCGCATTAAGGAATTGATGGATGAGGGAATAGAGGTAAGTCTTTTTCTCGAACCCGATATCGATATGATTAAACAGGCTGACAAAATGAAGGTCCGGGCTGTTGAGATTCATACCGGCTCTTATGCCAATGCCAGAACCGAAAAGGAGATTGAACATGAACTGGCCAGGATTCATAAAGCTGCCAGGACAATCAGGTCTGCTGGAATGAGGGTAGTTGCCGGACATGGATTGAATTATCATAACGTCACCAGGCTCACCGAATTCGCTATTATCGAAGAATATAATATCGGGCATAGTATTATTTCCCGTGCAATCTTTACCGGCCTGGCAGAAGCCGTAGCAACGATGAAGATGCTGATTTCCTGACCTCTGGAAACTGATAACATCGATCCAGATAACTCTCTATCAGGAATGATGGAATGGTAAATGATGAATAGGCCTGCTGCCATAGAATGGTTATTGATTCCTGCACCTGATCTGGCTAAAGCCAGAGATTTCTATAGTAAGGTCTTTCATTTCGAAATTTCCGATTACAGCAGTACATTCTCTGTTTTCAAAGCTGCTAATATCAGTGGTGGTTTCGACAGCGGTCTCGTGCCTTCAGAAATGAGTCTCAGCTTCTCACTGACGGTTGATGATATTGACCAGGTTCTGAAGAGGATCGTCCTGCAAGGAGGAAGAGTAATCAAAGAGAGGTATTCACTCGGTCCTGGTAACGGGTTCTGTGCCAGGTTTGCAGATCCGAACGGTAACATACTTGAGCTGTACAGCGACAGATAATACCAGAAACCTATTCTTTCGATATTCTCATTTTACGGCAGATTAAGCAATCAGAACAACCTGAAGAGTTTTTAACCACTCCCTGCCTGACTTTCAGCTAATAATGGGGAAAATCCCTTGACTCTAAGACCATTAAAAAGGAAGAGTATCTACAGAGCACTTCTAAATCAAATTAAAACACTTATGGCTGTGAAGGAATAGGAGTGGATAACTCTGTATCGAGAAGAGAGGATATCAGTTGAATATATAAAGTTAAAGAAGGAGGCTGGAAGATGGTAATGGACTCGACTAAGTTAAATGTAGCCGAGATGAAGAAGAAACACCGCATATTGCAGAGGTTTCCTTTTCAGACTGTCGAACTGGACCGGGGATATGCGAACCGCTATCTACGGGTCGATCTAACAAACAACGAGATCAGTATTCATCCTGTATCAGATCAGATGAAAGAGCTCTGGATCGGTGGTAAGGGATTTGACCTCTGGCTCACTTTTAAAGAGATCAATTCACAAACAAAATGGGATAGTCCCGAAAACCCGATCTGCTTTTCATCAGGTCCTTTAGGAGGTACCACTTCATTTCCCGGGTCGGGGAAGACTCTTGTTACTGCCATTTCACCCTTAACCAATATTCTTATAGATAGTAATGTCGGAGGGTATTTCGGACCATATCTCAAGTTCGCCGGATTCGATGCTCTTGTAGTTACCGGTAAAGCGTCGGAAGATGTGGTTATCGTGATTGATGCGGCAGAAGGCATAATCACTATTGAAACTGCTCCGGAAGAACATCTCGATTCTCACGTCATAGCTGAAGAATTGACCGAAATGTATGCTGATGATGAGTTAGACAAGCGAAATGTTGCCGTAGTTTCATCAGGAACTGCAGCAGATCATGTTCGTTTTAGTGTCCTGAATTTCTCATTCTGGGACTGGCGTCGAGGTGTAACCAGGTTGAAACAGGCCGGAAGGGGTGGTATCGGCATGGTATTCCGCAACAAAGGATTGAAGGGTCTGGTAACTAAAAACCGCGATATAACACCATCCTGGCGTATAGAGGAGAGTAAAGTAGCTCATCTATTGAAGCCGGAAAAGATATCAATACAGGAAAAGGATGAGGATATTAAGAAACTCGAAGAGATCATAGCGAAGTGGAATAACGATGAGGAATACGTCATAGAGATGATGCAGGATATCCAGCAGAATTTCAGGCATATCTCCAAGACAGCGATAGATATGATCAATAAGAAAACCGGTAAACCCAGAGCTTATCTTTATCACATTGCGACTTTCTATAAATCGCTCAGTCTGAACGAAAAGGGAGCACTGAATATACAGGTCTGTACTGGAACGACCTGCCACGTCAAAGGGGCAGCGAAGATAATAGACCGTTTCGAGAAAGTGCTCGGCATCAAATGTGGCGAGACTACCCCTGACAAGAGATTTACTTTGGAAGCAGTAGCCTGTCTCGGTGCCTGTAGTATAGCACCTGTAGTGAAGATCGGTGATAAGGTAATTGGAAATGTTCAGATAAAAGATGTGAAAAAACTGATCGAAGATTCAGTTTCAAACGATAATAAAGAGGAGCAGTCATCATGAAGAGACTTAAGCTGGAAGATCTGGGAAGGATAGCTCAGACAGAACAGGAAAACTGGGCTAAGTATAAAGGGATATTGATGGTCTGTACCGGCACTGGATGTGTATCCGCAGCCGGAATGGAGATAAAGGAAAAATTCATAGAGATGCTGAAGAAACATAATCTCGAGGATCAATATCTGACGGTTGGAACCGGTTGTAACGGTTTCTGTGCTGTCGGACCGATCTGCGTGATTCAACCTGAAGGTGTATTCTATCAGAAGCTGAAAACAGAAGATGTGGAGGAGATTGTAGTATCACATCTCAAGAATGGAAAGATAGTTGATAGATGCCTCCATAAGGATCCAGTAAGTGGTGAAACGAACAAAACAATGAAGGAAATCAAGTTCTTCACAAAGCAGCAGTTGATAGCTTTACGAAACAAGGGAGTGATCGATCCTGAGAATATAGATCACTACATAGCCAGAGAAGGTTATCAGGGCTTGAAGCTTGCTCTGACCGAGTTGAGCCCCGAGGCGATCATAGACAGAGTAAAGGCCTCAGCAATCAGAGGTCGTGGTGGTGGTGGATTCCCGGCCGGTGTCAAATGGGAAACAGCCTATAAAGCAGCAAGAGAGAAGAATGAAGAGATCTATATCGTCTGTAATGCTGACGAAGGTGATCCCGGTGCTTATATGGATAGAAGTATCATTGAAACCGATCCTCATACCGTTCTGGAAGGAATGATTATTGGAGCCAGAGCCGTAGGAGCAAAAGAGGGATTCATCTACATTAGAAAAGAATACCCACTGGCTATGGTCAGGTTACAGAGGGCAATCGACCAGGCAAGAGAGTATGGACTGCTCGGCGAGAACATACTCGAAAGTGGATTTGATTTTGATGTTCATATCCATCGCGGTGCAGGAGCTTTCGTATGTGGTGAATCGAGCGCTCTAATGGCTTCTATGTCCGGAATGGCAGGAGAACCTAGAGCTAAATATATTCACAATGTTGAGGTCGGATACCGTGAAAAACCTACTGTATTAAACAATGTCGAGACCTGGGCCAATATTCCGGTTATTATCAACAAGGGTGCTGAATGGTTTGCTTCCATCGGTAGTGGTGATGTCAGCAAAAATCCCTGGAACGGTTCTTCAGGTACCAAGGTCTTCTCTTTAGTCGGAGATATTCGTAATACAGGGCTTGTAGAGGTTCCGATGGGGATAACCCTGCGCGAGATAGTTGAAGATATTGGGGG
>Ga0334901_1001819_pt1 | contig 20379 bp, 11 predicted proteins | sample GraSluR3_MG_3_FD_207216 | JGI IMG/M metagenome (GOLD analysis project Ga0334901, IMG submission 207216) | Sludge microbial communities from methane-producing bioreactor in Wageningen University, Netherlands - Granular Sludge_15_08-R3 | ecosystem: Engineered > Bioreactor > Anaerobic >... | reverse complement strand
ACTTGATCCCGACAGTCCACCGAAGACCTGGGAAGAATTTCGAGAGATATGTCGGCTTGCTACTATCGATATGACCGGCAATAATGTCCCCGACCAATATGGAACAACCTTCTCTACCAGCGTCTGGATGTTTGAAAATCTTCTGCTTCAGGCTGGTGGCGAGATGATGAATCCCGATTACAGCAGAGCTCGTTTTAATGAAGAACCAGGTATAATAGCGTTAGAACACCTCAATACCCTTTTGAATGTAGATCAAACCGCTTATCTTTCAGCTGGTTTTGAATGGCAAAATGACCTTCTGGCAAGTAAGGTTGCTATGGTAGAAGGTTCCAGTGTTTCGGCGGTTTATATGCAACAGGCAGGAATCGATTTCTTTTTAGGGATGGCTGCACTCCCGACCAGAGATACGAAACGAAATGTGATAAGCGGAACGAATATCTGTATCTTTGATACCGAAGATGATGAAAGACACCGTGCGGCCTGGGAATTTGTCAAATGGTTTACCGACACAAAACAAACAGCCCGTTGGTCATATTTGACTTACTATATGCCTGTCCGAGAGAGTGCTTTTGGAGAACAACAACTCAGCAACAGGCTAAGACTTAATCCGGAAATGGCTGATGTTTACGATCAGCTAAGTTATGCAACCTTTGAGCCACCAATCCCGGAATGGTTCGAGATTCGCCGTTATTTGGAAGAACAGGTCCTGGAGAGGGTTTTGAGACAGAGAATCGGGCCCAGAGAGGCACTGGATAATGCTGCACAGCGGTTGAATGAGATGCTCGATACTGAAGAGCACGATATCCCTTTTCAGATAGAATAGAACAGGCAAGTTCTCTATAAACAAGCGTTGCAGAAGGATATGATATGATTCGACAATAATTCGATTTGGAAAGTGAAAACAATAAAGAGGATATATCAATGAAGATTAAGATTACATTCCCCAATGGGATGACTAAAGAGTTTCCCAAAGGAACTACACCAGAAGAATTAGCTAAAGAATTTGATAAAGATATTTCAATCAGGCTATTAGCTGCCGAATTCAATGAGAAGATGATCGATTCAAATAAACCAATCGAAGAAGATGGTGAAATCGCCTTTCATACATTTGATACTCCTCAAGGTAAGGATATTTACTGGCATAGTTCAGCTCATGTTTTGGCTCACGCTGTAAAAGATCTTTTTCCAGATGTTAAAGTCACCATTGGCCCGGCGATTGAAGAGGGTTTCTATTACGATTTCGATAAAGGGAGCCCCTTTACAGATGAAGATCTCACTAAAATAGAAGAGAAGATTAATGAACTACTCAAAAAGAGATTGCCTTTTAAACGCGAAGTGCTGACCAAACGACAAGCGTTAAGCAGATTCAGAAAGATGAAAGAGACATATAAGGTAGAGATACTGCAAGAATTACCACCTAACGAAGAGATCTCTATATATACTTTGGGAGATTTTATAGATCTCTGTCGTGGCCCTCATTTACCACATACCGGTAAGATTAAGGCTGTGAAACTACTCAAAACTTCTGGGGCTTACTGGCGAGGTGATGAAAAGAACAAAATGCTGGCTCGGATTTATGGCATCAGCTTCCCTTCAAAAAAAGAATTGAAAGAGTATTTACATGATCTGGAAGAAAGAAAGAAGAGAGACCATCGTAAACTCGGCAAAGAACTCGATCTTTTCTCTATCAGTGACGATATAGGACCAGGTCTTGTACTCTGGCATCCCAACGGTGCTATGATCCGCTCACTGATCGAGGACTACTGGAAGCAACAACATTTTGAAGCAGGTTATCAGGTAGTCAACACACCTCATATTGGTAAGGCTGAGTTGTGGGAGACCAGTGGACATTTAGGTTTCTATAACGAGAGTATGTTCGCACCTGTAGAAGTAGAGGGACAGCTATATTACCTCAAACCAATGAATTGCCCGTTTCATATCACTATCTTTAAGACAGATAAACGTAGTTACAGAGAACTGCCCATTCGATATGCTGAAATGGGAACTGTGTATCGATATGAACGTTCTGGAGTACTGCACGGTTTGATGAGAGTCAGAGGGTTCACCCAGGATGATGCACATATCATCTGTACGCCAGAACAGCTTGATGATGAAATCGATAAGTTAATCACCTTTTCTCTGGAAATGCTCCGAAAGTTTGGTTTTCAAGATTTTGAGATCTTTCTTGCTACAAAACCTGAGAAGTTTGTCGGAGATGAGAAGATGTGGTTAACTGCTGCCGAATCATTGAAAAATGGGCTGGAAAATCAGAATCTCTCCTATGAATTAGATGAAGGTGGTGGAGCTTTTTACGGTCCTAAGATTGATATCAAGATAAGAGATGCTTTGAATCGTTCCTGGCAATGCACAACAATCCAGTTCGATTTCAATTTGCCTGAAAGATTCAATATGGAATACGTTGGACCGGATAATAAACCACATCGTCCTTATATGGTGCATCGAGCCCTTTTGGGTTCTATGGAAAGATTCTTTGGTACTCTGATAGAATATCATGGGGGAAATTTTCCCTTCTGGCTTGCACCGATTCAGATATCAATTGTCCCAGTTTCCGAGGTTTATGAAAGGTATGCTACCCGAATCTGCGAGAAGTTCGTAAGACAGGGATTCAGAGCCAAAGTAGATGCAAGAAACGAGAAGGTTGGTTACAAAATAAGAGAAGCAGAAGTGAAGAAGATTCCCTTTATGGTTATTATCGGACAGAGAGAAGAAGATAACAATACTCTTTCACTCCGAAAACACCGTCAGGGAGATATGGGTAGCTACACTTTTGACGAAGCGGTAACCGAGCTTCGTAACGAGTTGAATATCTAAATAATAGAAGAAGGATAGTGGTGACACAAAAATTCTGCTTACTTTGGTTAATGATTCAAATATTCTTAAACCGATGAAGACCAGAAACAATTTTCAGCTATTTGAAAGAAGTGAGTATTAAGCGATGAAGAATCTACTGAAAGAGTTCAGAAGAGAGATGCGTCTAGCTGCAGAAGCGATTAATATGGCTGCAGAGCGAATAGATGAGAATATCGAAAAGGCAATAGAACTGATCTATAATTGTCGCGGTAAGACAGTAGTAACGGGGATGGGTAAAACAGGGATTATCGGCAGGAAGATTTCCGCTACACTGGCCAGTACTGGTTCTACATCGATATTCCTTCATGCTGCAGAAGGCATTCACGGAGACCTTGGGATACTCAACAAGGAGGATGTGGTTCTGGCTATCTCTTATAGTGGTAATACTCAAGAACTGATATCTCTGATACCTTACTTTAAATTTCTGAAGCTTCCTATCATTGCTATTACAGGAAATAGAGATTCTCAACTGGCGAAGAATGCCGATGTAGTACTGAATTCTGAAGTCCCGCAAGGATATGAACCTTTCGGTCTGATTCCTACTGTCAGTACTGCCGTATCTCTGGCTATAGGAGATGCACTGGCGGTAGCTCTGATCAAAAAGAGGAATTTTCAAATTGAAGACTTTGCCAGATTCCATCCAGGAGGAACTATTGGCAAGAAATTGCTCCTGACAGTCGGTGATTTAATGCACTCGGGAAAAGCTAATCCTGTAGTAAATTCTCAGGTGGTAATGAAAAAGGTGATTCCTTATATGACTTCAATGGGATTGGGCTGCACGAGTGTTGTTGATGATGAAGATATATTGATCGGTATTATTACTGATGGAGATCTGAGAAGGTTAATGTCAAGAGAGGGAGAGATACTGAATCTTCCAGCAGAGGAAGCGATGACTGCCAAACCGAAATTCTCCCGGGAGAATACATTAGCAGTTGAAGCACTGAATCTGATGGAAGATTTTAAAATCACTATGATACCTGTCGTGGATTCCAATCTTAAACCGGTTGGTATGTTGCACATGCATGACCTTATCAGAGCAGGAGTTGTTGGATAGTGCAGTTATCGAGTAAAAAGAGACGGGAGATATGAAGAGGGAATTATCAATGAAATCGATATCTTTATTTGTCCTGATTTTGCTGATTTTCCCATTAGCGGCTGAGCTAGAAATAACACGAAACAACTCATATGATATAATTCCCGACATTGAGCCAGAGCTTTTCCGGCTTTATGCTTATGAATATACAGTATATCAGATTTCACTGCAACTAGCACCTCAAGTGAAGGAAATAATCAGAAGAGAACCGAGAAAGGTGCGCCGTATTATTAATGCAGAAGAGGTGGAACTGGTCTGTCTGATACCAGAACTGCTGGACTTTACCGTAACGAACGAGACACTAACAAAAACACATCTCAATCTCACACTCAAAACTACACTCGATGAGGAACGAATAGTTAACAAACTATTAATAATCACTCCTGAAAGGAGAGAGAGGGTAATCAACTATCGGGAAAAACAAGCTTCAGAAATGCGTCTTATCAATCTGGTAATAAGAGATCTGAGTAGAGAAGAGGTGTTGAGTACCGATGCCATAGTAACCGAGCTTTATGAGCAGATAAGAAGGCTCAATGTTAATCACTGGGTACATAAAGGGGACATCTCATTCATTACAGAAGACTATCCGGAAGCTATTCAGTATTACAACAATGCACTCGAAATAGATCCATCCAGATCAGAATTGTTCCATAAGAAATACAGAACATATGCAGGACAGGGTGATAAGGATAAAGCGATTGAGTCACTGGAAGCTCTTCTTGCACTACAGCCTTATAATGTCGAAGTATTAACCTTATTAGGAGATATCTGGAGAGATGAAGGTAAGGCAGAGAAAGCAGTAATCTACTATGAAAGGTTACTCAATCTCGGATTTGAATATCCTGAATTGGCTTATTATCTCGCCTGGTATTACAGAGAGATTGGAAGTGATTCGACAGCGAGTAACTATGCTGTCAAGGCAGCAAACTGGCTCTCAGAACCTTCAGATATCGACAGCCATCTTGCTGCACTGCTGTTAGAATATAACCTGATGCAAGAGGTTCAACCACTTCTCCAACGTTTACTGATAGCAGAACCGCGTAATGCTGCTCTCTATCAACTGCTTGGTGATATTGCCTACAATGACTCTAACTTTGCCCGCGCCCGCATATTCTATGAGCAATCTGTCAAACTCAAACCCAACAGCTTTAAGACACTTCTTCATCTCGGAAACTGTAACTATAATCTTGAAGATTATTATGCTGCCAGTGAATATTACACAAGAGCAATAGCTATTGATGACAGTGACAGTATCAGTCTCTACAATCTGGGTAATGCCCTCTTCAATCTCGGAAGATACCGGGATGCAGCTGATTATTATCACAGAGCTATCATGCTGGGACTCCTCACCCCTGAAATCTTCTTCAATATTGGTAACGCTAATTTCATGCAGGGACAATACGAACAGAGTATCGACTATTTCCAGGCTGCTATCGAGGAGAAGCCTGACTATATAGCAGCCATGTTTAACCTTGGTAATGCTTATGAGCATGTGGAAGAAAGGGACAAAGCGCTTTTGCAATATAATAGAATCATCGAATTAGATCCTGACTTCTATCAGGCATATTACAACATTGCCAATTACTACAAGCTTGAGGGTAAGTTAGAGACTGCGATAGAATATTATTTGAAAACTACTGAGATCAATGATGAGGATGATTATTCATATTCTAATATGGCTGACTGTTACCGTATGCTCGGCTTCTTTGAAGAAGCGGAGGAGGCGTATCTAAGAGCTATTGAACTCAATCCCGATAACCCAATTCCCTACAACAATCTTTCCCTGACCTATTATCTACAGGAAAACTACATAGATAGTCTGCAATATCTCCGCATAGCTGCTCGATTGGGTCATTACAATGCGAGAAATATCCTGAGAGAATTTCGAAACGATTAACTCAGAATTATCTGCAATTCTGCAAACAATACATTTCCCATTTACCAGCAACTTTTCTTGCCAGGTAAAACAGGCCACAAGAGATTATGTCTTCTACTCCCCGGGTATAATTTTGATCAAAATGGTCAATACTGTGAGAGTCCGAGCCAATAATGAGTAATTCACCACCCATTTCCCGGTATAGATTCAAATATTCTTTTGAGGGAATTATGCTTTGTATGTGATTTCTTAACCCGGAGAGGTTGACTTCCAGGGCGATACCCTTTTCTATAATTGTTCTGAATATATCTCTAACTATATCTACAACTCTACTCTCATCAGGTTCATTTCTGAGATAGCGTTTATATATGCCGAGATGGCCGAGGATATCGAATCCTCCCTTCCTGGCTAAAGCCAGGTTTTCTTGATAGTAAGACTCTATAGCAGATCCTGTCATCTCTCCTGTCAGAGGTTCGGAAACATTAGTACCATCTGGAAGGACGTGTATTGACCCGATCCGAATATCGGGTGGGGAATCACATTGTAAAACCTGCTCTACCAGTTCTGAGCAACGGTGATACTCTCCTAGTTCTACCCCTTTCAGTATACTGATCTCCGGAAATTCCCTTCTAATTCTCTCTATCGTCCGGGAGTATTTAACATAAGATGGTATTCCGTAGTACCCGATCTCTGCAGGAATCAGATCAAAGTGGTCAGTAAAAGCTATTTCCTGGTAGCTTGATGCAATTGCCTTTCTGAGCAGGGTGTGCATATCTAGTTTGCTATCTGCACTGAATTCACTATGTATATGGTAATCAATCCTCATATCTGTTCCAGTGTTGTTAATGTCTGTTCAAGCAATTGTCTGATTTCGATAATTTGATAAAGCAAGTCTGTCTCATTTTGCACCGATTGGAGCAAACGATTTCTGTAAGACTCGAGATTAAACTGTTCGGTTCTGCTCGCTTCGGGATAATAATCCTGAAGATAATGATAGGCAAAGATATCAAGTTCCATTTCCATCAGGAGTTCCAGTAGATTACGAATAACTTCAAATCTTTTCGGGAAATCAGAATGATCATGATAGAGTACGAGCAGATTCCTTACCGATTCGGGATACTTATCTAAGGAGTAGTAAGCCAGAGTGGAAAGGAAGAGAGCATCTTCATAATATCTGGAGCTTCCCAAAGCCAGTATCATGTCGATGTATGAGAGAGCTTCATTATACTTTTTTTGATATATTGAGTTAACAGCGAGTTGGTAATAGAGCTTATCCTCCTCAGCCCTATCATCTAGTTCCAGTAACATATGATATATCTCATTTGCCTGATTATACAGGAATGCCCGCTCATATACTATAGCCAGAATGCTTAGATAATCGAATCCAATCTCTTCATTTTCTGTCTCATCTATCAGATCTACAAGAAAGTCGATCGATCTGCGTGGTTCCTGATTGATCAGAATACTTTCAATCTGTTGGAGTGCATGACTCCTGATGATGGCGTTATCACTCTCATTGTGTAGACGGAGAAAAACATCCACTGCTTTATCAGACTCACGTAATTCTTTATATGCAAGGGCAGAATAGAAGTGCAGAGAATCTTTGCTCTCTTCAGGAGTGAGTTTTTCAATAAACTCATCAATAAAGCTTATCGTTTTATGATAACGGTTCTGATTGAGATAAAATTTTGCCAGGTCGTGAGCCAGTGTCTTATTATATCTACTATCCGGATAGCTTTCCAGATAGGAGAGGACAAATTCCTCAGAATCGCGGTATACTCCCAACGAGAACTTTATTCTTTCCAGTTTAAGTCTTGTCTCATCATCTTCTTTATGGATCAATGCCTCTTCAAACAACTCCTTAGCTCTTTCTAGTTCCTCTTTATCGTGATAATAATCACCGAGGTACTTCAACATAGCAAACCTCTCCTGAGGAGGGAAATCATCTCCATATTCTTCATAAATTGTCTCATATGCCGAATAACTACCTGTATTCTCAAGAGTTGTGAGATAACTCCGGATGAAACGATGGTCTTCCTCTGGCAGATCATATCTTTGAAGATAATAATCAAAATAGTATTTCGCAGAGTGATAGTTTTCAGTATGTGTATATAATTTGGAAAGGTTGAGCGCTGCAAGTGAATCATACATGCTCTTAGCCGGTTCCAGATTCTTTATCCAGTAGTATGCAGTACTGTTATACCGGTAATAACCCATAAAGCAGTAACCCATGGCATGGTTAGCATACTGTTCGTCTATCTCTTCAAAGGAAAGATACTTACGGAATTTAGATTCAGCTTCCCGGTATTGTTTGGAATGATAGAGAATTTCACCGGAGATAAGGTTGAGTAGAGGGTATTGTGTAAATTCTTCCTCAGAGAGAGTATTCATTATAGTGTGGGCTGTCCTGTAATGTTCAGCTTCCCAGGCTAGAAAGAGATCTATATACGATCTTGACTTCTCTTCTTCAAGTAACAGGGCCAATCTGCTCGCATCATCTATCTTACTCTGTTCTAAAAAAGTTAATATGACATTATGTTTTGCCCTGTCCGAAAGGTTATGATTACTCTCAGGTATCATCTCAGGAGAGTGTAATATATAGGCTATAAGAGAGAGATACTCTAAAGCTGCCTCTTGAAAGATCTGAGTCTTAGAAGCGAGGACATTCTCCATAAAAGAGGCTGCTATGCTGTATTGTTCAAGCTTAAAATAAGCCATACCGAGTATGAAATTCTTCTCTCCCTCATTATAAATATCATTCGGAAAGACATCTGTTAGCTCAATAACCTGTTGATAGTTCTCATTTCGCAACAGAGCATACAATGTTTTCTTATAAATATCATGAATAGAGTCAGGGAAAAATTTCCTCTGCAGTTCGATAAATTCGGTAATCTTATCATAACGGTCTTTATTGACGGCAGATATGATATAATACTCGATGAGGTCATCGAAGAGTTTTACCATCATTCTACCCGGAAGATTATCAACAAAAGCCATAACCCCGGTATGTGAACCGACAAGGAATAGCAATTCGGTATAGAGAAGCAGATATTCTTCCCTGGCGTTGAGATTGTTGATATTATCCATTAGATCAAGAGCTTCTTTATATTGATTTGTATCTCTGAGCAGGAGTGCCTCTCGATATATTTCCCTGTCAAGTTCAACCAAACCGATCTTGTAAGAGTATCTTCTCACAGGATCAAAGGTCTTCGAGGAAGTTACCGAAAATAAAGATACCGGTGTCAGAATAATCATCATAGCTAATGCAACCATAATTACTGTTCTGTAAACAAGCTTAACCATCTCATTTTCCGGCATCATTATTTGTTGCTGTTCTTAAAACACTCAACAGAATCTTCATACTCTGGCAATCAATATATCTATCTGCTGCAGGCGAGACCTAACCAGAAGATCCATCATAGAGCAGAACAGCGCTCAACTTTATTATTTTTGATAAATCACTAAGTCAAGTAATTCTTTTTCGCTCATTAGGGCATTGATCTATATCCGAAGCAAAAAGTGCTGCTCCCAGAGCACCAGTAAAGATCGGATACTCTGGAACAGAAATCATAATTTGCAACTCTTCAGCCAGAGCTGCCTGGATAGCCGGATTTAATGCAACCCCTCCGGTCATGATTAAGGGAGCCTGCCAGCGTATCATTGAGAGAAGATTTTTTATCCTCTTGGCTATAGAACGGTGAACTCCCATGAGAATATCGTCTCTACCGACCTTCTTATTTATCAGAGAGATAATCTCCGATTCGGCAAAAACAACACAGGTACTGGATATCTCAATCCTCTTCTTTGAATGAAGAGCAAGTTCTCCTAAAGAATCTATCTTCAGCCTGAAGAGTTCAGCAATCTTTTCCAGGAAGCATCCTGTTCCAGCAGCACATTTATCGTTCATGGCAAATTCCTGGACATTGCCTCGTTCATCGAGTGAGATTACTTTTGAGTCCTGGCCACCGATATCTATTACCGTTGCGGCCTCTGGTAAGAGAACTTTTACTCCCCGACCGTGACAGCTGATCTCAGAGATATAATCAAGATTTATCAGTTTTCTTCCATAACCGGTGGCACATATCTTTAGCATATCTCTCTTGAGATTATGGATTTCGCAAGCTTTTTCTATCTGCTTTTCTGCTGTTTCTCCGGGTGTAGTACCACTCTCTTGCTGTGCCTTATAAATGATACGGTTTTCTTTTCGATTCCAGAGTATCAGCTTGCAGTTTCTTGATCCGATATCGATTCCAGCCGTTATCATATCTCTAACTCTCTCTTGATTCTTTCTTAATCCTGCTGAAAATATCCCTACTCGAGTACATGTCTATAGAGCGAATCAACTCGAAAATACTCTTTTGCTAAAGTCTGGATGTCACTGGTTCTGATTTTCTGTAATCTCTTCTCTCTGTTCAGATAGAACTCATAATCATAACCTAGAACATCTAACATCGCTATAGCCGAAGCTTGACCCAGAACACTCTCTTCGACCCGTAATCGCTGACCTCTGATCGTATTCTTAGCTATTTCCAGTTCTGATTCAGTGACTCCATATTTTCCAACATCTTCCAGGATTTTAATGATCAGTTTCTGTGTCTCTTTACTATATCTTTTATCAACCATAGCGCTGGCGACAAAGATACCACTCTCTTTCAGTGAGATGTAATCAAACCCAACACTGTAAGCCCAGCCCCGTTTCTCTCTTAATTCTTCACAGAGCCGGGAACTCATATCACCACCGATTATATGAGCAAGAAGATGAAAAGCAGTATTCTTCTCTACCTCTTTTGATGAGCAGCCGAAACCACCAATATGGATAATAGCCTGCTGATTATTATCTAACCTGTTATGCTTGTTCCTGTTACCCGAATTGATGATCATCTGTTGCGACTGTTTGTCGGTCACTATCTGCTGGTCAGTAAATAACCTTTCGCAGTTGAAGAGTGTATCCTCGAAATCGAAATCACCAACGATAGAGAGGGACATAGCGGAGAGGTTATAAAAATCCTTAAACCAGTTTACTACCTGCTTGCGAGATATTTTACGCAGGGTAGTTTTTGTCCCTTCTCTTTCCAGAAGATTACTCTCTCTGCCAAAAATCTGCCGTTTCCAGAGATAAACTGCATAATATCCGGGGAAATCTTTTACCCGTTCTAGATTACTGAGCAGAGTTTTCTGGATATTATAAAAATGTTCGGACGGAAAGAGTGGAAATCTGATCACATTGCTCAGGAGTTCCAGGCTGGTGGCGAACATTTCCGAAAAACACTTGATCTTGACCAGTGTAACTTCTTCTTGTGCTGACACATCAAGCTGTATCCCGTGTCTGGAGCAATATTCCAGTAGTTGATCGTAACTGTTCTTCTCATTACCATAAAGCAAAAGGATAGAAGTAAGAAGATTAATCCCTCTCTGACCGGTCTTCTCATTGAGTTGAGAGACAGGGAACGCAGCTGTAATCCCTATGGTAGGACGTCCTACTACCCTTTTCATCATTACTCTCGTTCCGTTCAACAGATCGGTTTCGTAAAACTCACCTCTGGTTGCTCCATTGGCTATTTTCCTGATCTGCAGCGATCTAACCCTGTCTCTGATCCTCTCCCTGCAGTTGAAACTCCGGCCAAGATGGAATATCCCGAGTTGTTCAAAGGTATAGTATCGCTTCAGAGTATCAAGCAACGTTTTCTCCGTGATCTTTCTTATTATCTTCGGATAATCGATAAAAAGTTTGTAGTTACCAAGCAACTCCTCCGTGCCAAGACTCATTCCGAGATATTGCATGTATTCAAATGAATAGCGGTGTGAGTGAAGCAGTTCGGTTCTTGCTTGATCGATCTCATCGATACTTAATCCGAAATGCCTGATCTTATCATACTCTTCCAGGAAGATATCGATTATTCTCTCAACGTAGATGTTATCCTTCGGTATGATTAATACAATAGAGATTCCATCGTGAATTCCGGTAAAAGACTCGACTCTTATCTGATCGACGAGCTTCTCTTTCAAAAACAGTCTTCTGTATAATCTCGATTTCTTGCCGATAGCAAAGATCCTCATTATCAGTGCCAGTGTGTGTGATTCCGGTTTCGTATCTGATAGTTCAGGAACCGTGAATCCGAGCAGCGATTTTCCAATCGTTTTCTGCAGCGAATCTATCGTGAATGTCTCCGGATAGAGGGTTTGCAAGGGTTTGAGCCTCTTCTGCTTCGATTCTCGACTTTTCTCATCGCTCTTTTTCCAACCGGTAAAATAATGTTTTATCTTTTCGATGAATTCGTCACTCTTGAAATCTCCACTGGCAACCAGAAAAGAATTCTCTGGCGTGTAATACCTTCTGTAAAATCTTCTCAATCTTTCCGGAGTTGCTTCCAAGAGAGATTTTTTGCTCCCAATAATTGGCTTCTTATAGGGGCTTTCTATAAAGTAGAGATTCGGTATCTTCTCAAGGAAAAAGTCTTCAGGATCATTCTCATACTGGTTCAACTCTTCCAGAACGACTCCCTTCTCGTAGGCAAAATCGAGATCGGTGAAATTGGCGTTCCTGGCCAGTTCGCTGAGAATCTCCAGGCCTTCTCCATCGAATCTGGAAGAGAGGGTGAGATAATAACAGGTAGAGTCGAATTCGGTGTAAGCATTGATGTTACTTCCCAGAAATGATGCTCGTAAAGAAAGCTGATTGGAAGGAAATTTTTTTGTGGATTTGAATACAAGATGTTCTATCAGATGCGAATATCCTGCCTCTTCTTCGCATTCCCAGCAGGAACCGATTCTGACAAAGAGCTGTAACGATATCACCTGATGAGCATGATGCGGTATTAGTATAACTTTGAACCCGTTATCTAAGGTAACGGAATCTATCTTCTTGACTATCTTATCTTCTTGCATATAAACACCTTAAAATATATTATTGACTCTCGCTATGAAAATTAGTTCTATTCAACTTACCTATTCATTGCTCTTATGCCATTCGAGATAGGCATAAGCATTATGGTTATGTATAGATTCGAAATTTTCTGACGAGATCTTGAAACCGGTGACGCGCTGATCCTTTTTCAGAAGAATAGCCAGGTCACGAACTATATCTTCTACAAATTGAGGTTTGTCATAACCCTGCTCAGTCACAAATTTTTCATCTTCTCTCTTCAGCAGTGAATACACTTGTGAACTTGCTACCGATTCGACATACTCAATAATCTCTTCGAGCCAGACGAAACCTTTATAATTGAGCAGTACTGTAACGATCGAACGCTGGTTATGTGCTCCATATTTGCTGATCTCTTTCGAGCAGGGGCAGACTGTAGTAATTGGAACTTCAACTCCGATAGTGAGTTCATACATCTCACCGAGAGAAGCGAGAAAGACACAATCGTAACTCAGCATCGATGTGATACCTGAAACCGGTGCTCTCTTCTCCATAAAATAGGGAAATTTCAGATTTATATAAGCTCTGTCAGCATTCAATCTCTCTTTTATGCTTTCCAGCATTCTGGGAAGATTTTCTATCAGGTCTTCCTGATGATAGCTGTTCAAAACTTCAATAAATCTGCTCATATGTGTTCCCCTGTAATAATGAGGCAACTCCACGAAGAAATCTAACTCGGCTACCGTCTTCTGTAGCCCTTCTAATCTGTCCTGCACAATGATCGGATATCTGAGATTCTTGACCCCTACCTTATCTATCGTCTCCCGTCGCGTATCTATAGATCCCTGTATGTCCTTTCCTAACATCTTGTATCCTCTCTTCTTCGAAAAAAAACTGGTTCGTTTAACCCTCAACCATATATTCTCTGATCCCTTCAGTCCGTAGAGAGACTATTTCATCTTCATCCTGATAATAGATTACACACTCTGCTCCTTTATACTTCTTGATCAGGCTGATACCCTCTTCTGGTGGGAGTAGAAACAGAGCTGTTGAGAGTATATCGGCCAGAGTCGCATCGGGGGCAATAACAGTTACCGAAAAGATGTTCTCCACTGGGTAACCGGTCAGAGGATTTATGATATGATGATAGCGTCGTCCCTCATATTCGAAATATCTTTCATAATCTCCCGAGGTCACTACTGCTATATCACTCAATTCCAGAACAGCTATGATGTCATTTATGTCGCGGGGATGCTGGATACCTATTCGCTGTTTCCCACCTCGGTCACCGAATAAAAGGATATCTCCACCTGCATTTATATAACCCGATTCTATCCCTCGGGAACGGGCATAAGCAACTCCTTTATCGATTATGTACCCCTTGGCCAGACTGCTCAAATTCAACTTCAGGCCAGGTGGGCGAATCAGGTAACCGTAAGCTTCATCGCTTATCTCACTTGATGACTCATCTGGTTGAGGATCTACCCTGTAATAACCATAACGTATTTTATCAAAACCGACATACTCCTGTGCAAGCCGTACTGAATCAGCAGGTGGAGGTGTAGTTCTATCAATATCCCAGATCTCAGAAAGTATTCCTATCGTGATATCATACACGCCTTCTGTTTCCTGATAAAAAATCTCTGCCAGATTAAGTAGTTCAAACAATTCCCTGTCAATTATCAGACTGTCCTCTTCGCTGTGGTTGATAGCCCAGAGATAACTCTCAGGATCGTAATATGAGAATTTCTTCTCGTAGCGAGAGATCACTGTTATGGTGCTATCCATTATGGCTGGAACATTCTGCTGTCTGGCACTGAAAGACAATTCAACCAGAGTATCCATCAGAAATCGTGACCTGGTTTCTGTATAAGTCTGAACCTTGTATCGATAGACTGCTATCAGGATAACCACCAGTAAAATCGCAATATTAATTACATCTCTTCGTTTCATTATTCTTCCTGTATAAAAGGCATTAGAACCTTAATTGCATAGTATTTCAAATAATTAAACCACTTCAATATTGTCAACCCTAAGGATATTGTAGCTTCCAAACTGAACAGTTAGGACATCGTCAGATTAAATTACGTTATTTGCTATAATTAAAAATACCTTGACTTTATGAGGTGGGGCTGGATATTTTCCATCGGTTGAATGAGATGATTCAATCTGAACATTCAAAAGATGGAGGTTTACTTATGACACCAGAATTGAAAACATTGACTCCCTTTCTATTCGTAATCTGTTTGCTGACCCTATCTGTCTGTCTGTATCCTGCAGAAAGAGACATATCTGTGGAACAGATCATTGATAATTATCGGCAGCACTATGAGAAATCTATCGAGAATATTGATGATTATACCGCGAAAACCGATCAGATGACTACTTATTATAAGAAGTACTACGATAATGGCAGGCCATACTTCAAAACAAAGACTGTATATGCTTCAGATGAAATGCCTTCTGTAACTGAAGCAGCTTCTATAGAGAGCGATCTCTTTTCTCCTGAGTTATACGACTCTCTGAGAAACAATGCAATCTATGAAGGAACTGCCGACGTTGATAGTTATACAACCTACGTTATCTATACTGAAGATATGGATGATCACGTGATTGTAGAAAGAGAAGATGAGGATACTATCAATTATGCCCGTATTTACATCGATAACGAAAAATGGATCATTCGCAAGCTGGAATTCGAGGTCGAAACCGAGGAACAGGGTCAGGTTATAAAATTGCATCCTACAATCACAATGGAAGATTATCATGATCTAGAGGGTTTATTAATCCCTTACAAGACTGTCGTGGTTATCGAAGGACTTGGACAGAACCTCTCAGAGGAAGAACGTCAGGAAGCTCTTTCGGGTCTTGCTGAAATGGAGAAAATGTTAGCTCAGATGTCCGGTGAAGAGAGAGAAGGAATGGAGAAAATGATGGGTTCTTCTTTTGATGCGTATAAAAACATGCTGGAGAGTGATAAGCTGGAAATATCACTCATTATCAATGAGGTTGAAGTTAATACCGGGCTCACTGATGATTTTTTCGAAGAATAAACTGAAATTTTTTGGCCGGAATCATCTGTTAATCTATTCTCTGAAGCGGTGATCACAAGTCTATAGAATTTTTAGTATAATCCCGTCATTAAGCTTGTTTATACCAGCCCGATAGTTTCTGATCACGCCAATATTGACAGGTAAAATTCAGACTTATCTTTACTCACTTATTAAGCTTAGAAAACTCTTAAGGGAATATGGGAGTCGGAACGGGCCGACTCCCATTCTTCTAAGTAGGATGAGACAAGTTTTTGGGTTACTTATGTCCACAGAAGTAACTTTCATCCTGAAAAAGCACCATAATCTACTTCTATATAAAAAGAAGAACTTGAGAGAATTTCGAGTCATGACAGCTAAAATAGAATTTAATGTTTGACAAAAAAAAGTAACTGGTTTATATAGCGACATTGATGCTGAAATATGATTAACTGCTGTTTAATGAGACAAAAGATTTTATCTATAAGGAGGATAAGAGAGATGATTTCTTATCAGAGGTTTTTATTCATCTGGCTTACAGAATAGACTTACAGATTACTGCTGATGTTTCTGTCGCGCTTAGTTATCGCAAATTCTGAAAACTCTTTTGGTTTCTGGAGTATCATTAACATCATCGGTTGGTAAAGTCCACAGTGTAGTTGATTAACTTAACCCGACTAATTTATAATACTATTTGGAACCTGTTTGATCTGTTAGACGGTTTTAAGAATTCATTTACACTGGTTAAATATTTTTTTCTATTGGAGATCATGATGAAGAAGAATTTATATTTATTCGTTTTGATGACAGCGTTTACGATGCTGTCGGTTAATATAAAGGCAGGTAACACGATTTACGTTCCTCATAATTACCAGGATATACAGACTGCAGTTAATGCTGCCTCTCCTGGAGATGAAATTCACGTTACTGCTGGGACGTACCAAGAATCTTTGTATATCGATAAAAACATATCTTTGTATGGTATCGACAATCCTGTATTACTCGGGGAACCTGGTAATCTGACCAAACCATCATCCAACAGTAATACAGGGATAATAATCGCAGCTGATAATGTTATTATTGATGGGTTCACCATTCGAAACTATGATCTTGGTATAGAAGTTTCAGGAAACAACAATATTCTAACATACAATAATATCACAGGCATGCTAAACGAAACAGGTATTGCGATAATAGGTTCTGGTAATGAAGTGTTATATAATCGAGTTACTGGGCTTCAAGAAGGCATTGTTATATATAACGCAGTTGGTAATTTAATTAGCTGGAATTGGGTTTATCAAAACAATACTGGTTTGATCAATCTTGATGAAATCACCAGTGTAGACGCCGTTAGAAACTGGTGGGGAGATGAAACAGGCCCTGGTGGAATCGGTGAAGGACAAGGTGATCTACTCTATGGTAATGTCATATACAGTCCCTGGTATTTTGAGGAAGAGATGATAAATCTTTCTCAATACAGCATAACCATCCCTGCTGTTATCCCAACTTTTAATGCTCTTACTTCAGATGGCAAATACGTTCAATTACTATGGATTGCCGAGACAGAGACAAGTATGCTTGGTTACAACATCTACCGCAGTCAGGTTGATGAAGTTTCTAAAGCAGAGAAGATAAACAATCAACTTATCGGGGCTTATAACAGTTCCTCAGCAACTGATTATTCCTATCTCGATGTTGATGTCAAGACTGGAGAAACTTACTTTTACTGGCTGGAGCTTAAAGATATCGATCTGACTGACCAGTTTTTCGGTCCGGTTTCCGTTCTTGTGAACGAGAATGGTGATGCTGATCTTCCGGAACTTCCTTTAGAAACCAGGCTTATTGGTTCCTATCCAAACCCCTTTAACCCCGGTACACACATAGCTTTCTCTCTCGATGAACCGGCAAGGGTTACAATCTCGATCTATAACAATCGTGGCCAGTTTATCAAAACCCTTGCCAGTAACAAAAACTTCAAAGCCGGAAGACAGCATTCTGTTTACTTCGATGGTAAGAATCATCAAGGTAATGAGATTACGTCCGGGATCTATTTCTACATCATGAAAACTGATAATGACTACAGAGAAGCAAGGAAGATGCTTCTGCTAAAGTAGGTTAGCAGGTTAACAGTTGAAAAATCATGCCGAAGATTAGCAGGAATCAGAACTACAGGCAGGTAAAAGAAATAAAGAAATTCGTTGAGATGGAGACTTGTACCCCCTCTTAACGATGATAAGTTATTAACAATAAGGACAGGATGACAGGAGATGAGAGATAATGTGGAGAAAGGGAGTGCAAAGATTAGAGATTAAGTTCTAGATTTGTATATTTAAGTATCGAATCTGAGAGCAATTGTCAAAGGCTCTAAACTCTCCAACTCTCTTCTCTCTGTTGTCTGGTGTCTAAGATAGATGATTCTGCCAAGCAGAAACAAAAACACAAGCCCATAAGCAGCTAAGGCGGAGAAGACTCCGCCTTTTTTTCACTAAGCTCAAACTTCTCCTGGAATAGTAGTATATCAATCTCTAACAGGTTCAAACTTCAGACTCTCTTACATTTACATAATTACAATCCATATTCTGTCTTCTCGCAGGCAGGCCAGATAACAAGAATACGGATTGGCAACATTTCTATGTGCTTATAATCAGGATTATTTGCATCACGCTATTAACAACTATGCAACTGGGGCGTATTTACACTCTAACATACCAAATATAATAGCCTAATTCAGAATTATATATTGACAAATATTTCCACTTATATCTAATAGTCACGTGGGATTTAACGTCGGTATCTTCCGGCAAGCAGAAGATGTTTTTTTTAATTATTTGGGAGGATAAGACTATGCGTACTTATCGAAGGTTTTTGTTTATCTGGCCATGAAAAGGCCTTGCGTGGATTGGCGACGATAATTCTGTTTTCATGAGAAACACCTTAAATCTTTATCTTTGTTCTAACAGTTGAGTAACAACTATTATCTCCTCCTTTAAACCACGCAAGGTGTTTCATATTGCAGTGGAAAATCGGCAATTTAATATTCGAAGGAGGAAATAATGAAACGTATTTTATTTATCTTTATAGTCCTTGCTTTCCTCGGGACAGTTAATATTCTGGCTCAAACCCAAATCTGGGACGAAGCAGGGCTTAACAACATAAGGAATACTAATCTAACTCTAAGCAGCGATTACATCCAGATGGCAGATATAACAATCACAAGTAACTGGATTCCTATAGGTACCGATAGTGCTCGATTCACAGGAACTTATAATGGTAATGGATTTGAAATCATCGGCTTGAACAGTACTACAGGTGGATTGTTTGGTATCACCAACGAGGCCACAATATCTAATGTCAGTTTGAACGATATCTCGATTCATTCAACTGTCGGTACTGTTGGTGGACTTGTCGGGCACGCCATTAACACCAAAATCGAGAATTGCTCTACCGGTCCATTCGGTGTTATCGAACAGTTTGATATCGAAGCTGGTGGCGGTGATGTTGGTGGTCTGGTAGGTATTCTGGAAGGAACTCATCTCGATGGTGCTGAATTCATCTCTTATATCAAAAACAGCTACAATCAGGTTACGGTTAAAGGTAACGAAAGAGTCGGCGGATTAGTTGGAAGCACATTGATCTGGGGTGAACATCCGAATTTACAACCTCGATATAGCTTGATATATCGATGCTTCAATATAGGACCTGTTGTTGACAGTCAAAAAGTTGGCGGCCTGGTTGGCATGAATGCAGAAGGGAGCACGATCGAAGAGTGCTGGAGTGCTAATACTGTTGATGCTGAAGAACAGGTTGGTGGTTTAGTAGCAGTTAACTACGGATATATACTCAACTGTTTTTCTATCTGTGGAAGGCCGGTAATCGGCGATTATGTCGGCGGTCTGGTTGGAGTAAATTACTCTACTGGAGTAGTACAAAACTGTTATAGCAGCAGAGTAGTACAACTCGCTGGTGAAATGCAGCATCCCGGTGGTTTGATTGGTTGGGGAGCTCCTGGGCAGACCCCTCCACCTCCGACTGAACCAACAGGTTATGGTGAAGTTATCAACAGCTATTGGTGTGTTGATCGTTCCGGAGTTGATTCATTGGGTTATAGTAATAATTATGATATCCTGTACAATTCCGGAAAGTTAGGTGCAGCAAGAACTCAGGAAGAGATGGCCGTCCTACCCTATGCTCCAAATACATACGTTAGTTGGTTAGCAGACTGGTACGACAATATAGATCCTTATATCTGGGAAGCTACTGAAGCCGATGGACCAAGCCTGGGATATCCAGTATTATTTGGTGTCACTTTCGTCTGGGACTGCCGTCTTGATAACCCACTTCCCGTAGAATTGTCATCATTTACAGCGACTGTCATAGCTGCTATAGCTGTCAATCTGCAATGGCGGGCCGAGACAGAAACCAATGTACTCGGTTACAATGTATATCGTTCTGAGTATAACGATATGGGTGATGCGATCAAGATCAACGGACCTGTCATCATTGCCTATAATAGTTCAGCACCGACTAACTACTCATTCCTGGATGAAGAGGTAATGCCTGAAACTACCTATTATTACTGGCTGGAATCAGTAGATCTAGATATGACTAACGCTTTCCACGGTCCTGTTTCAGTTATGATTGCCTATGA
>Ga0334901_1001815_pt1 | contig 20448 bp, 19 predicted proteins | sample GraSluR3_MG_3_FD_207216 | JGI IMG/M metagenome (GOLD analysis project Ga0334901, IMG submission 207216) | Sludge microbial communities from methane-producing bioreactor in Wageningen University, Netherlands - Granular Sludge_15_08-R3 | ecosystem: Engineered > Bioreactor > Anaerobic >... | reverse complement strand
CTTGAATGAATATTGTTACAAAACAAATAGACGATATTTTGGAGCGAATCTATTTGATAGACTACTAGTTGCAGCTGTCGAAGATACTTGGTATGGAAAACATAGGTACAATTACGGATAATCATAATATTTTATTCATTCGGTGTTTGTTTTTAAGCTTGCCACTAACTTACTTACCCCAACACCAAATATATATAAAAACATCAACATAAGCACCTAGTGATTACCTGACTCTGTATACCTTGGTACTATCGGCGAAAAGCTGGCAGGAACGGCTGGGTGGTGTGGTCTTGTTAACACCTTGTCGAGACTACACCCCTTGTTAGCAAACGTAGTTTTTTAGGCGATTTTAAATTCTCCGTCAAGTAGTTCTACATTGAAATTCACTTTTGCTTTCAATGCTCTAAAAACCCGTAGAATAGTTTCAATTGTTACATTCTTCGCATTTCTTTCAATTCGAGAAATTTGAGATTTTTGCACTCCAATCATTTCCCCTAATTCGGCTTGAGTTAAATGTCTTTCTTTTCTTGTGCGCTTAATTACCTCACCCAATAGGTCTAACCGAAGTTCGTATTCATATTTATCCCTTTTTTCAGCTCCAATCTTACCGAGATGTTTGTCTTTCAGTTCGTCAAGGGTATAAGTCTTAATTTTCTTAGTTGTTTCCATCGTTATATTTGTTTTTTCTCTGTTCAAAGTATAACTTCATAATTGCTTTCGCTTTCACTATTTCAGTCTTTGGAATTTTGTCAGTCTTTTTAATAATTCCGTGAGTTGCAACTACAAGTGTTTCAGTCTTGTCTGTTTTATCCCAGAATGCAAATAGTCTATAGTACATTCTGTTATATTTGGTTCTAAACTCCCAAATTTCATCTTCAAGTTTCTTGAACAGTTCAGGGTCGTTAAAATATTTTGACTTATCAATGTTGTAAATAATTTTTTCTTTAGTCTTTTCGTCCAGAATATCAAATAGTTCCCAAACTTCATCAAGTAGAACAATCTCAAATTTTGGTTTCATTCAACTTATTTTTACAAACGTCAAATTTAGATAAATGTTCTAATATATGGAAACTATTATGCAGATTTTTTTTCTTTCACTATGTTTGCCAACTACCTTACCCCAACACCAAATATACATAAAAACATCAGCATAAGCAGCTCGATTACCTGACCCTGTATACCTTGGTACTATCGGCAAAAAGCTGGCAGGAATGGCTAGGCGGTGTGGTCTCGTTAACACCTTGACGAGAGGAGAGCGTGTTACGTTTTCGGCCCCAGACGAAATCTCCCCGAACGGACAAAACCGCTCCGAAGCTCCAGTGTCAACCCATCTCGTCTCGTCACTTTCTGACGAGACGAGACTATACCCCTTGTTAGGGGCTGGCTTTAAATCTTGTTGCTTTTACTTAAGATATCGTCTTCAATCTTTGGTGATAATCTAAAGCCAACACCTTTCAATTTTTCAATATAGGATTTCAATTCGGTAATCAATCCTACCTTTTTTGCTTTAAATAGAATTCCTAAAGTTCCAGTAATTCTAAATTCTAAACCCTAATTTCTCTGCTTCCTTTCTTCCTTTTAAGTCGTCAAGGATTAATAAAACGTCAATTTTTTCCAATGCAAGAGCAATTGCAGACGCTTCGCCTAAGTCGAGATAAAGGTCAAGTAATAGTTGATATTTTATGTTTTTAACGTTTTCAATTCTAACCCATTAAGGGAGACTCTCACCAAATTCAAGGGCAATTTCTTCTGTAATATAAACTTCTTCGTATAATTTTTCAACAGTTCAATTGCTTCTATTTTTGAAAGAGCAATCAAACAACTTGTATCTGCAATTACAGTAATATTAGGCATTTGCAATGTCTTTATCTAAGTCTTCAATTGATTGGCTAAATAAAGAAACTCCATATTTACCTAATATTTCTATAAATGCTCGTTTCGATATGCCAACCATTTCTGATGCTTGTCCTGCGGAAACCAGTCCGTCTTCATACATTTTCGATGCAACATAAACTGAAAAATCAAACGTTTTCAAGTTTATATTCTCTGGTATGTTTAATATTACCTTATTCATCTCATCTTTTTTGTCTATTGCAAATATAATCTTTTTTCTACGCATTCACCAGTTGAGTTGATGGTTATGGAATTTGGTCTCAGCTTGCCTGTAAGGCTGGGGGAGCGGTCTCGTCTCGACGATAGGAGTGCCCTCTTCATCGACCAAAGAACATCCGATTACGTGGCACAGCAAGGTTGGCTACACCCCTTCATAGCATATGTCTTTATTTTCATTAGTTTGTTGAAGTAATATATCAATTAAATTCTCATCATATCCCAAAATTTTCTCAACCACTATTCCATTTCTGTCAATTAGAAACGATACGGGAAGTGCTTGGACATCGTAGAGCAATTTGGTAGAACTCAAGTCCCCTTTTAGGTCAGAGACATTATACCAAAAGATGCTATCTTTAAGTGAAGAACTTACCCAATTTTCTCTTTTTTTGTCTAACGAAAAACTTACTAAAATTATACTATCCGGCAACTTATTAAAGTTCTCACTTAGAAGTCTATTCTCTTTCCGGCAATAGGCACAACCCGAGCTCCAAAAGTGTATAAATATATATTTCCCTTTCAGGGTCGATAGTTGAAAATCATCACCTTCAATTGTTTTTGTGTTAAAGTCGATGAATGGTTTGCCAACCTCAACCTTTTGATTAGAAACATAATCCATAATCGCTTTCCCTTTCACCGATTCTCTATATTTTGAATCTACATTTTCAAGTATTTGCTTTAGGCTGTCTATAGGGATGCTCAAACGATTTCGGAATAATGCATCAATGCTATAGAACGAGTTTGGATTTTTTATAGCACTATTTACATAAAAACTATGGCTTTTGTCCAATAACTCATTATATCGGTTACCCAATTTTTCTAGCATTGATTCGTCTTCATATTTCTTGTTCACCAAGCTGTCAAAAGCATTGTCTATCAATATTTGGTATGGTCGTTGCAACCTTCTAACTTCATTAGCCAAGTCTTGCTCGTAACCTCCCTTAACAATGGCCTCTTGCTGAAAATGATTAATTTTTGATTTAAACTTAATTGGCACGTTCTCCACCTGCAAAGCAGCAACATCTTTGTTGCAGAATAACCATAATGTCCTAGGGTATTCCACATTACCTCTAAAAATAAATTCCTCGTTTATCGTAAAGCAGGAATCTATATACTCTTCGGTGGTTAGATCATACAGTTTTATCAACGTGCTATCCGAAGCACCTTCAATATATCCTTCAATGGTATATTCATTGCTATTGCTGCAGGCAATAATTGAAAATATTGAAATAAAGAGTAAAGAGTTCGGTAAAATTGATTTCATTCTTTTCATGTAATTAGGGTTTATTGTAGAGATGAATTCTCAGACGCTGGTTAATTCAAGACACACTCGGCTGTGAGTGAGGTCTCGTCTAATCAGAATGTGACGAGGTTGGCTGCACCCCTTGTTAGCGGTAGTCTTTTAGATAAATTCAATTAATAAATCACTTTTGTTTTATAATAAAAGTGTCAGAAATATTGTCTGTATTCATTTTCTCAATATATTTCATCACTCCATTTACAAAGTGATCACCTGAATACCAAGTGCCAGAAGGTGATGCTAATAACCCTAAAGGGCCATCAGGTTTGATAAATTCAATAACTTCTTTATATGGTATATCAATACAAAAACTTCCATAAGCTCCAGGTGTAATTTCGTATTCACTGAAAACAAACTCAATGCTTTCGTCCTTTATAAAAAAACGAGGAATATAACTAGCCCTATCGAATTCTTCTTTGAAATATCCATCGTAATCTTTTTTTAGTTGTTTCTCAATCAAAGTTTTTATTCCAATAAGGGCATTGCGCCGTGGGTCAAAAACATCAAAAAAGTCAATAATTCTATTTGAACTAGGGTCAATATTAATAGCAATAATTGAAGCATTACCATTTGCTGCTAAGAAATAGTAATAATATTGATCCATTTTGATAGTGAGAAGATATGGAGTAACCAATCCAATTTTATATTCAAAATTATATTCTATAATACTAGAATCCAGACAAAAAAGGGCATTATTCTTTATTTCATCATTAATATACTCTAAAAAAGGATTTGATAAATAATATGTAATTTTTGGGTAACTTATGTTAATGTAACCACCATACTTACTGAATTGCCCACCAGTATATTTTTGAATTAGTGTTGAATCAATAATGACTTTCTTAATTCCAATACGAGAAGATAAGAATTCCTTTCCCTTTATTGAAGTATATGAAATTAGTGAAATAGCAATAGCACCAATTGCTAAATAAAATGCAAGTGCAGTTAATTTACTTGGTAAACTCCACTTAGTCCATTGTTTCTTATTTGGTATTATTTGGATCATATGTCAAGTTGTGCTCATTTCAAAGTTTACCGCTAACTTTCTCATCCCACCACCAAATATAAACAAAAACATCAATACGCCGTTTGGCATTACCTTGCGCTGCTTATCTGGTCATATCAGCAAAAAGCCACCAGCTGCAAAGGTGAGCCAGTGGGCATACCCATGGGTAAAAAAAAGGAGGTGTAGGGCCGATTTGGAGTATATAAGGTTTTAGGTAATTTTTGATAGGGTACATGGTTTTTTAATCTGTAAACCTGGGTTTCCAAACCATGCAAAAACACTCCCTACACCTCCACAGGCAAATGTAGGGCAAAGGATTTTTATAAAAAATACCCCAAAAGAGTGATAAAAAACGTATTGATTTAGCTCACAACGTGTTAATCCTGTATACTAATCAGCAGAAAGGTCATTCCCATTTATCTTGGTGTACACCAGCATGGCCTCAACCCGGTTGCATACGCCCAGCTTGGCGTATATATGCTTTAGGTGCGATTTTACCGTTTGCAGGCTTATGCCCAGCTTGCTGGCAATCTCCTTGTCGGCTAGGCCATCAATAAGCAGGTTCATGATCTCGGCCTCGCGGTTGGTTAGCTCCTTGGCCGAGTCCCAGTACCTAAACTTGGGCTGTGTAATAAACTGTATAATGCGGCTCGCCTCCTTGGGGTTAATGCGCTTGCCCTTGTTCAGCACGTGGTCAATCTCATCCACAAGGGTGTTCCTTTGCGAGTCGTTCAGTAGTATCCAGTCGGCGCTAGCCAGTATGCCATCCAAATCCTTGGGCTGCTCCTGGGTAGTCTCCTCCGTCGAGAGGTAAAGGCACACCTTGGCCTGCTGCTTGTCTATCTGTTCAATCAGGGCCTTGCCCTCCTCACCCTTTAGGTTGATATTGAAGACCACCACCGTCTGGTCATCCTCATCCCTCTGGTTAATGGTCTCCTGATCGTAGCCAGTCGATTCAACGGATTTAACCAAGCCCTGATCCTTAACGCGGTGAATGGTGTAGCCCTTCTTTTTAATCACCTTATCTACTACTGCAAGCCTAATCATTGGTTTTAGGATATCTTAAAAATCGACATAAAGATAAAGGAATTGCTATAATGGAGGGTAAAAACACCTAAAAAATTGCGCCCACTGGTTTGGGCTCGTCATGTCAAGCTGCCTTAAATCTCTAATCTTTTTATATCTTTGCCCGTTCATTTTAAACTATACAACACCAACGCTTTATGGATTATAATTTCTCTGCAATAGAAGGCAAATGGCAGCAGTACTGGAAGGAAAACAAAACCTACAAGGTTGATATTGACAAGGCCAAACCCAAGTTCTACGTGCTCGACATGTTCCCTTACCCCTCGGGCGCAGGGCTTCACGTGGGCCATCCGCTAGGCTACATTGCTTCCGATATCTACTCGCGCTACAAGCGCCTGCAGGGATTCAACGTGCTACACCCCATGGGCTACGATGCCTTTGGCCTACCCGCCGAGCAGTACGCCATACAAACAGGGCAGCACCCGGCGCTAACCACCGATATCAATATCAAAAGATACCGAGAGCAGCTCGATAAGATTGGCTTTAGCTACGACTGGGAACGCGAGGTGCGCACCTGCGAGCCCGAGTACTACCACTGGACCCAGTGGGCATTTGTAAAAATGTTTAAGCATTACTACAACAACGTTACGCAAAAAGCAGAACCCATTGAGCAGCTAGTAGCCGAATTTGAGCAAAACGGAAATACCAAAATTGATGCTGCCTGCAGCGAGATAGAAACATTCACCGCCGAGCAGTGGAGGGCTATGGACGAAAAGCAGCAGCAGGAAACGCTGCTTGCCTACCGCCTGGCATACCTTGCCGACACCATGGTGAACTGGTGCCCTGCGCTGGGAACCGTTCTGGCCAACGACGAGGTGAAGGAGGGCTTCTCGGTTCGTGGGGGTCACCCCGTGGAGCAGCGCAAGATGAAGCAGTGGTGCCTCCGCATTTCGGCCTACGCCGAGCGGTTGCTTAACGATTTGGAAACCCTCGACTGGACCGACTCGCTAAAAGAGATTCAGCGTAACTGGATTGGCCGCTCCGAGGGAGCCGAGGTTACCTTTAAAATAGATGGCAGCGACAATGGCATTCTGGTGTTCACCACCCGCCCCGATACCATTTACGGAGCAACCTTCATGGTGCTTGCCCCCGAAAGCGAGCTGGTTGACCAGCTTACCACCCCTGAGTATAAGCAGGATGTGGAGGAGTACATCACCATGGCCAAGCGCAAAACCGAGCGCGAGCGTCAGGCCGAGGCCAAAAAGGTTACGGGTCAGTTCACGGGCAGCTACGCCATAAACCCATTTACTGAGCAAAAAATTCCCATTTGGATAAGCGAGTACGTGCTGGCTGGCTATGGCACGGGTGCCATCATGGCCGTTCCGGCGCACGATAGCCGCGACTTTGTGTTTGCCAAAACCTTTGGCCTACCCATAGTGCAAACCGTTAGCCAACCCGGCGAAACGCCAACCGATACTGCCACCTGGACCGAATCGTACGATGCCAAGGAAGGAGTTGTGATAAATAGCGGAATTCTAAACGGCCTTGAGGTAAAGGAGGCCATCCGCACAATAAATGAAAATATTGAGAAGCAAGGGCTGGGTCGCTGCAAGGTGAACTTCCGCCTGCGCGATGCCATTTTTAGCCGTCAGCGTTACTGGGGCGAGCCTTTCCCTGTTTACTATAAGGATGGTTTGCCCTACGCCATCGATGAGGATAAGCTACCCCTTGAGCTACCCGAGGTAGATGCATACCTACCAACCGAGAAGGGTGAACCACCACTTGGCCGCGCCAAGAGCTGGCACACACCCGAGGGTTACCCCTACGAGCTAAGCACCATGCCGGGCTTTGCAGGCTCATCGGCCTACTACCTGCGCTACATGGATCCCAAAAACGATAAGGGGCTTGTATCAAAAGAGGCCAACGAGTACTGGGAGAACGTGGATTTATACATTGGCGGAACCGAGCACGCCACAGGGCACTTGGTTTACTCACGCTTCTGGAACAAATTCCTGTTCGATCTTGGTTACGTTTGTAAAAACGAGCCATTTAAGAAGCTTATTAATCAGGGTATGATTCAGGGTCGCTCCAACTTTGTGTACAGGGTTAAGGGCACCAACCAGTTTGTATCATATAATCTACGTAAAGACTACGATGTTACCGAAATACATGTTGATGTAAATATTGTAGAAAACGATGTGCTGGATACCGACAAGTTCCGCGCATGGCGACCCGAGTTTGCCGATGCCGAGTTTATACTCGAGAACGGTAAATACATCTGCGGATGGGCGGTTGAGAAGATGAGCAAGAGCATGTACAACGTGGTAAACCCCGATGATATTGTTGATAAGTACGGCGCCGACACGCTGCGAATCTACGAGATGTTCCTTGGCCCATTGGAACAGTCGAAGCCCTGGGATACCAACGGCATCGATGGTGTACATAAGTTCCTGCGTCGCCTTTGGCGCTTGTTTCAAAACGCAAACAACGAGGTAAGCATAAGCAACGATACCGCCACCAAGGATGAGCTAAAGGTTATCCACAAAACCATTAAAAAGATTAGCCAGGATATCGAGAACTTCAGCTTCAACACGGGCGTATCGGCATTCATGATCTGCGTAAACGAGCTAACCGATCTTAAATGCAACAAGCGCGAAGTGCTTGAACCGCTTACCATACTCATTGCACCCTACGCACCGCATATTGCCGAGGAGCTATGGCACATGCTGGGTCACCAGCAAAGCGTTTGCGATGCCCAGTGGCCAGAGTTTAAGGAGGAGTACTTGGTTGAGAGCTCGTTCACCTGCCCCATATCGTTCAACGGGAAAACAAGGTTTACCCTCGATGTACCCTTAAACCTTCCAAAGGAAGAGGTTGAGAAGCTGGTTCTTGAGAACAATCAAACCGCTCGATACCTTGAGGGCAAAGCACCCAAGAAAATAATTGTGGTGCCCAATAAGATTGTGAACGTGGTGGTTTAAACATAAATTATCTACCCAAAACCCTATCACTGCTTAAGCGGAGATAGGGTTTTTTTTTATAAAAAAATACATTTATAGAACTCGAAAGTAATTACATCCACAAAAAAATACATTTTGAATAATTTTTTTTGAAAATATTTTTTTTTCAACTATTTTACCCTAACTTTAAACAAAACTAATAACCCTAAAAAACCTAAAAACCTTAATAATTATGAGAATTTCGATTTTATTACCATTCTTGTTATTTGTTGTAGTCTCAAGTTGTAAAGCCCCAACCAAAGTTGTCGAAAGCAATTACGAATCAAAGTCAATTGATGCGCAGTTAGATAATCTTACCAATCAAATGGTAAAGAGTTTGGCGCAAGAAAAAAAATCTAAAATAGCCATAATGGAGTTCCCTGATCTCCACGGAAATGTTAGCGAGCTAGGTAAGTTTATCCCAGAGGAGTTGACAACGCGTTTATTCATGACCCAACGATTTGAAGTTGTAGAGCGATCATTGCTCAACAAAGTACTTGAAGAACAAAATTTAGGTCTGTCAGGCCTCGTTGATGCAAGTTCAGCGGCTCAAATTGGAAAGATGTTGGGTGTTGACGCTATAGTTACAGGTACAATTTCCGATATGGGTAATATGCTTCGCATAAATGCTCGTATAATAGCAACTGAAACAGCTAGTGTTTTTGCTGTATCGTCTGTAAGTATCGACAAAGAGTCACATCTGGTTGCTATGCTTGAGCGAACAGCATCCTCACCTATTTCATCCACTGTTAATAGTGATCATGTTTCGTTCGACTCTCCAAACACAGCAAAGGGAGTTGTTGAAGAAGACCAAATTCTATTTGAAGGCATGGTCGAAACAGTGAAAATTAAGCTAGTCAGCGTTATTCATCAGGGCGAAAAGCTCATTATAGAAACAATAGGAGAAAACATGGGTAGTTCCGATGTTAGAATTAATTTATGGCATGATTCAAGGTTTATTTGCAATCAGGGGAATGAATACAGTTTCCGACACCAAGGCTTAGATTACAGAAGTTTTAGAGGAAGAAACTTAGTGTCAGGTGTACCAACCAAAATGAGTGCAACTATAAAAGTGCCTCAAGGTAAACTTGATAAAATTAGCCTATTAGAGTTGCAGTTTCAGTACTCAAATGATAGGCTTCTATTCAGAAACATTCCTATCCCTTACAAATTATAGCACTTTTTACTAGTGGAATTTGCTAAAGGAATTATGCACTTCTCTATTTCACAAAATATTGCTGTTTGCATATAATGTGATAATAGGTAGTGGTGTATGGCTAACCACACTAAGATAAAAAGCATCAAATGATATGAATTTCTAAAGATCACAATTACAACCTACTAATAAATGTAAAACTCAAAAAAAGAAGCAGATGAAAAAGATATTAAAAGGAATGCTTGATTCACTTCACCAAGATCCACAGAGAAGCGAAGAAGATATTTACACAATTGAAAACAAAGAAAATCAGGATTACTGGTTACAAATCACGTTACATAAAATAAATGCATATTACCCATTCGCAGATAACCCCGATAAAAAGCTAAAAGAGCTTGGTGTAAAATTGAGTTCAGCCATAAAAATTGCTGAATGGCAGGCAGAAAGCTTTATTACATTGGATTACAAATCCAACGACATTGATGGCGTAATAAAATTTTTGATTTCCTACATGGAAAAAGCATTAAATTTTAGCGGTGAAGTTGACAATTGGGATATACAAGTAGAAAAGGGCGATTCAAATTTTGAAGATGAAATTGATGTTGAACCAATAGAAGAGAGCGATATACCCTATGAATGGTATTTATCGGGATGGGAGTGGAGCCAGAGTGAAAATAAATGGATAACGCAACCTGTGCTAACAGTTAATGGTGAGGATTTTACTTTTGGAACCCGTCAGGAGTACATAGATAAAATGAAATCTACTGGAATAAATGATGAGAATTTTTTAACTAGTATAGATATTTTCCAAAACTCGGTTAACAATTACCCCGAGGTAATAAAGAGAACCATTTTCTCAAAAATATCCTTTATCGCCATAATAACATTCCTAGCAGCCTCAACAACCCTATTGATTATTAATATATTTTGGATGGATATGGATGAGTTTAGGAGTATGTTACCTGCAAACTGTTTTGAAAGTGATTTTTTCATTTTGCTAGTTATAATAGGAACTATCTATGTTATTTATAAGGTAGGATTCAAAGACTATACTCCAGTATTTAAATCAGAAGGCAAAACATACGTTTCATATGATATGACAGATCAAATAGGTGCAGGTTGTATGACCTTATTATCACCTGTGCTAGAGGGTGGGCTTATAGCACTTATTCCATATTACATTTTGTATTTGATATTAGTCTTAATTAGCAATGTATATGTTCTAACAGTTTTAGCTCTGGGCATTTTTTTACTAATTATCTGGGTATTATTCAGAACCAGACCAAAATACAGCCGTAAGAAAGAAACCATTTGGTTAATATTATGGTTACTTGGCTCCTATGTGATATTAAATCTTTCTTATAATTTCCTTATCTAGTAAATAAAAGGCATTAACAAATAAACTTAAGGGAGAACAGATGTAATCAAAAGTATTATGTTTTAATTTTCATTAGGTGGTTTTAGTGTAAGGTGTTTTTGGAATTAATATTCAAAGCATTAATAGTATACTAGGCACTAAATAATTATAAAGTATGGGCAGGAACTCTTTTATTATAAGTATTATAATTATAATCATAGGATATGGAGTTACTCGGGCACAACCCCGTTGGGTAAAAAAAGTACCAATTGACAAGAATTACTACATAGGCGTAGGCTCTGCTGCTAAACAAACAGGAAGCACAAGCCATATAGACCAAGCACGAGATGCAGCGCTTGGGCAAATAGCAGCAAGTATAGCGGTTTCAATAGCCAACGAAACTTCTCAAAGTTTGCTGGAACAAGCTGGTGTTGTAAACGAGACATTTCAATCAAATATTGTCAGTTTAGCAAAAGCCGACCTGGAAGGTTATGAACTATTGAAAAAGTGGGAAAGCAACCAGGAGTATTGGGTTTACTTCCGCTTATCAAAAGAAGAGTATCGCAAAACACTTAATCGCAAAAAGCAGATTTCTGCATCTCAAGCGTTCGATTTTTTTACACAAGGGGAGAGGGCTTTTGAGACTGGGCAACTATCCCTAGCATTAAACCTGTATGCTCAGGCGGCCAAGGCGATTGGTGGGTTTCACGGGATGGGATTAGTAGTGCCCGGATCTAACACCGAATCATTTGTTGATGTTGATGTGTCTGTAAAATTAAAGTCTTTCCTCTCCAGCATCCAGATTCAATGTTCACCAAATTTTATTGATGCCAAACTTTTCGAATCACTGGAACAGCCTATACGGATTTCTGCAACCTTTATGGATGATAAAGGATTTCACAAACCCCTTACCAACCTTCCTTTAGCAATAGAATTAATTCAAGGAAGTATTTCCCACCAACAGGTTCAAACAACAGATGATCAAGGGAATACATCTCTTCGTGTTAATAAGGTTCAAACTACTGGTAATATTCAAGTAAGAGTTACACCCGATTTAGAGCGCCTTGTAGGGATTGATGAAGATGTTTTATCCTCCCATCTCTTTTCAACACTTAGCTTACCCTATAAAATAATTTCCATTAAGGTTCTCCCAGTTCGAGCTTTTATTGAGTCAGACGAAAAGAATCTTGGGAATATTTCCCAAAGGTCCATTGTTACTGGCAAGGTCAAGCAGTTTTTGACCACCGCCGGCTGGGAAATCACAAAAGATAAGAACCAAGCCGACTTTTTTGTGAATATCTCCGCCGCAACAAGTCAGGGAATTGAACGACAAGGGGTACATACTGCCTTTGCCACGGGACACATAGCTATTCTCCGATGTGAGAATAACGAAGAGTTTTTAAGGCGAAACATCAATAAACTTAACGGTGGTGGCCTTACATTCATTGCTGCAGGAGAACAGGCATTGGAAAAATTGGCCGACGCATTAATTCAGGAATTGGAAATAGAACTTCAAAGGAAATAAATAATTTAACTGGGCATCCCAAATTCATTGTAATGTAACAAGAACCATTAAAACCAAAACTTATGAAAAAGAAACATTTCTTAACCCTAGCGTTTGTTGTTTTTACTGCCTTAACTGCTTTTGCCGGTGGCGGCAAGTCCGGAGATATTGATTGGTTCAACTTAATTATCACTGTTGGATACCTTGGAGGAGTCTTTGTTTTTTTACCAATTGTGATTTACACTAATCTGAATGAAAAGGTGACAGACATTCCTTCAGATGCTGGTCTGAAAGAAAATGTTCAAGGACTTACACCCGAAGAACGCAACCAAAAAACCGCCAAAATTTTGCAAACTATTGAAAACAAACTTACTACAGTAAAGGATGAAGACGGTAACGAAATGATTACCATTACCAATGGGAGCCAAGCTCGCTTTATGAAAAAGGGCCTTGATTATATTTTGATTTATTTAAAGCCAACCGACCAAGGTTTGATAGATAACATAGATAATTTTCGAACGTTATATCAAGATCGTACTAAAAGAATTTTTACCGGATCAAAATGGGTTCTTGGTTGTGCAATCGGAGTGGGCTTAATCTTTCTCTTAACAGGAGGTATCTATAACTTTGTGATTATTCACACTTTAGGTACAGTATTTTATTTCTTATCAAGCAGAACCCCAATTTATGGCTTGGAAAAACGCTTAAAATGGATTGGGGGAATTAATTCTGGTATTGTTGCAAGTGTTTTTGCTGGTCTTTTCAGTTCATTCAACACAAAGCACTATAATGTATATTCCGATGGTTCCAAAGAGAGGGACTACGAATCAGAAATGGCCGATGGCTATTTTTTAATTATTCTAACTTTTGTGGCTGCTATGATTCTTGGCTTTTTCGCAGCAGTTCTTGGTGTGATCAATTTTTTGCTAAACTACTCCACATCGTTTATTCTCCCCATTAAAAAACAAGAAAAATGGTACGAAGAGAATTTTGACATAAAAATCGCAACTGATGTACCATAAGTATTACATTGAAATTATTTGAATGGATAATTCACAACCTTTGCTCAATTGTATTTTTTAATAAAAAGTTTCAAGAAGCATCAATGATGATCACTTTAGGGGTCTTTCCAAGGGTGACTTTCAAAAAGTTAAAAGAAGTATATACTTAGTTTTTAAATCCCTAAAATATATAAACCATGAAACAGCTTATTTTTAACCCTAAATTCAGATTCATTATTATCTTAATCTGTTTATTGTTCGCAACACATTCTATTCTATTTGCTAGCTCTTCAAAATCTAAGGCAAAGTCTTCTTCTACAATAACCATTAATTCTTGGGACGATTGGAGGGCTTTACCTGCGAACCAAAAGCAGCTTGTAATAGTTTTTCTAGGTTTTTACTTCTTTATGATTGTTGTAAAAACTACGCATCAACTAGTGGTTTTAGTTAGAAAGCCAATTAAACAGCTTGACTTAGACGATGTTATGGCGAGAAGAGCGCAAAGCGATTTACCCAGCAGTGCCTCCACACAGGAAAATCAGATGGCATTAGAACTATTAAATGATGGAATAAAGGGGTGGAAAAACTATGAGACTGAAAATGGTGAATCTGTGGTTTTGCCTACCAAAAAAACACATATTAATAGACTGAAGCAAAATCTTAAAAAGATTAATGAGATTTTACCAACCGATCAGGCTGTAATAAAAAGAATTAACCAAATAATCTCACTTGTAAACTCCGAGGAGAAAAGAACATTTGTGGGATCGAGGTTAATTCTAGGTTTTTTTATTCTTCTTGTACCCATAGCTTTATTGGATAGCGAAATGCCAATTTATGCCCGAATCATCTTCTTTTTGATAATGGCAATTTTAAGTTTTCACTATTTTTCCGATTATCGAGTACCAGAGTATAAACTAAGGCAAAGAAATGAGAAGTACCAGTTTCACAATATTTCGAGTAGGGCACTAAAATACCTACTTAATCAAATTCTTATGGCAAGAGTTTATAAAATAACAACGTTCTGGTCTGATGGAAGCAAAACGGTTGATTATGACATCTCAGAAGTAGTTGTGCAAACCATTATAATGTTAGTAGGCCTATTTATGATAATTGTGCTATTCCCATTTATGATGTTTGTTAACTACATCAGGAATTACATCCTATAACTTGTAATTACTTGGAAACATATTAGTTCAGCAAAAGGATGAAACTAACTAAAAAACCAGGTGCACCAACAATAACAATTATTTTGATTGGCATTGTTCATCTTGTGGCATTTGGATGGTTAGCATATTCTACTGACAAAATGCTTTATAAGATTTTCTTTGGGGTTATGGGAGTTTTGCTATTCATTGGGATTGTTGATAAGTACGGCGCCGACACGCTGCGCATCTACGAGATGTTCCTTGGCCCATTGGAACAGTCGAAGCCCTGGGATACCAACGGCATCGATGGTGTACATAAGTTCCTGCGTCGCCTTTGGCGCTTGTTTCAAAACGCAAACAACGAGGTAAGCATAAGCAACGATACCGCCACCAAGGATGAGCTAAAGGTTATCCACAAAACCATTAAAAAGATTAGCCAGGATATCGAGAACTTCAGCTTCAACACGGGCGTATCGGCATTCATGATCTGCGTAAACGAGCTAACCGATCTTAAATGCAACAAGCGCGAAGTGCTTGAACCGCTTACCATACTCATTGCACCCTACGCACCGCATATTGCCGAGGAGCTATGGCACATGCTGGGTCACCAGCAAAGCGTTTGCGATGCCCAGTGGCCAGAGTTTAAGGAGGAGTACTTGGTTGAGAGCTCGTTCACCTGCCCCATATCGTTCAACGGGAAAACAAGGTTTACCCTCGATATCCCGCTAAACCTACCCAAGGATGAGGTTGAAAAGATGGTGCTTGCCCATGAGCAAACCGCCCGTTTCCTCGATGGCAAGTCGCCCAAGAAAATAATTGTGGTGCCCAATAAGATTGTGAACATTGTGGTGTAAAGGTTACCAAAAGGATGTAAACAAAAAACGGAGGTGTGGCTACACCTCCGTTTTTTGCATGATATACAGAACAAGGCTAATCGTCGGCCATTGCATCTTCAAGTCGATACTGCGCAATCTTTTGCTTACTCTTCACATCCTTAAGCTTCTGCTTATTCTTCTTTAGGTTGGTTTTCCCCTTCACTATCTGCTTACCAGCCCTAGTATAGTTTTTTTCGCTCTCCTTAATGCTCGATTTCACGGCCTTAAGTTCTGCTTTATACTCCGTGGCAAGCTGCTTAAGCTCAACCTTGGCGTCGGCTCGCTCCTCCCTATCCTTCGACTTGAGCCTCTTCTCAATACTTTTCTTGTTCTTGTTGTAGGTTTTGGTAAGCTGCTTCTCCTGCTTTGCGTATGATTTCTTTTCGCTTTTCGACGATTTCTTGAGGTTTTCGCCCTCACTAATCATAGCTTGGCTTTCGGATATTGCATCCTCTACAATACGCACCTTCTCCACCGCCTCGTCGTACTTTTGCTGATAACGTGTAACCTTATCTACCTCCTGAGCATTTAGGCTAACAATGCCAAAGGTAACAACCATGGCTATTAGTAGGATATTTTTCATTTTGTATAACAGTGAATTACAAAATCAGGTAATACAAACATAACCAAAATATCTAAATAATTATTCTTGGTTTCGTTGAGAATTTTATCTAAACTTGACTTTTTAATAATTGGTAACCATCTTTTAAAGGCCTAATGATTCCTTTAGACATTATTCATACGGTAGGTAGCAATTTAGGTTTCGATGCATGTGGAGTTTGCGAAGCAAAAGCCTTCCGCAGCGAAAGGGATCAGCTGCTCCACTGGCTACACAAGGGCATGCACGCCGATATGGGCTATATGGAGCGAAATTTGGAAAAACGCATCGACCCTACCCTGCTGGTGCCGGGGGCAAAATCCGTAATCTCTGTTCTGCTAAGCTACTATCCTGGCAACCCAACCATTGCAACCCAACCTCCCAAAATTTCGCGTTACGCCCTATGCACCGATTATCACACGGTGATTAAACAGATGCTTTGGCAGATGCTTGAATTGCTGCGTAAAGAGTGTGGACCAGTAAATGGCCGTGCCTTTGTCGACTCGGCCCCGGTGCTCGAGCGGGCTTGGGCACAAAACGCTGGGTTGGGGTGGATTGGCAAGAATGGGTTGCTTATACATCCGAAGCTAGGTACATATACATTTATAGGTGAGCTAATTGTTGACATAGAGATTGAGCCCTCAAACAGCACCGTTACCAACCGCTGTGGAACCTGCACCCGCTGTATAGATGCTTGCCCTACCGGGGCAATAGTTGAACCCGGAGTGGTTGATGCCCGCTGCTGCATCTCGTACCTAACCATCGAGAAGAAAACGGCACTAACTGAGCAAGAACGGCAAAGCCTCAATGGCTGGTGCTTTGGCTGCGATATTTGTCAGGAGGTGTGCCCGTGGAATGGCAAGCTGGAAACAACAAAATGCCCAGGTTTACAGCCTAAAGCAGAAATTCTTGGGCTAAACGCCCAAACCATTCTTAACCTATCGAACGAAGACTTCCATAATATCTTTGGCGAAACGCCTATAAGTAGAGCGGGATATGAACATTTTATGCTAAATTGCAAAAGCATTACTAATCGCTAAACAATATCAAACTGCACCTAAAATTCTAAAAATGGAACCAAAAAAGATATCACTCACCCTAAAGTCGGGTGAAAAGCTTTTTGCTTGGTATGTTAACCCCTCCGTTACGCCCCGAGCAGTTATTTGCCTTAACCACGGGTGGGGCGAACACTCGCTTAGGTATAAAGGCTGGGCAAACAGATTCGTTCAGAACGAGTATGCATTTATCACCTGGGATCACTACGGGCACGGGCAATCGGAAGGGAAACGGGGGCATATTCCAAATTACGACGTGTTCATGGAGGAGATAAATCTAGCCATAGATAAGACCAACCAGCTATTCCCGGGTATCCCTGTTGTGCTATACGGCCATAGCATGGGAGGAAATATCGCCATAAACTTTGCGCTACGCCAAACCAACCCAATTGATTTGCTAATTGCCACATCGCCATGGATTGAGCTGGCCAACGAGCCCTCGAAGTTAATGGGGGCATTGGTTCGGGTACTTAACCGAATAGCGCCAGGATTGCAAATTACAGCCCCCCTTAATGCCGATGGCATTTGCCATGTTGAAGAGGAGGTGAAAGCCTACCGAACCGACCCGCTAAACCATAGTAAGATAACACCCCGATTACTCACCAGCATTTCCAGCGCAGGCAAATATGCTGTGCAAAACATTGCGAAGCTCCGTAAACCATTCCTACTCCTGCATGGCGATGCCGACCCAATTACTTTGTACAGCGCATCAAAAGAGCTACTAAAAGAGTGCAGCACATGCAGCTTTATCCCCTTTAAGGATATGTACCACGAGCTGCACAACGAGGCGATAAAGGACGAAGTGTTTAATGTTATTAAGCAATGGCTCACTGGAAATCTGGAGGATAATCAGTAAATAAAGAGGATCATAGAATAGGCTCCAAGTTGGTATCGGGTACAGAGGCTGTTGAAGTGAGTGATTGATTGGTTGATGTTGAGCAGTGACGAGTGAACTCGGCAAACCATTGCCAACTGCTATTTGCCAACTGTCAACTTTAAGAATGATTGAGCTTAGATTTGAGCAGTGGGGTTGCGGGCAGTGAAAAGGTTATTCGGTTAAAAAGATTCAATATATTGTTTACATAAATCACTTTTATCGATATTTTGCTGTTATATTTAAGCATAAATAGGTTTTAATTAAATGTCGAAAATATTCAGAACGATAGTAGAGGTTAAGCAGTATCCTTATAGGATTGGTTTTACCACACCTATGCTTATGCTAGGTTCGTGCTTTACCGATAACATTGGGAGCATGTTGGCTGAGCGAAAATTTCCTGTACTAATAAACCCCTTTGGGGTGGTGTACAATCCCGTTTCAGTAGCTATGGTGCTTAATCGAATTGTAACTGGCAATGCATATCACGAGAAGGACTTGCTACTCCACAATAACCTTTGGCTAAGCCTACATCACCATACCAGCTTCTCACGGGTCGACAAGGCCGACTGCCTAACCAATATCAATAGGCAGCTGGAGAATGCGCATACCCATTGGTCTAAAGCACAACGATTAATTATCACCTTTGGTACTGCCAGAATATATCAATTAAACAAAACCGGAGAGCCGGTGGCCAACTGTCACAAGATACCAGCCAAGGAATTTACGCGACGTATGCTCTCTGTGGATGAGATTGTAGAGGAGTGGAGCAACCTGCTTAACAGTTGCTTTGCCTCTAAACCCAACTTAAAAGTGTTGTTCACCGTTAGCCCGGTGCGGCACTGGAAGGATGGAGCCCATGGTAATCAGCTTAGCAAATCGACCCTTTTGCTGGCCATTGCCCAGCTGGTTGATCGGTTTCCCGAGAACGTGTTCTACTTCCCATCGTATGAGATCATGATGGACGACCTGCGCGATTACCGATTCTATGCCGATGATATGCTTCACCCCTCCCCCATGGCCATTGAGTATATACGGGAGAAATTTCGTGGCGCATTCATCTCCCCCGAGGATGATAAAATCATCAAAGAAATAGAAAGCATTGTTCAAGCCTGCCGCCATCGGCCATTCAACGCCAACACCAAGGAGTATAAACTATTTGTGGTGAAGACTCGACAAAAAATTGCCGATATGGAAGCTCGGATTCCGGGAGTTTCTTTTGAAGAAGAATTACTATCATTGCCAGCAAATTTGTAAGCAATGGATGTTGGAATTATTGGTGGGGGCGCTGCGGGATTTTTTGCGGCCATCGCGGTAAAGGAGAACTACCCGAGCGCCAGGGTAACCATTTTGGAGAAATCGAAAAAAGTGCTCTCCAAGGTAAAGATATCAGGTGGAGGAAGGTGTAATGTTACCAATGGTTGCACTCGTATCTCGGAGCTGATAAAGGCATACCCCAGAGGAGGACGAAACCTAAAAAAGGCGTTCCACACCTTCAGTAACAACGATACCATTAGCTGGTTCGAATCGCGGGGCGTAAAGCTGGTAACCCAACCCGATGGCTGCGTTTTTCCCCAGTCGCAAAGCTCGCAAACCATTATCGATTGCCTAGCCGGCGAGGCAAAAAAACTTGGTGTAGTTGTTAAAACCGAAAAGCCAGCCAGCGGCATTACTCCAAAGGATGATAGCCTTGAGGTTATGATTGCCAACGGCAATGAATCATATACATTCAACAAGGTAATTGTTACCACTGGCGGATCGCCAAAAAGAACGGGTTTGCAATGGCTCGAGGAGCTTGGCCATAAAATCTCCGATCCTGTTCCATCGCTCTTCTCGTTTAATATTCCCAATCAGCACATTACCCAACTTATGGGAATTGTGGTTGATAATGTAATCCTTGGCATTCAGGGAACAAAGATTAAAAGCGAGGGCACCCTTCTAATCACCCATTGGGGAATGAGTGGGCCAGCAATCCTTAAGCTTTCGTCGTATGCTGCAAGGACAGTAAGCGAAATGAGCTACAACTTCAACTTACAGGTAAACTGGATAAACCAACCCAACAACGAGCTGGTTTCCACCGAACTTTTTGAACAATCGAAGAGTAACCCTAAAAAGCAGCTTGCCAATGCTAGGCCATACAACCTACCCGAACGATTATGGGAATATCTGCTAGCCAAAGCCGAACTACCGCCAGCAAAAAGGTGGGAGGAGGTTGGTAAAAGAGGAATCAACAAGCTGGTAGAAACTCTTACCAATGATATTTATAACGTTAAAGGGAAGGCTACTCATAAGGAGGAGTTCGTAAACTGTGGTGGGGTTAGCCTCGATAGCGTAGACCTGCATACCATGCAGAGCAAGGTGTGCAAAAGCCTTTACTTTGCAGGCGAAGTGCTCGATATTGATGCCATTACGGGTGGGTTTAACCTACAAGCCGCTTGGACCA
>Ga0334901_1001807_pt1 | contig 20556 bp, 22 predicted proteins | sample GraSluR3_MG_3_FD_207216 | JGI IMG/M metagenome (GOLD analysis project Ga0334901, IMG submission 207216) | Sludge microbial communities from methane-producing bioreactor in Wageningen University, Netherlands - Granular Sludge_15_08-R3 | ecosystem: Engineered > Bioreactor > Anaerobic >... | reverse complement strand
TAACTATTTTATTTTGAAGGAAAACCCATATCCTCATAAATCAGTTGGCATTGTAAACAGCGGAAAACCGGAGGAAAAAGTAGATGTAGTGATTTTAGCCGAAGGTTACACTGCCGGCGAAATGGATAAGTTTGTGGATGATGCCAATAGGGTTACCGGTTATTTGTTCGAAGAAGAACCATTTAAATCGAACCGGGAAAAGTTTAATGTAACAGCATTGTTAACTCCATCGGTTGCTTCCGGTACCGATATTCCGGGCGAAAATATTTATAAAAATACCGCCTTCAACGCAACTTTTTATACGTTCGATCTCGACCGTTACCTCACTACCAGCGACATGAAAACAATTTACGACGCAGCTGCCTGTGTGCCGTATGATCATATTTATGTTTTGGTAAACAGCGAACGTTACGGTGGTGGAGGTTTTTACAACTTTTTAACGGTGTGTACTTCCGACAATCAGTTAACGAAAGAAGTTTTTGTGCACGAGTTTGGGCATGGATTGGCCGGGTTGGGAGATGAATACTACAATTCTTCAGTGGCTTACGAAGATTTTTATAATCTGGAAACTGAACCCTGGGAGCCTAATCTGACAACACTGGTTGACTTTGAAAAAAAATGGAAATCGATGATTGATTCTTCCACACCGGTTCCAACGCCACGCGAAGCAAAATATTCAGGTACAGTTGGTGTTTTCGAGGGTGGAGGCTATATGGCTAAAGGAATTTACAGTCCGGCGTTGGATTGCCGCATGAAAAGCAATGCAGCAAAAAGTTTTTGCCCGGTATGCAGTCTTGCCATTCAACGCGTTATCGATTTTCATTGTGAATAAAAAAACGGACCTGGGTTTCCAAATCCGTTTTCTTTTTGCTGCGAAAAATGTTATTCCTTTTTCTCAAATTTTGCAGTTACAAAATGTGCAACGATTAAACCCACTCCACCGAAGAAGAAAATCATGGTGAAGAAGGCAACCACTTCGTGTACGACATTGGACAAAGCAAAACCTGTGATTACGCCAATGGCCAGGCCAATAAGAAAAATTCCCCATTTGAGCAGGGCATATTTCGATGGCCCGGTTTTAAAAATACGGGCATCTGCCCCTTTTTCAATTAACGCCAGCCGCTCTTTGGTGCGCGTAGTCCAGTAAACGTAGAGAACGGCAAAAATGGCCAGAAAAAGTCCGATTGGTACAAAAATTCCTTCCATGATATTTAATTTTAAATGGTTATTTTTTGTTTTCTGACCTTTTGACGCCGGCTTTTTCTTCCGGTTACACATTCTTTGAATAATTCTTTTAAATAAATTTGTAACCGTTATAAAATTATTTCGTCAAAGCAACAGATGGAAAACAAAGACGATAATTATTACATCGGGAAAGTTTTGGAGGGGCAAACCAATTACTTTTCGTATATCGTTGAAAGATACCAGAATATCGTTTTTTCCATTGCGCTAAAAGTTCTTAGAAATCGTGAAGATGCCGAAGAAATGGCTCAGGAGAGTTTTGTAAAAGCTTATAAATCGCTTCATACGTTTCAGGGGAAAGCAAAATTTTCAACCTGGTTGTACCGGATTACCTACAACACCTGTATTTCGGAAACCCGGAAGAAAAAACAGCATTTTGCCTCGACCGATGAAGTGCAGATTAGCGATGAAGCTGAGGAAATGAACCTCGACGGCATTCCGGAAGAAAATCGGGAAAAGGTTGTAAAAGCAGCTTTGGAGAAACTTCCGGAGGATGAATATACACTGATTGTGCTTTACTATTTCGAAGATCAGTCGGTAGAAGAAATAAGTAAGGTTACCGGATTAACCGAAAGTAATACCAAGGTTAAACTGCACCGGGCCCGGAAAAAGCTCTATACGATTTTAAATGAAATGTTGAAAGAAGATTTATATACCATATTATGAAAACGTTTGAAGAAGATAAGGAACTGAGGCAACTGCTGAAAAGCGTAAAACCTGAATCGCCGGGACCCGGTTTTTCGGCCCGGGTGATGAACCGGATTTTCGCGGAACAACCGGCGCTGGAGCAGGTGAAACAATCGCCGGTGCTGGGAAAAGGTTTTTGGATTATTCTGGCACTTTTTGCAGTTTTGTTTGCAGCCGTAGCTTTGGTTTCGGGCGGAGGTTCTGCTTCTGAACAAACACCTGCGTTACTTCAGCAGGTAAACACCGACGCTGTACTTACCGGTTATCGTGCGTTTTTCGAAAAAATTGCCAATCTCCCCGCAGGAATTGCAGGGATTTTTATGGGAGCTTCACTGCTTGTTTTACTTGAAAAATTTTTGTATTCAGGAAAGCATGCAATTTCCTAAATCGAATTACGTTTTGCGAAATAACATAGTCCTGGCTTTTTGCCGGGATTTTTTGTGGTTAAAAACAAGCTTCTTTTACCAGGTACTTCTCCACATAGGTTTCAATTCCTCCTTCAAGTTCGGTAAACGGTTTGGTGTACCCTATTTTTCGAAGTTTTTCAGTTTCAGCTTCGGTAAAATACTGATACCGGCCCCGCAGTTCAACAGGAGTATCGATAAACGAAATTTCAGGACTCATTTTCAGACTTTTAAAAACTGCCTGTGTTAAGTCGAGGAATGAGCGGGCTTCCCCGGTTCCAACATTGTAAATCCCTGGATTTTCCCGGTGATGCAAAAAATAGAGCATCACGTCGGCAATATCGTCCACATAAACAAAATCGCGGCTTTGCTCACCATCTCTGTAATCTTTGTGGTGCGACTTAAAAAGTTTCATTTTCCCGGTTCTGTTTATGGTATTAAACGCATGCAAAACCACCGAGGCCATTCTTCCCTTGTGGTATTCGTTTGGTCCATAAACGTTGAAAAATTTTAATCCTGCCCAGAATGGGGGAGTGCGCGTTTGTTTTAGCGCCCAAACATCGAAGTTGTGTTTCGACCAACCGTATAAATTTAAGGGACGCAGGTTCGACAAATTAATATGCGAATCGGAAAAACCCAGTTCTCCATTCCCGTAAGTAGCTGCTGACGACGCGTAAACCAGTGGCACCTGAATCTCGGAACAAATGTTCCAGAGTCGCTGTGAATAAATCAGATTGAGCTGCTGATAAAGCTCGGGCTCAAGCCCAACCGTGTCAGTGCGCGCACCCATGTGAAAAATGAAATCCACATCGTTCGAATGTTTTATCAGCCATTTAAAAAATTTATCCCTGTCAATAAATTTCCTGTATTTTTTTTTGAAAAGGTTGATATCCTTCGAAGGATCATCGAAGCGATCAACCAAAATCAGGTCGTTATAACCCGACTGATTTAGCTTTCCTGCTAAATAGCTACCTATGAACCCGGCGGCTCCTGTAATTACTATCATTCTTTCAAAGCGGTTTAATTTTGGCAAAGTAAATTCGAGCTGTTACTCGTCAAATGTGGTCATTTGTTATAACTCTTATTCATTTATATTATTGTATGCCAAACAAAAAAATCATTAATTTCTTTCCCAATCCCCACTGCCTCTGCAAGGGCTGCGATTAAGATGTTTGAAAAGACCGAAAGGTTGCGTTTCATTCAGTTCGTTTTTTTATAAATTAATATGTTTTTCAAAACAATCAGTACAATCTGCCCGATTTTCTGAAAAAAAGCTAATCTTTGCAATTGAATTAATAGAATGGTAAATATGTGTGATTCAGGGATAAATAACTCAAATGTGTACGAGCGCATCGATGTTTACGATGAGAATATTACCAGCGAACTTTCGCGTAACTACAAAAATATTCTGAAGATAATCGGTGAAGATATTTCGCGTGAAGGATTGGATAAAACACCTGAAAGAGTGGCAAAGGCGATGCAGTTTTTATTGCAGGGCTACAAAACCGATCCGGTCGAAATTTTACGTTCGGCAATGTTCAGGGAAGATTACCGGCAAATGGTTATTGTAAAAGACATTGAAATCTATTCGATGTGCGAACACCACCTGCTTCCTTTTTTCGGGAAGGCACATGTTGCCTACATTCCCAACGGTACCATAACAGGTTTGAGCAAGATAGCCCGTGTAGTTGACGTTTTTGCCCGCCGGCTGCAGGTGCAGGAAAGACTCACCTCACAAATTAAAGAATGCATTCAAAATACTTTAAGTCCGCTGGGAGTTGCAGTAGTAATTGAAGCCCAGCACCTGTGCATGCAAATGAGGGGAATTCAGAAACAGCATTCCATTACCACTACTTCGGATTTTACCGGGGCGTTTCAGAAAAATGCCACCCGCGACGAGTTTATCAAACTTATAAGTACAAAGTTTAGCTGATTGTTTTACAGGAATTCGAGGCAAACCGGCGCCGGAATTTTTAATTCTTTCCCCGTAAATTCAGGGATTCCGGTTTCTGAATTAATTTTGAAAACCACAATATTTCCGCTGTGTTGATTTGCCACGAGTAAAAACCTGCCGCCGGCAGTAAGCGTAAAATTTCTTGGCCATTCGCCGCGCGAGGATACGGTGGTCAGAAATTCCAGCTTTTTCGAAACAGGATCGGTTTTGAAAACGGCAATCGAATTATGACCTCTGTTCGAACCGTAAACAAATCTTCCGTCGGCCGAAACATGAATATCGGCACAATAGCTCGTTCCATCGAAATTTTCGGGTAAAGCAGAAACAGTTTGAATCACCTTACGGTCACGGCCATTCCCGTCGATAACGCTAATAGTGGAATTCAATTCATTAATAACGTAAATTACTTCAGCTTCCGGATGAAAATCAAAATGCCGGGGTCCCGAACCGGGCGGAAGTTTTACAAACGGTTGTTTAGCCGGTGTTAATTCACCCTTTTTCAGGTCGAAAATATTCAGTTGATCGGTACCCAAATCGGCGCTAAAAACCTGTTTCCCGTTTCGGGAAAATTTGATGGAGTGCGCATGCGGGGCCGTTTGTCTCGAAGTTGGCCCCGAGCCGACGTTTACAATGATGGACACAGCCGGGCTGATTCCACCGTTTTTGTTCACCGGGTACAGCGAAGTTGTACCGCCTCCATAAGTGGCAATGGCTGCGAATTTTCCGTCAGGTGAAACATCTACATGGCACGGATCTGCTCCGTGGGAAACCGCTTTACTGATAAACTGTAAACCGCCTTTGTTTCCTATTTTGTAAGCCTGAATGTAACCGCCCGATTTTTCAATAACTGCGGAAGGTCGTGTAACCGCATAAAGGAACTGCTTATCCGGTGAAATCTTTAAAAATGATGGATTATCGATTCCCTTAAAGGTTTCGACCAGGGAAATTTCACCCGATGTTCGGTTAAATTCGCAGAGGTAAATACCTTCTGCGCCTTCACTGGTAAAGGTTCCCACATAAAATTTTTCATTTTCAGAATCTTGTCCGCCTGCTGAAAAAAACACGGACAGGTAAATCAATCCAAAAAAAATTTTGTACATGATATTCGTTTTAGTAAAAGAATTTTACACCAAATTGAACATTTTTTTGCAATAACTACTTTTTTATGGTAACTTTTTATCCAAAATTTTAAAACGAATATATTATGAAAACATTACTATGGGGTTTGCTTTTGGTTTTTATTTCGGGTTTGGGTGCGGTAAAAGCACAGAAACTTGAAAAAGTGTGGGAAACTACCGCCGCGTTGAAAACACCGGAATCCGTTCTTTTTGATGAGGAAAATGAAATAATGTATGTTGCCAACATTAATGGTGATCCAACAGCCAAAGACGGCAACGGTTTTATCAGTATTTTGAATGCCGATGGCAGTGAAAAGAATCTGGAATGGGTGGCAGGACTCGACGCGCCCAAGGGCATGGCACTTTTTGAAGGTAAATTGTATGTGTCTGATATTGATCGTCTTGTGGAAATCGATGTTAAGTCGGGAAAAATAACCAGCAGGTACCATGCTGCCAATGCCGTTTTTTTGAACGATGTGGCTGCCTGCAGTAACGGAATGATTCTGGTTTCGGATACCCGAACCGCAAAAATTCATGCACTTGTTAACGGATCGCTTTCTGTTTGGTTTGAAGGTGAGCCACTTGAAAATCCCAACGGTTTATTTACCGAAATGGGAAAATTGTATGTTGGCGATCAGAATATTTACGAAGTGGACATCAAAACCAAAGCGGTAAAACAAATTATTGGCGATGCCGGCGGTGTTGACGGGCTGGAAAAAAATAACGAGGGCGAATTTGTTTTCTCCAATTGGCCGGGCAGGGTTTTCATACACCGGAATGGTAAAAATGTTAAACTGCTCGACACCACTGCCGAAAAAATTAACACTGCCGATTTGGATTTTGCGCTGAAATTGGATTTGGTGCTGGTTCCTACTTTTTTTGACAATAAGGTTGTGGCATACAAAATTGTTGACTAATTTAGAGGCAAACAGAATTTAAAAAATAAAACCGAATGGAAGAACCGAAAATTGCAGCAAAATTTCCGAAAATGGTTTCACTCGAACCAGGTACATATTTTTGGTGTGCGTGCGGACGAAGCAATAATCAGCCCTTTTGCGACGGGTCGCATAAAACAACTGGATTTACGCCGGTTTCCTTTGAAATAGAAGAGAAAAAAGAGGTTTGGCTGTGCCAGTGCAAACGATCGAAAAACAAACCGTTTTGCGATGGTACACATAAAACGTTGTAAAAAAAAACAGCCGGGCAGTACCGGCTGTTTTTTATTTAGTTTCTTTTGAAATACTCCTTGGATGCATTACAAATAGGGCATTTGTAGTCGTCGGGAAGATCTTCGAACGGTGTACCGGGAGGAATACCCGCGGTGGGATCTCCTTCTTCGGGGTCGTACCGGAAACCGCATATGGTGCAAGTAAATGTGTCCATACTTTTCCCTTCTTCCTTTTCTTTTTCTTGAGACTTTTCTTGAGACTTTTCTTGAGACTCAGATACTTGTTTTTTTTCCGGTTCTTTTTCGCTTTCCAGTTTTTCCCGTTCAATGTAAGTTGGTGAGTTTTTGGGAGAAAGCATTTTGTATTTTTCCCTGTAGTAGGCGTAAGTAAGCGGTTCTTCATCAGACAATACTTCGCTGTCCAAAACTTCGCCAATAATCAGAATATGCGAACCGACATCCTGAGTGGCAACCACTTTGCAGTCGAACCAGGCAACAGAAGAGTCCATTACAATTGGAGCTCCCGTTTTTGCAGTTTTGGTTTCCACGTTTCTGAATTTGTCGATATCAGAACCTGACATAAATCCAAATTCACCGATAAGCGATGTACTTGCATTTTTTCCCAGTACCGAAATGGAAAAAATCTTACTTTGAAGAATTTTTTCCAGCGATGCATTGTTTTTGTGACAACTAATTGCGATTTGCGAAGGTTCCGATGTCACCTGAAAAACTGTATTCCCGATATAACCTGCCTTTTCGTTATTTAACGTGGTTGTTATAATGTAAAGTCCGTAAGACAATTTATGAAAAGCTTTGTACTTCATTTTTATACCTTTTTTATACTTTTATAAAAATAATCATTCATTGTAAATTCAACCCATTATTTAAATGCTAAATGGAAACTGATAACAGTAAAAATAAAGGAACCATGAAGAATTATACCATTTTGACACTTTTTTTTGCAATAATCTTTTCAACAGGTTTTTCTCAGAATCCGGAATTGCCGGAACAAAATTTTAAACAATTACAGAAGCAGAATGAGAATCTGAATCACAGACTGGATGTACTCGAAAAAAAGATTGACGATGTATTGTGGTATCAAAAAGTTGGTGATATTGCATTTATCGACAAGCTTTATATTTACGGTCCTCCCAAATGGAAAGAAGAGAATCCGGCAGCAAAAGGCGCCGGAAATCCGGTGAAATTCTGGACGTATGTATTTATTCCCAACGATATCGATGTTTCGAAAAAATATCCGTTAATTGTTTTACCGCATGGCGGAGTTCATGCCGATTTTACTACATATTACACCCACATTGTGCGGGAGTTTATTGCACAGGGATACGTAATTGTGGCCCCGGAATACCGGGGAAGCACAGGCTATGGAAAATCCCACTATGAAAAAATTGATTACGGGGGTCTGGAAACAGAAGATGTTTTTTACAGCCGGAATTTTATGCTTGAAAATTATGACTTTATAGACAAAGACCGGGTTGGAATTGTAGGGTGGAGTCATGGAGGATTGATTGCACTTATGAATATTTTTGATCATCCGGACGATTACCATGTGGCGTTTGCCGGAGTTCCGGTGAGCGATTTAATCGCCCGAATGGGCTACCACACGCAAAGTTACCGCGATTTGTTTGAAGCGGATTACCATATTGGTCAGAATGCAAACGATAATGTTGCAGAATACCGCCGGCGTTCTCCTGCCTGGAATACCCACAAATACAAAGGTACACCGCTTCTTGTTCATACCAATACCAACGACGACGACGTAAATGTGCTGGAAGTGGAACATTTAATTAAGTCGCTTAAAGCGGAGGGAAAACCATTTGAGTACGAAATTTTTGAATCGGTTCCGGGCGGGCATTCTTTCGACCGGATGGATACCAAAACTGCTAAAGAAATCAGGTTGAAAATTCATAAACATCTGGCAAGATATTTGAATCCAATACGTCCGTTTTCGAATTTAGCCGATTTGCAAAAGGCTGGTTATAAATTTTGATTGTTGTTTTTGTGGTTCCCAAAAATTAATTTTTGTTTCAAATAGGGAAAATATTGAAAAATTATTCCTATTTTGGCACTTTCTTTTGTGGGAAGTGGACGTTTTGATAAAAAACTAAAAAAGATGGCCAACCAAAAAAACAACATCAGGTACAAAATCTTCATCGTTGAAGATAACAAACTTTATGCACAGGTATTAAAAAAACAACTGGTCGATCAGCAATACCAGGTAAGGGTTTTTTATAACGGGAGAGACTGCATCTCAAGCCTTGACGAACAACCCGATGTAATAACACTGGATTATACTTTGCCCGATATGACGGGGCAGGAGGTGTTAAAAGAAATTCAGAAAAAAGCGCCCAATACGCATGTTATCATTATTTCGGCCCAGGAAAGTATTAACACTGCCATAGAGTTGATGAAAAACGGCGCGTATGATTATATCATGAAGGCTGCCGACACCCGGGAAAAAATTACAAATGTTATCAAAAACATTTACCAGTCCGACCAGTTGAAACAGGAAAATACGCGATTAAAAGATGCAATAAAAGACCATTATAATTTTCGAAAGCTGATAAAAGGCAACAGCAGGGAAATTGAACATGTGTTTGGTTTAATGGAGAAGGCCGTTCAAACCAATATTTCTGTTTCAATTTACGGAGAAACCGGTACCGGGAAAGAGTTGGTGGCAAAAGGAGTTCACTACAATTCTCCACGAAGCAATAAACCGTTTGTTGCCGTTAATGTTTCAGCAATTCCCGAAGGACTTATTGAAAGCGAATTGTTCGGGCATGAAAAAGGGGCCTTTACCGGTGCTGATTTCAGAAAAATCGGAAAATTTGAACTTGCCAATTCAGGCACGTTGTTTTTGGATGAAATCGCCGATTTGGACATGAATGTTCAGGCCAAACTGTTAAGGGTGATTCAGGAGCGGGAACTTGTTCGTTTGGGAGGTACGGAAACCATCCCGCTCGATGTGCGAATTTTAACCGCGACCCACAAAAACCTTTCTACGCTGGTTGCTGAAGGGAAATTCAGGCAAGACCTTTATTACCGTTTGCTGGGGTTGCCCATCGAACTGCCGCCTTTAAGACAAAGAGGCAATGATATTATTTTGCTGGCTAAACATTTTGTCAATGAATTTTGCAGGGAAAACAGCATGAGTCCGAAAAATATTACAGACGAGACCAAACAAATGTTGCGAACCTATCATTATCCCGGAAATATCCGCGAACTGAAAGCTGTTATGGAACTTGCCTGTGTAATGACAAACAGCGATTCGATTAAACCTGCACATTTGAACATGAGTGTGGACGACAATGTGCAAAATTTACTTTCCAGTGAAAAATCGCTGGAAGAATATAATTACGATATCGTGAAACATTTTTTAAACAAGTATAACCAGAATGTAAGACTGGTAGCGAAAAAGCTTGGAATTGGCAAATCAACCATTTACCGAATGTTGCAGAAAAAAGAGTTCGCAATGAATTAGGTTTTCCCCCTTTTTTTATTTTTTCAGTTGAAATTTTCCGTTGATCTTTTTGTGTGCAGAATATAATTTTTACATTTGTAGTGCAATACGTTCTGTATTGCTTGTGTGTTTGGGGGTTAACTTAAGGGCGGCTATTGAGCTGCCCTTTCTTTTTGTCAATTTTATTCATTTTTGTCGAATTTTCATTTTTGTTGACTAATTTCGTGACCGGTTAAGAGGGTTTAATTCTATAAAATCATTTTTTGATGGCCGAACAGGGAAATGCAGAAATTGTATTTGTTTTTATTGTCGGGACTTTAGGCATGATAATTCTTGCCGGTGCAATTTTTTTCTTTTTTATCACCTACCAGAAAAGGCTGTTGAAAAAAGAACTGGAAATTAATAAAATAAAAGCCGAGCAGCAGGAAGAAATCTTACAAAACACAGTACTCGCCCAGGAAAAAGAGCGAAAACGTATTGCGCAGGATTTACACGATGAAGTTGGTGCGATGTTGTCGGTGGTTAAATTAAATATTTCGCGGTTTGAACGGAAGGCAGAAGATTCGTCATCAAAAGAAATTGCCGCTGAAACCAAAACCTATCTTGATGAGCTGATTACCCAGGTGCGAAGGATCTCACGTGCTTTAATGCCGCCATCGCTGGAAAAACTGGGCCTGGATTACGCCATAGCGGAACTTGTGAACTGGGTGAACAAATCCGGCCAGATTGAAGTAGAATATTGGAAAAGTGGCGACTCGGTACGTTTTAACAACAAAAAAGAACTGGCTGTTTTTCGCATCATCCAGGAATTGCTGAATAACGCGATTAAACACGCCCAGGCATCGACTATTTTAATTAAAGCACGGTATAGTGCCGGCGGATTGGCAGTTTCAGTATGTGACAACGGCATTGGTTTTGATTTGGACCAGATGACAAAAACCGGGTTGGGTTTGAGGAACCTGGAAAGCAGGACACAAATTTTAGATGCCCGAATCAAAATGAAGTCAAAATCCGGGAAAGGTACATCTGCTATTTTATTAGTTTATTCATTAACATGATTTTATGAAAGATGAACGTATATCGGTTGTTATAGCTGATGACCATAAGTTGTTTAGAAAAGGAATCCGGGCGTTGCTGGAGGAATTTCAGTTTATTGAAAAGATTTATGAAGCGGGAAACGGTTTGGAATTACTCGAACTTCTGAAACTGCTCGATTTGCTCCCGCAGGTTATTCTGCTCGATATTCAAATGCCCGTAATGGATGGGATTGAAGCGCATAAACTAATCAGAAAGCTCTACCCTCAGGTGAAGGTAATCGTGTTAACAATGGAGGATGACGAACAGTTTATAACGTATATGATATCAGAAGGTGTAAACGGCTATTTACTTAAAAATGCCGAACCGGAAGAGTTGGAAGGAGCCATTCAAAAAGTTTATATCAACGATTTTTATTTTCCCGCTGATATGTCAAACCTGGTGATTAAAAGTGGAAGCCAAAAAAATGTGGAAAAGCCTGTTTTACCTGAGTTTTCTGAACGGGAACTGGAAGTACTGGCGCTAATTTGCAGTGCGTTTACTGCTCCTGAAATTGCAGCCAGGCTGAATATCAGTCGCAGAACAGTTGAGGGACACAGGAATAAATTGCTTCAAAAATCGGGAACTAAAAATATTGCCGGACTGGTGATGTACGCCGTGAAAAATAAGCTGGTTTTTTTACAATAAAAAAGGGGTTCTGGCCAGAACCCCTTTACGGATAATCCGTAACTTCTTACCAGTGCAATTTTTGGAATAGAGAGAATGTGCAGGCAAGTGAATTGTTAAATTGCACCTGGTCTTTCGAAGCTGTCAATCCAAGTGTGCCCAAGTTTACTGGATTGAGGTGTGGGGTAGTTTCGTTATGTAATTTTTGTAAATTCATTTTATGGTTGAAAAAATTTCGATACAAATTTCCAAAAACATTTCATACAAAAAAAGAGTAATTCTACGTGTTTTTAACACGTAAAATTACCTGTTTTAAATTGCGTAGTTTTACGTATAAAAAAAGCCACCCTCTGTGGGGCAGCTTCCTTTACATTTCAGTAAATCAGTTTCTTATTTCAGATTTGCCTGAGCGGCAGCAACACGTGCAATCGGCACGCGGTAAGGAGAACAACTTACGTAATCCATTCCAACGCTGTCGCAGAACATAACTGACGATGGCTCGCCGCCATGTTCGCCGCAGATACCCACTTTTAGGTCAGATTTTACTTTGCGGCCTTTTTCAGCTCCCATTCTCACTAATTGGCCGACGCCTTCCTGGTCGAGTACCTGGAACGGGTCGTTTTTCAGGATGCCTTTTTCAAGGTAAACCGGCAGGAATTTTCCTGCATCGTCACGCGAGTATCCAAAGGTCATCTGGGTAAGGTCGTTGGTGCCGAAAGAGAAGAATTCAGCAACTTCGGCAATCTGATCGGCAGTAACGGCTGCCCGCGGAACTTCAATCATGGTTCCAACAAGGTAATCAACCTCAGCACCTTTTTCTTCAAACACTTTTTTAGCGGTTTCGTGAATAATATCGGCCTGCAGTTTTAATTCTTTAACTGTGCCAATCAGCGGAACCATAATTTCAGGACGCGCGTCAACACCCTTTTGCTTCAGATTAACAGCGGCTTCAATAATTGCCCGGGCCTGCATTTCAGTAATTTCAGGGTACGTGTTTCCAAGGCGGCATCCACGGTGCCCAAGCATGGGGTTGAATTCATGCAAGTCGTCAACCAGCGCCTTAACTTCTTCCTGTGTAATCCCCATTTCCTGAGCCATTTCTTTCTGGTTGGCTTCTTCGTGCGGAACAAATTCGTGCAAAGGCGGGTCGAGCAGACGGATGGTCACGCCATAACCAGCCATTGCTTCCAGAATTCCTTCGAAATCTTCTCTTTGGTACGGAAGTAATTTGTCGAGCGCCTTACGCCTTTCGGTTTCGGTTTTTGCCAGAATCATTTCGCGCATGGCTTTAATTCTTTCACCCTCAAAAAACATGTGTTCTGTACGGCAAAGGCCAATTCCTTTCGCACCGAATTTACGGGCAACCTGCGCGTCTTTTGGCGTGTCGGCATTTGTACGGACGCTCATTCGCGTATATTTTTCTGCCATATCCATAATTTTGGCAAAGTCGCCGCTCATTTCGGGATCTTTTGTAATAATTTTTCCTTCGTAAACTTTACCGGTTGAACCGTTCAGGGAAATCCAGTCGCCTTCCCTGAACTCTTTCCCGTCAATGGTCATTACGCGGGTCTTGTAATTGATTTTTACTGCACCTGCTCCTGAAACACAGCATTTACCCATTCCCCGGGCAACTACAGCTGCGTGGGAAGTCATGCCGCCACGGGCGGTAAGAATACCTCTGGCAATGTGCATACCTTCGAGGTCTTCGGGCGAAGTTTCAACACGAACCAGAATTGAGGCCGGGTATTTTGCTGCCTCGTCGGCAAAAAATACAACCTGACCGGTTGCAGCACCCGGAGAAGCCGGTAATCCTTTAGCAATTTCCTTTGCCGATTTCAATGCACTGGCTTCAAACACAGGGTGAAGCAATTCATCCAGCTTGTTGGCATCAATTCGTTTCAAGGCAGTTTTGTCATCAATTACACCCTGTTCAAGCAAATCAACGGCAATTTTTACCATTGCAGCACCGGTGCGTTTTCCGTTACGGGTTTGCAGCAACCACAATTTACCTTCCTGAATGGTAAATTCCAGGTCCTGCATATCTTTATAATGATCTTCCAGCTTTTGCTGGGTTTCTTCCAGTTGTTTGTAAATTTCGGGCATCGCTTCTTCCAGTGAAGGATATTTTGAAGCTCTTTCTTCTTCACTGACTCCCTGCAGTTCGGCCCATTTTCTTGAACCTGAAAGAGTAATTTCCTGTGGTGTACGAATACCGGCAACCACGTCTTCGCCCTGTGCGTTAATGAGGTATTCTCCGTTAAATACATCTTCGCCGGTTGCTGCGTCGCGGGTAAAGGCAACACCTGTACCGGAAGATTCTCCCATGTTACCAAATACCATGGCCTGAACGTTTACAGCAGTTCCCCATTCATCAGGGATTTGTTCCATTCTGCGGTAAAATATGGCCCGTGGATTTTCCCAACTATTAAACACAGCCGCTATTGAACCCCATAACTGTTCCCAGGGATCGGTTGGAAAATCTTTACCGGTTACTTTTTTTACGGCGGCTTTAAAGCGCTTTACCAGTTCCTTTAAATCGTCGGTAGTAAAATCGGTATCCAGTTGAATGCCTTTTTCTTCTTTTAATTCATCGATGATTTCTTCGAACGGATCGTGTTCTTCCTTGCTGGCAGGTTTCATATCCATAACCACATCGCCGTACATTTGCACGAAACGGCGATAGGAATCCCATGCAAAACGCGGATTACCCGACTTTTTGGCAATACCTTCCACTGCGTCGTCGTTCATACCCAGATTGAGCACGGTGTCCATCATTCCCGGCATGGAGGCACGGGCGCCTGAACGGACGGATAACAAACAGGGATTATCTTTGTCACCGAATTTTGTTTCGGTGAGTTCCTCTACCATCGCAACCGCAGCTTCAACTTCCGGCCTAATCAGTTCAAATGTTTTTTTCTGACCTTCTTCGTTATACATGGTACAAACTTCAGTGGTAATGGTAAATCCCGGAGGAACGGGAACCCCAATCAGGTTCATTTCCGCCAGGTTAGCACCCTTGCCACCCAGAAGGTTTTTCATGTCAGCTTTACCTTCGGCTTTTCCAGCCCCAAAAGTATATACATGTTTTGCCATAAATAGTGTTTTTATAATTATTAGTAAAAAGAAATCATTAAATTTTGGATTGCAAAAATAACGCTATTTTTTTAGAATTGAAATAAATAACGGTTTTGAGAATCATGTCCGGGAACGGGTCTATTCCTGAGAATATAAGGTTGATGCGACAGCATGTAAAAATTTTCCGGATAGCTGATGGACAAACTTTTAAATTTTTCTTTGGTATATTCCATAATTCACGTTTTCATTTCGGTAAAATGCTGTGCAAATATATAAAATTAGGCCTAAGTCCGGGATTTCGAATGACCTATTATCTTTTTGATTATGAAGAGTTAACATTCTTTAACTTTGATTGAATTTAGTTAACTGTTTTTGTTCTTAATTTTGTAGTACTTATTAAAAACAAAAGTGTTTTTTCATAGAGAATAGATTTGGTTAGAAAGAAAACAGGGGCAGTAAAGAGCTCCTGTTTTTTTTCATACTCCGGTTTACTTTTTATTTTAACACGCATTGCGTTATCCCTTTTTCAGGTTAAAACACAGAATAGCCGATTTTTTGTCCGGCCGGGAACGGAATTCAGCTGTTTCTCCCATCTAAATTAATTCTGCCAATAAAAAGCATTTTTGAATTAAACGCAGAAGCCGAATTGGGGTCGAATAGAAGTTGCAACAGAAATTATGAAACTACAGGTAATTTTTAACTCACTTTTTCAGTGGCTGAAATCGACTGAAATGTTTGCGCGGCCGTCGAAGCAAATACCCGGAAGATGGCGGCTTTTTGAGTATTATACCGAAAAAAGCGGCGAGCTGGTCAATATAAAGGAAAACCAGTTGAAACAACAGGATATTTTTTGGGAAATTGAATTTGACAAGGATGGAGGTTTTAGTCAGGAAACCAATTTGCCCATCGCTTTTATGGAAAATGCGGAAGTAAATCGATGGAGTTTATCAAAAAATTATGTCATTTTTTTGCATCCGTTTGATTTTCGAAAAAACGATACGTTTCAGTTTGCAGTGAACAAGGAGATTCTTAAACTGCTAAAAAAAGATTTTGCCGGAAAAATTGAACTTTTTGGTTTTTTCAAAAAGTTGGAGAATTAACAGTGAAAATGGAACAATATTCGTTATTTTGGGGCAATAAAAATTTTAAAAAATCATGACAACACAACTGAAATTATTCCTGCTGCTTTTTTTGGGAGCAGCATTTCTGTCTCAAGCCCAAACTGACGATGGTGTTTTACGGATGAATGAATTCCGCAATCCCAAAAAACGTCAAATCATCCAAATCCCTGGTGTTGGCGAATTTCAGACTTTAAAATGCGATTTGCACATGCACACTGTTTTTTCCGACGGGCACGTCTGGCCAAGTGTGCGGGTACAGGAAGCCTGGCAGGAAGGTCTGGATGTGATGGCTATTACCGATCATATCGAGTACACTCCGCATGCTGCAGACGTGAACGTAAATCACAACCGTGCATGGGAACTGGTTAAAGACCTGGCTGCCGAAAATAACCTGATTTTTATAAAAGGAACTGAAATAACACGGAACACGCCGCCCGGGCATTTCAATGCGTTGTTTATTGGCGATGCCACGGAATACATCGAAGATCGGGCAAATGAAAAAGATAGGCAGTCGGTAATGAAAGCTGTTGATCAAAATGCGTTTATTTTCTGGAATCACCCCGGCTGGAAAGTAAGTTCCATTGAAGGTTCGTATGAGTGGATTGACTTTGTTGACGAACTGAAAAAGGAAAACAACCTGCATGGAATTGAAGTGTTTAACGGTTTTGGATTTCATAAAAAGGCACTCGACTGGGCGATTGACTACAATCTGACAGTGATGGGGACAACCGACATCCATAACCTGGTAGCGCACGATTATAAGTTGGGAGATTATGTGCACCGTTCCATGACACTTGTTTTTGCAAAGGAGCGCACAGCCGAATCGGTTCGCGAAGCTTTGGAAGCCGGGCGTACAGTGGCCTGGGCGAGCAAGTATTTAGCAGGGAAAGAAGAACATGTTCGTAATCTTTTTAATTCCTGTGTTGAACTGGGGCCTGAGTTTCATGTAAAAGGAGACCGAAAATATTTTGAAATCAGCAACAACAGCGATTTGTATTTTGAACTGGAACTGGAGTCGGGTAACGGGACCGACCGGATTACGCTGTACCCGCAATCGGCACAAATTATTACGGCGCCAGTCGATGAGAGAAGCCTGACTTATAAAGTTGTCACAGCTTTTGTTCGAAGCGATAAAAATCTTACGGTTGAATTTCCATTGAAATAGCATTCTGAAGCTGGTTTTTTAAGCAGGCTTTTGTTTGAATATTTTCAGCGCAGTTGGGAAAGGCTGCAGGGCGCGTTCAAAAATTCCGAGCGAATAGGCGATTGTTAAACCATAGTTGGTTATGGGCACTTCGGCCTGCCGGGCTTTCATAATTCTGCTGAGCATGGCCCGGCGGTTCCACATGCAGGCTCCGCAATGGATAATAAGCTTAAATTTTTCGATATTTTTAGGAAAATCATGCCCACGGGTATGTTCAAACAGCAGATTTCCACCCACATATTTATTCAGCCAGTTGGGAATTTTTACCGTACCGATATCTTCTTCGATGGGATGATGCGAGCAGGCTTCGGCGATTAAAACGCTGTCTCCGGGTTTTAAAGAGTCTATGGCCATTGCACCTCTGACCATTTCATTAAGGTCGGCCTGAAACCGTGCAAACAGGATGGAAAAAGAAGTAAGCGGAATGTTGGCCGGCGTGTCTGCTCCAACTTTTTCAAATGCCTGCGAATCGGTTACCACCAGTTTTGGCGGTTCGTTGAGGCGCGATAATGCTTCCGACAATTCCGTTTCCCGAACAACCAGGCAAAAGGCATTATGATCCAGTAAATCCCTTATGCTTTGAACCTGCGGTAAAATTAACCGGCCTTTGGGCGCCTCTTTATCGATAGGAACCACGAGAACAGCCATTTCTCCGGGGCCTACGAGGTCAGCCAGAATCGCCGGTCTTTCAATAAAATCGGACGGTGCTGATTTTAATAAAAGCTGCCGCAGATCAGAAATCCCCTGATTGTCAGTAGCCGACGTGAACACATATTTTATTTTTACACTGTCGAGCTGAGAGGTAATATCCTGTTTCTCAGGGTGCAAATCGGTTTTATTAAAAACAATAATAAAAGGTATTTCCCGTTTTTTAAATTCTTCAATCAGGCTTAGTTCATAATCGGCCCAATCTTTAAAATTGGTAACCACAATCCCCAAATCGGTCCGGTCGAATACAGCCATTGTTTTAGCCACGCGTTTTTCACCCAAAACTCCTTCATCGTCAATTCCGGCGGTGTCGATAAATAATACAGGCCCCAGCGGAAGCAGTTCCATCGGTTTTTCAACCGGGTCGGTTGTTGTTCCTGCCACCTCGGAAACAATGGAAACATCTTGCTGGGTAAGTGCATTTAAAATGCTCGATTTACCGGCATTTCGCCTGCCGAAAATTCCGATATGTAACCTGAACGATTTTGGTGCTTTCATGATAAATTTTTTAAGGTGGAAATGTACAAATTCGGCAGCGAACTGGCAATAATGTGTTTAGGAAAAGCAGTTTTTATATTGCGGCATGAATACAAGGACGAAGGATGGCGCATCGAACAACCGTTGATACTTTCATTTTTTGCCGTTTGCTGCATTAAACTGCAAAACAGTTTTTTGTCACCTGTAAGCAGAAAAATATACCTTTTTATATTTTTTTTGACTGCCGCTGTTGCTAATTTATTCAAAATGTTCTAAATTGTTTTAATTCGATTCTAATCGTATCAGTATGAGATTTTTCATTTGCTGAATTGCGCGAATCAACATTAATATAACATTCAAACTAAAAAAGGGGAGAAAAACAGGATGAAAAAACGATTTTACTTTGCATTTTCAATGACTGCCATCACAATTTTAATTGTTTTATTCTCATCGTGCAGCAAAGATGAAACTGAAGGTTATTATATCCGGTTCAGAGCCAATGGTGAAATGGTTGAATTTACCAATCAATTGATACTGACTGCAGGATTCGGCCAGTCCGGTGATTTACATACCGGAACCATCAGCGGGGCAAATGATGCGACTTCAAATGTCGGGCTTCAGATTTACAACAACGCCCCCATTTTAGCGGGTACATACAGCGGATATGGTGTTTCCGATGGTGCTGTGGTAGGGGTAATCATCGGGTACACGGAAAAAAGTTCGGGGGTGTTGTTCAGCTCGGGTGGCGGACCCAATGTGGATGCCGCCGTTGTGATTACCGAAATTACGGAAACCACTGTTAAAGGCACTTTTCACGGAAAAATAATGGCATCCGGGCACCCTGACATTATTGTTACCGATGGTTCCTATTTTGTCAGGCGGGCCAACTGACTGGTTACCGGCGTCTGGTTTTCGGCTTCAGGTTTTATTGGCAACCGGGACTGGCTTCGTTCTGCACAGAGAGGAAAAGCTTGTGCTAAGGGTGTTATTTGCAATAAAATACTGAATCAGTTAAAAAATCCCGGCTACGAATTTCCTCTCCTGACAGTGACAGGTGGCGGCGGGCTGTTGGGATTAGAAGTCCCGGGGGGCAAAAAAAACGCGCCCCGCTTTCGCAGGACACGCTTTTTTTGAATCTTCCCTTGCCGCAGAGGAAGTTTGAAGAGGCTTTTATAAGTAATTACAGGAGTAGGTGTATTTCCAAAACAGTTTAACAGAATTAACATCTGTTTCCGGTATTAAACCAACGCCTCATACAATACTTCCACCGGATGTTTGGCATTTTTCCCCGTGCCATCTTTAATCTGGTGACGGCACGAGGTTCCGGGAGCCGAAATAATTACCTTTTCCTCTGCTTCGCGAACGGCCGGGAACAGCACCATTTCTCCAATTTTCATCGACAAATCGTAATGTTCTTTTTCGTAACCGAAAGAGCCGGCCATGCCACAGCAGCCGGATGGGATTTCTTTTACCGAATAGTTTTTGGGCAATGAAAGCATTTGTTTGGTGGGTTCGGTACTGGCCACTGCTTTTTGCTGGCAGTGCCCGTGCAGCAAAATTTGTTTTTCTTCCGAAGTGAATTGTTCTTCTGTAATGTTTCCTTTTTTAATTTCCGTTGAAATAAATTCTTCAAACAGCAGCGCCTGCTGTCCCAGTTTTTCAGCTGCCGGTTGTAATGCTTTTTCCACCAATTCGGGATATTCATCCCGGAACGCCAGAATAGCCGAAGGTTCGATGCCAATCAGCGGGGTTTCTTCCGAAATGATATCTTTTAAAAGATTTACATTTCCGGTGGCAATTTTTTTGGAAGTACGCACCAGTCCTTTGGAAAGGAATGTGCGGCCACTTTCTTTATGAACCGGTATTTTTACTTCGTAACCCAGTTTAGTCAGCAGTAAAATGGCTTTAATCCCGATGTCGCTTTCGTTGAAGTTGGTAAACTCGTCGTTAAATAGGTAAACTTTTCCTTTTGGCGCAGAATTGGGCATCGGAATTCCGTTTCCAGTCCATCGGTTGAGGGTGATTTTTGATAAAGCTGGCAGATTTCGCCGCGTTTCAATACCAATAAATTTTTTGAAAGCCGGTGTTTTCATCAAAAAATTGGAAACCGGCCTTACCAGCATGGCCAGTGGATTGAGCCTTGGAAGATAGGCCACCAGCCGTGAACGTAGCGGAATGCCATGAATATCATAGTAATGTTGCAGAAATTCCGCTTTTAA
>Ga0334901_1001806_pt1 | contig 20565 bp, 19 predicted proteins | sample GraSluR3_MG_3_FD_207216 | JGI IMG/M metagenome (GOLD analysis project Ga0334901, IMG submission 207216) | Sludge microbial communities from methane-producing bioreactor in Wageningen University, Netherlands - Granular Sludge_15_08-R3 | ecosystem: Engineered > Bioreactor > Anaerobic >... | reverse complement strand
TCTTCTTCCATTTCCCCATGCCCCATCTTACCACACTTCCTTTCTTGCGGCACAGCCAATCAGCACATCACCACCGTCAAAGACGGTGGATTTCTAAGACTGATTAAAAACTACTGGGCTATGTCCTGAAAATTCTCTCTACTATGTAGCACTTGGTGCAGCCTACTGTGCAACGACATCATTGAATTTATCGGAAGCTGTTACTCAATTACGATCTCATAAGATTGCAGATTCAGTAGTCTCTATGCCGCCACTTTTCCAAAGTGAACAGGCATATACGGAATTTGCGGCAAGACACGCAAAAGCTACTGTTCCCATCTCTACCATAGACGATGCTACTTCATGCCTCTTCTTTGGAATTGATGCAGGTTCAACTACAGTAAAGACCGTCGCAATTGATCAAGATGGGGTTATTGTAGATTCCACATATCAGAGTAACAGCGGAAATCCAGTCCCTATCGTACGAGCAATATTGGAACGGCTCTATCGGGAACATCCCAATATATGCATTCGTGGAAGTGCAGTAACTGGATACGGAGAGGATATAATTCGTGCTGCCTTCGGAGTAGATGAAGGCCTCGTTGAGACGGTAGCCCATTTCACAGCAGCAAAACACTTCATGCCCGATGTTCAGTTTGTAATTGATATTGGAGGTCAGGATATCAAGTGTTTCCAAATACATAATGGAGCTGTTGATAATATTTATCTGAATGAGGCATGTTCTTCAGGATGCGGATCATTTCTTCAGACGTTTGCACAAGCTTTGGGTTATCCGATTGAAGAATTTGCACAACTTGGACTGTTTGCACAACACCCTGTAGACCTTGGCAGCCGATGCACAGTATTCATGAATTCTTCGGTGAAACAGGCACAGAAGGAGGGTTCACCGGTTGAAGATATCAGTGCTGGCCTTTCGGTCAGTGTGGTAAAGAATGCTCTCTATAAGGTGATTCGAGCAACCTCTGCTGAGAGTTTGGGTAGCCGCATAGTTGTACAGGGGGGAACTTTTCATAACGATGCAGTTCTCCGGTCCTTTGAACTTGAGTTGGGTGCTGAAGTTGTACGTCCCACCATCGCAGGCCTTATGGGAGCCTATGGAGCAGCCTTGTATGCGAGGGACCATAATCAGGAGAAATCCGGCATTATTACTGCAGAAGCTCTTTCACGATTTGAGCATACCGTAAAAGTAACCACCTGCCGGCTCTGCACAAACCACTGTAGACTTACTATAAACACCTTCAGTAATGGAATGCGTTATATTAGCGGGAATCGGTGTGAGAGGCCTATAACCAATCGACTATCAATTGACGAATTCAATATGTATGGATGGAAGCTTGCAGAATTAGAGAAACTTAATTGCTACGTTCAAGAAGAGGTCCCTCAGGATGCAATCGGAATCCCGCTCGTTCTGAATATGTTTGAACTCATCTATTTTTGGAAGGCATTTTTTGATGTGTTGGGGAAGCCTGTGGTTTTATCGCCACTTTCCAATAGGAAACTCTACCTATCCGGACAGGCAACTATCCCGAGTGATACCGTATGTTTTCCTGCAAAACTGGTTCACGGTCATGTTCAAGCTTTGATTGATGCTGGAGTAAATACCATATTCTACCCATGCATGACCTATAATCTGGATGAAGGAAAGGGAGAGAATCATTTCAACTGTCCCGTGGTAGCCTACTATCCTGAGGTTATTGCTGCAAACATGGAACAAGTTCGTAAAATAAATTTCATTAATGGTCATGTCGGCATCCATCGAAGAAAGGACTTTCCTAAAAAAATAGCAGCATTATTAGAACCTATTCTCGGTAAAATCAAACCAGCACTCCTCAAACAGGCATCCGACGCAGCGTATGCTGCACACGAGGCATATATGAATCGAACACGCAAGCAGGGCCGGAAAATCATAGATGCCGCTCGAACTGAAGGTAAGCAGATTATTGTACTTGCGGGCAGACCCTACCATATAGACCCAGAAGTAAGCCATGGAATCGATAAACTCCTCAGCGGTTTTGGTGTTGCCATTCTTACCGAAGATGCAATTTCGTACCGGATACCAAAATTTTCTACACATGTACTTAACCAATGGACCTATCATGCTCGTCTCTATGCGGCAGCTAAAGCGATTGCCGACGAGCCCGATATGCACCTTGTTCAATTAGTCTCCTTTGGATGTGGTGTAGATGCGATTACCAGTGATGAGACTCGTGACATCCTGGAAGCTTCTGGAAATATGTACACACAAATAAAAATCGATGAGATTACCAACCTTGGTGCTGTGAGAATTCGATTTAGAAGTCTCTTGGCCGCAATTGCACAGCAGGAGCGTACCCATGACAGTAATTGAACCAGCTTTCACACGGGAAATGCGTGAAACACATACTATCCTCGCTCCAAATATGGCAACTATTCAGTTTCGGATTCTTGTACATGTTCTTAAAGATGAGGGGTACTCGGTAAAATTACTTGAGAATGAGGGTCCACAGGTTGTCCGAAAAGGTCTTAAATATGTTCATAACGATACCTGCTATCCTGCTCTTCTCGTAATCGGTCAGATGATTGACGCCCTCGATAGCGGCGAATACGATTTGAATAAAACCGCACTTGCCATCACACAGACTGGTGGAGGATGCCGTGCAAGTAATTACATTCATTTACTTCGTAAAGCAGTCGATAAAGCGGGGTATACGCACATTCCCATTGTCTCTTTGAATCTCAAAGGAATGAATAAGAATAGTGGATTTAAAATTACTATTCGCATGCTTAGGAAAGGAATTGCTGCCCTTGTGTGTGGTGATACACTCATGCTTCTACGTAATCAAGTTCGTCCATACGAAGTACATCATGGTGATACTCAAATCTTAGTTGATCAATGGATTGCACGGCTCTCGGATCAGTATCGACAAGGTGATGGGTATACAAAGCGGGCAATGGCACGTGACTTACGTGCAATGGTTGAAGACTTTTCTCGAGTAGAGGTAGATTATGACCGTCCCGTAGTAAAAGTGGGAATTGTAGGGGAAATTTATATGAAGTATGCTCCCCTGGGAAATAACCATCTTGAAGATTTTCTCGCATCACAATCGTGTGAAGTTATGATTCCCGGTGTACTCGGATTCATCCTTTATGGGCTTCAGAATCAGCTTGAGGATATTAAGCTCTATGGAGGCAGCACAATCCGCTATGCAGTTATGCATCAGATTACACGCTATATTGCCGAACTTGAAGATATCATGATTCATGAGGTCGGGCGTGTACCTAGATTTACCCCTCCAGTACCGTTTAAAAAGACCATTGAATCTGCAAAAGAGGTAATTAGTCTTGGCTGTAAGATGGGCGAAGGCTGGCTGCTTACCGCAGAGATGCGTGATCTTGCCGAAATGGGGTACCAAAATATTATTTGTGTTCAACCATTCGGATGTCTACCCAATCACATTGTAGGAAAGGGGATGATTCGAAGGCTCAAGGAGTTGGATGAACAAATAAATATTGTCCCCGTGGACTATGATCCCGGTGCAACTCGGGTAAATCAGGAAAATCGTATTAAACTCATGCTCGCTGTTGCAAATGAACATAGAATTGAGCAGCTGGAGAAACAGCGGAATGAACAGCATAATCAGAGGTAGATGAATCGTCTGCGATGTTTAGGAATAGATTAATTGCTCATTGAAACAGCTGTCATGAAATGATATATTTCGCCCATGGAATACAAGCAAAGAACCGTGACATGCGGGCAATTACGAAAGACGGATGAGGGAAAACTCGTTGTTCTGAACGGGTGGGTACACCGGGATAGAAACCACGGAGGGATTCACTTCATTAATCTCCGGGACCGTTATGGAATAACTCAAGTTGTAGTTGGAGAGTCGGCTCCTCAAGAAGTGCAGGAAGTGGCAGAAAGTCTCCACATGGAGTACTGCATTGCTGTTCAGGGCGTGGTACGGGCAAGACCTGACTCTATGATAAATCCCGACATGCCTACCGGGGAGATAGAAGTTGAGGTAACTGAGTTACAGGTCCTAAGTGTATGTGAACCAGTACCTTTTCTTATCGACGAAGAGTCTGACGCAAAAGAAGACACCCGCCTTCGTTACCGGTACCTGGATCTTCGCTCCGGAGGTATGCAGCGACGAATCAAGTTACGTCACGATTTTGTGCGTGCAATTCGGGAGTTCCTGAGTGACCGGGATTTTTATGAAATTGAAACTCCTACACTCATGCGCTCAACTCCAGAAGGAGCACGAGACTTTCTTGTACCATCACGTCTCTATGCAGGAAAATTCTATGCCCTCCCCCAGAGCCCACAGCTCCTAAAACAGATTCTCATGGTGAGCGGCTTCGATAAATACTTCCAAATTGCCCGGTGTTATCGGGATGAAGATGCACGTGGAGACCGACAGCTTGAGTTTACCCAGTTAGACTTAGAAATGAGCTTCGTTAAACGGGACGATGTATTGCTCGTCATGGAAGAATTATTCGGTTACGTATTCAAGAAGGTCATGGATATTGTACTTCCAAAAAGCTTTACTCGTCTGAGTTGGTTCGACGCCATGAACACCTATGGTGTTGATAAACCGGATCTTCGATATAAGCTGCCATTGGTTGATGTAGACGACATTGCCCAAAAAAGCTCCTTTGGAACATTTACTTCGGTGTTAGAATCTGGAGGATGTGTTAAGGCTATTGTTGCTCCAGCTTCCGAAACGGTTGCTTACTCACGTAAATATATAACCTCTTTGGAGGAGGCTGCCAAAGTATATGGGGCAAAAGGACTTGCCTGGATGAAGGTAAGTGAGCAAGGCACTCTTGAAGGTGGTGTTTCAAAGTTCTTTATAGGTCAAGAAGACGCTCTTCTTGAACGCCTTGGAGCAAAAAGTGGAGACATGATTCTCTTTGTGGCTGACCAGTGGAAAAAGACCTGTAATTCACTGGGTGCGGTTCGTGTAAAACTGGCAAAAGACTTAGGTCTCATAGATCCGAACAAGTTTGCCTTCTGTTGGATTATTGATTTTCCGCTCTTCGAGTTTAATGAAGACAGAGGACACTGGGAAGCAGCACACCATATGTTCAGTATGCCGCAAGTCCAGTACCTTGATACACTTGAATCAGATCCAGGAAATGTGAAGGGAGATCTGTATGATCTAGTGCTCAACGGATATGAGGTTGCTTCAGGTTCTATAAGAATTCACGATGTAGAATTACAAAAGAGGATCTTCCGGATTTGTAATATTCCAGATGAGCAAGCTGAACAGCGATTTGGATTCCTGCTCAATGCATTCCGTTACGGTCCTCCACCACACGGAGGAATAGCTCCAGGTATTGATAGAATGGTTATGATTATGGCTGGAGAGACCTCAATTAAAGAGGTGATTGCATTCCCCAAGAACACCGCTGGAGTATCACCAATGGATGATTCCCCCTCTTTTGTAGATCAGAATCAGCTAGATGAACTGCATCTGATCATCAAGCAGCCTACTAAAAGCGAGTGAACAAACAGATCTGTGCAATTATCGGTGGAGGGCCTGCAGGGCTCTTCGCTGCTCTTTCTGCAGCTCGCGTTGCTAAAACTCAAGGCGTACCTACCTGTGTACACCTTTACGAACGGAATTCACAAGCAGGTCGAAAACTACTTACTACTGGAGCCGGCCAGTGTAATATTACCCGAAATGTATCGGTAGAACAGCTGCTCAGCCACTACGGTGACCATGGCCGTTTTCTCCGGCATGCCCTCTATTCGCTTCCGCCGATTCGTACCATGGAGCTCTTTGAGGAGATGGGAGTTCCTCTGGCGATACGTTCCGATGCCAAAGTTTTTCCTGCCTCGCTATCGGCAAAAGATGTACTTCATACCCTCATACAAGCATGCGAGCATGCTGGTGTAACTATTCACTACGATACCCGAATAACAAAAGTTGATTATAATAATGATCAATTTACTCTCTTTTCAGAGCATCAAAAAGTAGGAGAAGCGAACAAAGTAGTTCTTGCAACAGGGGGAAAATCGTACCCAAAGACAGGATCAACAGGAGATGGATACTCCCTCCTTTCGGTATTCGGTCATACTATTATTACACCGCATCCAGCACTTTGTAACATTACAATCCCTCAATCAACTATAGGATCCTGTGCGGGAATTTCACTCGATACTGTGCATATATTGTTCCTTGATATGGACGGTAAACGACGTACAGCATCAGGACCTTTGCTCATTACCCATAAAGGATTATCCGGCCCAGTCATACTCAATTCTGCACGCTATTTTTCCACCAATATGGAGATTACTCTGTGCTGGATTCCGAAGGAAGATGGACGGGCTCACCATCCACAGGAGATGGAACGCATGCTGGTCCAGCTCTGTGGTAAAAAGGGAGCTGCAAATCTCACTACTCTCGTTCACGAGATGGGACTTCCTGCTCGACTTGTACAATGGATCTTTCAGGAGGCGGGTATACGGGAATCAGTTCGTGCTGCAGAAGCTGGCAAACGAATTCTTACACCGCTCGCTGCAATACTCACCACACAGACCTTCCGTATTTCTCTGCAGGGAGCCTTTTCTCATGCGATGGTCACCGCTGGAGGGGTTGAACTCGGTGAAATAGATTCAAAAACTATGCAATCACGTTTAGTTCCGCACCTGTATGTTGCCGGAGAGGTTCTCAACTGTGACGGAGATACCGGCGGATATAATCTTCAGGCAGCATGGTCAACAGGAGCACTCGCCGGAGAGCACGCGATTTCTGACTTTACGTGAGAGTGCTCTTTGAGTATCTTATAGATAATAATTTCACCATGGAGGAGAGAGTAATGAAACAGAAAATACATATTGTGTCGCAATTCAATGGAAGTGACGGTCAACTGATTACCGATTCCGGTGCAACAGTTGCCATGGGTAGATCAGCTGAGAAATTCGCTCCCTATGAGTTATTGCTCGGAGGATTGAGTTACTGCCTGTATAGCACCTTTGAATCTATAGCTGAGAAGATGCAGCTCGTATATGGAGCAGTTGAATTGGATATTGCCGGTGTTAAGCGAGATGAAAAAGTTGCAACCCTTGAGACGGTAACAATCAACGTAGAAGCAAAAGGAATTGAGGACCAGGAGAAGTTTAATAAAGCTGTTGAAATCAGTACCCGTTACTGTTCTGTTTTTCAAACCATAAGTAAAGTTGCCAAGATAGATTGGCATATTTCATTCGTGTAGTGGTTATGGTACAATAGAGCTGATGAACCCTCTTGAACATGAACGCTATGGTAAGATTCGCCTCTTTGAGACCTATATTCGGGCTCTAGCAAGCCTAGTAGACTACGATTCAGCCCTTTTGTCATGGAAGAAAAACAGGGTTTCTTTGAGCCACCGACTCGCTCAACATTTAGAGCAGGGATTATTTGGCACCCTGGGATCACACCATCGTTCGAGTTTTTTGGTTGATATGTGTGCACCTATTGTTGATGATAGTCGAGCTCTGGTACCGGATATCGTGGTACATGATCGCAATAGTAAAGAGCCCAACCGACTAATGGCTATTGTATGTAGAGAGGGATACCTTACAGAAGAGGAACTCGTACAGCTGCATGCCCTTAAAACTAACGGCCATTGTGAGCTCACCCTCGCTATGGCCTTCCTTGCGAACAAGGAATACTTCCTCATCTATAGAGCCGATGATACAACGATTGACTACTACCATTTTCTTATTCACGAAAAGCACTGTCAGCTATTTAAGCGAAGACAAATCAGTGATGTCGCAATAGATGCTCATCAGCTAAAACTGGGCATTAAGACTCGGAAACGATTCGCCCCTCACCAATAATTTTATGTACTAGTCGTTTATGCGCATCCTCACATCCATTCCAGGGTGAATTGGTATGTTCTGCTTTATATTTCTGCGTCATCCACCATACATCATCCTCTAGCCGTTTTAAATTTCCCGAAACAAGTTCAGCAAGCTCAGCATAAAACTGACACTCCTGAGTACTGGTGAGAATCGACGGTGCAGCGAGAAAAAGTGGTTCCATATGATGGAGACAAACCCCTTTACCCTGCATGAACTCTCGATGAAAATCCTGGTCATCCCGCCATAATGAGACCGCAGTAACAGCATATCGTTCTAGCCGAGATTGCATGGCAGTACAGATTAAACACCCATGCTCTTGAGCTATAACTGAATCGAGAAGCATCTTTACAAGTTGACGACTCTTCCGTGCGGTCTTTGCCTTAATACAGGATGATAGTGCAGGTTTTAGTGAATCGAGTGTGTGTTTCATATAGGTATGGGAAATAAGTGCAAGACTTTGCGGTTTTCCTGCTTCTGCTAACTTTTGCCAGTGTTTGGGACAAAAGCCCGTTTTATGTATAGTGACACGGGTTTCAGGGTGCATAACTGAGCTGCCGAGATAATAATCCACCGCATGACTTTCTGCCTCTTTCATGAGTTCACACAGAAAACACTCTGAATTCGTTCGTATGCTGTCCCACACAGGGATAGTTTCAAGTTCAATTTTCATAGTCCGTACTTCATTTGCATAAGGTCATCACATCGTTCTTTACTTAAGGAACTCGTCTCCCACCCCTTTTTTGAAGCTGCAAGAGTTTCGGTAATGAAGGTCATTTTTGCACTGTTTTCCAATACTTCAATGAGATCAAATGCCGATATGAGCGTCTTACCTACTGTGAGGACACCGTGATTTTCCATGAGGACAATGTTTGAGGTTTGTAGTGCAGCAGCAACTGTATCGGCTAAAGTGACCGTTCCCATTCGAGCATATGGAGCAAAGGCAGGTTCTTCGAGAAGAAACCAGGACTCGGCCAACAATTTGGTATTAATACCTTGTTTCATGGCAGTGAACGCAGAAGCATAACAAGGATGAGCATGAACCACCGCCTGTATATCGGGACGTGCGAGAAGCGCTTTTTTATGCATCTCAGACTCCATACTCAATGTAAGTTCAGGTGTAAGATTTTCACCATCCATAGAGACTACCGCAATGAGATCTTCTGTAAGATGCGCTTTATCGAGGTTTGAAGGAGTTATACAAAAGAGGTCTGGAGTAAGTCGAAGGCTTATGTTTCCTCCACTGGTAGTGGTCAACCTACAATTGTAGAGCCGAGTCATCAATGCGGCAACAGCACTGCGCTCGGATGCAAATTGTTTAATATTCATGGTTTCCTCCCTCTCCACTGTACCCATTTTCACGGGGAAAGAGAAGTGCATACCGTTGAGTAGGTATCGGCATTCTGCTACAATGCGCCTGTCGGATTGTCGTCAGAAAGGAGTTTTTCATGAGAATGTCTACCGTCTTTTCTCGCACACTGAGGGAAGTGCCTGCGGGAGCTGAGAGTTTAGGATATGGGTATTTAGTGCGAGCTGGATTCATTCAGCAGTTAGGAGCAGGAATTTTCTCAATACTCCCCTTCGGACTTAGATCAATTAGAAAAATTGAGCAGATTATTAGAGAAGAGATGGATGGGATTGGTGGTCAGGAAATTCAGATGCCTGTTGTAAATCCGGCAGATATTTGGAAAGAGACTGGACGCTACTACAGCATAGACAAAGAAATGAGCCGTTTTCAGGATAGAGTTGGAAGAGACATGGTTCTGGCAATGACGCACGAGGAGTGTGTGACCGATATTGCCCGGTTTGAAATTGATTCCTACAAGCGCCTTCCACAGATGGTTTATCAGCTGCAGACTAAGTGGCGAGATGATCCACGCCCTCGTGCCGGACTCATCCGAGTGCGCGAATTCACCATGAAGGATTCCTACAGCTTTGACCGAGATTATGAAGGGTTGGTTGCACAATACAAAGCACACTACAGTGCCTACTTCCGAGTATTTGGACGTTGTGCACTGCCTACTATTGCAGTTGGATCAGATTCCGGCATGATGGGAGGAAAGGTAGCTCATGAATATATGTATCTTTCGAGCGTTGGTGAAGATACTATCATCATGTGTCCAAGTTGTGGATATACCGCAAATAGGCAGGTCGCTGTAAGTAAAAAAGTCTATCACACACAGCCTCAGCTGCCCATTGAGGAAAAACATACTCCAGGATGCACGTCCATTGAAGATTTAGCCAACTTTCTTTCAATCCCAAAATCTCAGACAGCGAAGGCACTCTTCTTGATGGGCACGTTCATTGACGACACAACAGGAGAAGAGGAACAGAAACTCATTGTCGGAGTAATTCGTGGGGATATGGATATTGAAGAAAACAAGGTCCAGAATGCCCTCAAGGCTAATGCATTACGCCCTGCCCATACAGAAGAAATTCAAGGAGCAGGAATGGAACCGGGATATGGCAGTCCTATAGGATGTGCACCCAATGTCCTTGTAGTAGTGGATGATTCGGTTGCCCAATCAAGTAACCTTGTTGCCGGTGCAAATAAAGTCGATTATCACTTGCTCAATACCAATTTTGGAAGAGATTATACGGGAGAAGTTGCCGATATTGCATCTGTTGCTGCAGGTGATACCTGTACCGTATGTGATTCAGCGTTACAACAGAGCAAAGGGATTGAAGTAGGAAATATTTTCCAGCTTGGTACGCGATACTCCGAGGCCATGGGTTGTATGTATCAGGATGAATCTGGAGTGAGAAAACCGGTAATTATGGGATCTTACGGCATTGGAGTGGGTCGATTGCTCGCTTGTCTTGCCGAGGAATACCACGATGATTTAGGTCTTAGGCTGCCAATAAGTACTGCACCCTATCAAGTCCATCTTGTTTCTCTCGTGAAAGACACTGAGATTGCAGAGGGTATCTACAAGAAGCTTGTCGATGCTGGTATTGAAGTTCTCTATGATGACAGGAAAGAGTCTGCAGGGGTCAAATTCGCCGATGCAGATCTTATTGGAATTCCCATTCGTCTTACATTGGGTAACCGTTCACTAAAGGAGGGTAACGTCGAGGTGAAACTCCGGGCAAAAACGGAAGAGTCTTTCACTTTTTCAATTGACACTCTCGTTAAGGATACACAGTCCCTCATAGCAAAACTTAACCAAGAGATTCGCTCCACCATGGTTCACAAAGAGTTAGAGTAAAAATCAGGGAAAAGATAACTAACGTGCACCTGCAGCTTTGAGAATTTTAACCACATAGGAACGTCGAGACATTCGTGCATAGTCAAGTGCAGAGCGGTCTTGATAGTCTCGTGCGTTTATATCGCTGCCTGCCCGAATAAGAGCAGAAATCACACGAGTGTCATTACCACTGTTTACTGCCATAATCAGAGCACTCTCACCAAGATAATTTACCTCGTGAATATCTGACCCTGCTTCGACTAAAGCCTCAATAACCTTTGGACTTGGATTGTGGTTTGCAGCTAATTGCAACGCAGTTGATTTATACTGAGGTTCACGAGCCGTTATATCTGCTCCCCCATCAACAAGAGCTTTGATAACCTCTGCACGTGAATTGAAGAGTGCGGCTCGCATAAGAGGAGTAAGACCAAAGGAGTCAGTTCCCTGCACATCAGCACCCTGCTTCAACAGTTTTACAATTGGAGAAGCACTCTTTGCACTGTCTGCCGCCGTTAGTAATGATTCCAGTAGTTTATCCTGATCCATTTTCATACCTCCTCGGTAATTTAAACTCAATATAAATATGGGGAATATCGGCTCGATAGTAAAGGGGTAAGTGTTCTCCGTATGCAAATTTGTTGCCCAACGACTTATCACATAGTACTATTCGTATATGTTAACAAAAGAACTTATCAGACTAGTACCAAAGGTAGAACTCCATGATCATCTTGATGGGGGCTTGCGACCGCAAACTATTATTGAACTTGCACGAGACTCTGGAATTTCACTTCCCAGTCAAGATCCACATGAGCTTGCAACTTGGTTTGCACGCGGGTGTGTTCAAAAAAGCCTTCCTCTGTATTTAGAGACGTTTGAGGTTACTGTAGCAGTACTTCAGACACGAGAAGCTTTACGCAGAGTTGCGAAAGAGGCTGTTGAAGATTTAGCTGCCGACCATGTCGTGTATGCAGAAATTAGATTTGCACCCATACTTCATACTGCTAAGAATTTGAGCATGGAACAGGTAGTAGAGGCAGTGCTCGAAGGAATGGATGAGGGGAAACGGAAAACAGGAATGGCATACGGAGTTATACTCTGTTCTCTGAGAAATCAAGATCCTGCAATTTCTCTTGAAGTTGCAAAACTGGCTGTTGCCTATAGAACTCATGGTGTAGTGGGATTTGACTTAGCCGGTGATGAGAGCGGGCATCCACCAAAACGTCACCTCGATGCATTTCAGTATATCCGAAATCAGAATTTCAACATTACCATCCACGCGGGAGAGGGTTTTGGGCTTGAATCAATCTGGCAAGCTATACAGGTCTGTGGTGCACACAGAATAGGACATGGGACACGTTTGATTGACGATATGACCATCCAGGGATCAAAAATTGAAAAGCGGGGTTCTCTCGCCCATTTTATTCAGGATAGACGCATTCCGATTGAAATGTGCTTAAGCAGCAATGTAGGAACTGGTGCTGCCCCCGATTTTGCCAGTCATCCATTTAATGTGTTTTTCCATAATAATTACCGCGTATTTCTCAGTGTAGATAATCGCCTGATGAGTGATACCACACTCTCTAAAGAGATGCAAATTGCAGCTGAACACTATGGTTTGACATTACGAGATTTGGAAAAGATTACGGTAAATGCCATGAAATCTGCATTTATTCATCATGATGAGAAGATTCGTATAATATTTGATGTCATTAAGAAGCGGTATGCAGAAATACGGAGGGAGTGGAGTCTCACTGACTAGCGATTTCTTTTCCATTCATCAAACGGGTTAATCCTCAATCGGAACATCATATACAGGAAGGCAAAGCCAAAGCCTGCAAGATGGGTGAGATGTGCTATGCCTCGCGTGCTTCCAAAAACCTGATTCACCATCTCGATTCCAGTATAGAGAATAACTAACACAGGAGCACGAAGTGGGAAAATACCGAAGACAAATACTCGTGCATAGGGGTACAGTACCGCGAAGGCAAAAAGTACCGCATAGACTGCACCGGAAGCTCCAACCAAGATTACATTCGTCCCAGCTAATAGATACGAGATGAGAGAGAAAATTCCCGAAAGAGTTCCTGTGAGCAAATAGAAAAGGAGGAATTCTTTACTTCCGAGTCGTCGTTCTACCGGTGTGCCGAACATGAAGAGTCCCAACATATTAAATAGAATATGTGTAAAGTCGGCATGGACAAACATATAGGTAAATACTTGCCAATACCAGCTACGGTAGACAATATAGGAGGGTACCAGAGCAAGGTACCCGTAGAGTCGCGGAACCATCATGGTCAAAATGAAGACGACGGCGTTAATAATGATAAGTTTAAGTGCTACATTTGAGTAACTATATCGGAATTTTCTATTCAGAATTGTATGCTTCATAGCAAGAACATAGCTATGAGAAGATGTTTCGTCAATTGTGCAACAGTTGCACGTCTACTCTCAGGTGTAATTTTTTTTCACACCTTTTCCGAGCCTTTCTCCTCTAGGTAGAGAGACCCAAACCCCTGCTGCACAGGTATAATATGATAAAAACAGCCATTATTTGCTGATTTTTACCTTTTTAACGCTAAAAAGGTAAAGTTGGCACGGACAATGCACATAGATATGCACAGAGCAACAGTTTTTTCATACCTCCTTTAGTGTGATTTTCCTTGGAGGCCAGCGGAATTCTCTCCCCACCCCAACAACCCTCCCGCTGGCCTCCTCCTTTTTTTTAATTCATGATACACTTCCCTCATGGCAAAAAGTAGACGAGATACTGCAGATTTCTATACGCTGAAGGCACGAAAAGAGGGGTACCCAGCCCGATCGGTGTATAAGCTTGAGGAAATTCAAAAAAGTCATACAATTATTAAACCAGGTAATACGGTACTCGATGTTGGAGCCGCTCCTGGAAGCTGGACTCTCTTCACACATAGAAAACTCATACAGGGGCGTGGAACAATTGTTGCTGTTGATTTAAATCCATTAGGATTGCACCCGGTACCTCCCACTGTGATAAGCTATGTTGGTGATGCCTTCAGTCCAGAAATTCGTGAAAATCTAGTCGCACACGGACCGTATGATGCCATTATTAGTGATGCAGCTCCAATGACTACGGGAAATCGGTCGGTTGATACATCCCGGAGTGAATGGCTTGCTGAAAGTGTATTGCTGCTTGCTGAGGAGCACTTGAAGACACATGGGAATCTTGTTATTAAGATTTTTCAGGGTGGCGGGGAGGTAGCAATACTTCAACGTATGCGAAAACTCTTTGTAAAAGCGAAGCCTTTCAAACCAAAAGCAAGCCGGTCAGACTCCTTCGAGATTTTTCTCATTGGAATCGACCGGCACTCCTAAGCATAATCGACTGTTATAATGGTACGACTATTTTTCTTGCAGTGCTGCCACTGGCATATGAACATCAACCTGCGGGAATGGGATTTCTAATCCAGCTTCTTGGAATTTTTTCAACACCTCTTCCTGGAATCTAAAGTAGACTGTCCAGTAGTCGCCTGGAAGCGTCCATGGCCGTACTACTAAATCAACTGAAGAATCATTCAGTTTGTTCACCGCAATGACCGGTTTAGGATCGGAGAGAATTTCTGGATAACTGTTAATAATATCCCAGAGCAATTCTTTAGCCTTAGAGACATCGCTGTCGTAGGCTATTGAGACACCCAGTTCAACACGACGCCGATCGGTAAATGAATAGTTGGTAATTGCGGTACCCCAGACGAGCTTGTTTGCCATGGTAATTCTCTTATTATCAGGGGTCGCTAGGGTGACACTCATCATGTCCATATCCTTTACTGAACCACTGATTGAACCAATCTCAACATAATCACCAATTCTGAATGGTGAGTTGAGTGCGAGCATGACGCCTGCAAGTAGATTACCCAAGGTTTCCTGGAATGCAAAACCGAGAATAAAGCCAGTAACGCCTAATCCAGCTATAATTGGAGCAAGACTCACTCCCATCTGTCCGAGAATGATGACAATAAGGAATATCCATGCAACAGATGCAACGATTTTAAGAATTAACTTCTGCATGAGTTCATTAATCTTCTTGCTCTTTTTAAGTGATTTTTCAATCCATTTTTTCAAGAATGCTATGAGAATTTTACCCACAATCAGAATTAGAAGAATCCCAATTATGGTAAAGAAAACCCCAACCGCCTCTTCATTGAACCAGAGTACGAGTGATTCCCAAACAGATCTCACTTCCGTTTGTACTTCCATACATTTCCTCCAAAGGACTTCACTTTTAAAGTGAATCCATTTCTTTCTATTTTACGCAATAACCGCGGCGTGCACAACCGCATGGTCATGCGTTACCTGCCAAGCAAGGTGTTGAGCCTTTTTACGAAGTCTGCAGGATTCTTGAGCATAACACCTTCATTCAGCAAGGCCTGATCGAGGAGTACTTGAGAAAGGTCGGAAACGTATGTTTCATCCTCTGAATCTGCGATTTTCCTGACAACAGGACTATCTACATTGATTTCTAAGATAGGGGTACTTTCGGGCATATTGCCGGATTGTCCCATAGATTTGAGGATTTGCTGCATCTGAACCGACATATCATCATCATCAACAACCACCACCGCAGGAGCATCTGAGAGACGGGTAGAAACCACAACATCTTTAACCTGATCTCCAAGGGCCTTTTTGATTTTCTTTACAACATCCTTGCCCTCTTTCTTCTTCTTTTTACTCTCTTCCTTATCTAATTCATCAACTGCTCCAGATTTGTTGATTGCCTTGAGTGGAAGTTCTGCATAGGTGCCTATAGATGGAACCACAATATCATCAATGTCGTCAGTCATGAGCAAGACTTCAATTCCCTTCTTCTTATAGGCTTCCAAGAGAGGTGAACGACGAATTGTCTCCTCATTTCCTCCTGCAAGGTAGTAGATGGTCTTCTGATCCTCTTTCATCCGCTCCTTGTATGCTGCAAGGCTGGTATAGCCTTCGACCTCCGAACTCTTGAACCGAACCAGCTCAAGAAGAGCCTCTCGATTTGCATAGTCACTGTAGAGACCTTCTTTTAAAGGTCGATTGAACTGCTCAACAATCTTGCTATAGAGTTCAACATTCTGTTCAGCAACCTTTTTAAGTTCACCGAGTATCTTCTTTACAGAGGCATTGCGGATGTTGCTCATAACTCGGTTCTGCTGAAGAATTTCACGACTCACATTGAGTGGCAGGTCTTCACTGTCAATCACTCCTCGTACAAAACGAAGATAGGTCGGAAGAAGCTCTTTTTCATCGTCTGTTATGTAGACACGTTTCACATAGAGCTTTACTCCTGGTTTATAGTCAGCATGATAGAGATCAAATGGTGCCTTAGCAGGAATGTAGAAGAGTGTTGTGTAATTGTTCACTCCCTCTGCTTGTGTGTGCAAATAGAGAAGTGGATCTTCAGTGTCATGCGAGGTATTCTTATAGAATTCGTTATAGTCCTCTGCGGTAAGCTCGCTCTTACTTCTTCGCCAGAGTGCTGCAGCGCTGTTAATCTTTTCTACCTTATGAGTGCTTCCTTTCTTTTTGCCTTTGTCGTCATATTCATCTTGATCATATTCAAGATAAATTGGGACAGCAATGTGATCAGAATACCGTTTTACGAGTCGCTCGAGTGTCCATCGATTTGCATACTCGTACCCCTCTTCATTGAGATAGAGGGTAATTGTTGTCCCCTGAGTATCACGCTCTGCCTCTTCAAGGGTAAAGGAGCCTTTACCAGTCGATGCCCATTTCCATGCTTCATTGCTACCCGCTTTTCTACTTACCACTTCTACTTTCTCAGCCACCATGAAACTACTATAGAACCCAACACCAAATTGACCGATTAGATTTGAATCTTTTTTCTGATCTTCGGTGAGGTTCTTTAAGAATTTCTTGGTCCCGGAGCGAGCAATGGTTCCAAGGTCGTCGGCTAAATCATCGTGCCCCATTCCAATACCGTTGTCGCTTATTACAAGCACCTTCTTATCGTCGTTATCTTCGAAAAAGATATCAATACGAGGGTCAAGCTTCAGAGCCTTGAAAGCCGGGTCGGTCAGGGTGAGATACTTAAGTTTATCCAATGCATCTGATGCATTACTGATAAGTTCACGCAAGAATATCTCTTTGTGTGAGTAGAGAGAGTGAATGATAAGATGTAATAGTTCAGACACTTCCGTTTTGAATTTTTTCTGTTCCATGTGTTCCTCCGAATCGTGTGTATACCAGAGATAACATAGTGAATTTTTTGTCCAACGGCAACGTTCTGATTAACATTTACACACTTCTGGGCTATGCTGAGGTATGCGATTTACTCAACCAACTGCAGCTCGGCAACTCAATCGTCTCAGAATTCTCAATCTTCTCTCACAGCATGAGGGACTGAGCCGTGCTGATGTATCTCGCCTGCTCGGATTGAACAAGGTCAGTACGGGAGAGATTGTTGATATACTCATACACGAGGGAATGATTGGAGAGACTGGTCCCAGAACCACCACTGCTGGACGTCGTCCAGTAGCCCTAGAGTTGAACAAAGATTGCAAGATGGTGATGGCTGTAGATGTGGGAACGAGAAATACTTCTGTGGCTTTAGTGAATCTTGCCGGAGAGATGCTTCGGTATGAACGTTTCCCTACTGCGCAGGAACCTACTCCGGAGCAAATGGCAGCAACGATTATTCAGGCAATCACCAAGTTTTTTTCTCGCATGAAAGATCCTTCCTTAGTGAGCGGGATGGCAGTTTCGATTCCTGGTGTTGTAGAACCGGCGACAGGATCGGTACTTCATGCACCCGATTGGGGATGGGAGTCGGTTCCTCTTGCGTATGCCTTAAAAAAGCACCTCCCCTTTCCGGTTCTTGTTGAAAACAATGTGCGTTCTATGGTATTCGGTGAACGATGGTTTGCTGAGATTTCTCCAGAAACAACCTACTTCTATGTGAATTGGGGAGAACATATTGGTGCTGCGTGGCTTGCTGGAGGAAAGATTATCTCACAGGATTGTCAATTCGGTCATATTCCGGTAGCACAGACAGGTGTATGTCGTTGTTCCGCTGTCGGGTGTTTAGAAACGCAAGCGGCAGGATGGGCTTTAATTGAGAACTATCCAGAGGTAACTTCAGTAAAACAACTCTGTTCTATGGCAGAATCTGAAAGTGTTATTGACGGAGAGTTGCTGCAGGCTGCAGAATCGTTGGCTCAGGGACTTATTTTTGCTGGAGCTCTACTAAGACCGGATAAGATTATTATTGGTGGCGGGATTGCTGCACTTCCTGACCGATACTTTTCTGCATTGGTAAAGACCTTTAACCGAAAAGCCTCCCCATTAATAAGCAAAAAAACGACCATTGAACGCTCACAACTTGGGGAACGAGCAGGCATACTAGGAACCGCAGCTATGGCTTTGGATGAATTCGTTTTCAAGAGATCTTTGCTGGACCAGTTGAAACACCACCAAAAATCCTAACCACTCCTCATACCATATCGGTACTCTGAGATAAATGAATGGTATGCAAGCAAGCTTTCGTTTCCGGCACTCTCTCGGTAACGGTCCAATAGGGATTGTTCCGCTACCCTCGCTTCGTTGGGAAATAAAAACCGCCTCCCCTTGGGGGAAAGCGGCACCTCCTTCAGAGCATAAGGTGCGACCTTATGTCCATGCCTCCTTGTACAGCTTCCGCTCTGCACAAGAGCAACTACAAGGTTGATTATTACACGGAATTGTCTACTTGAAAAGAAAAATTTTTTGACTGGTGGTTGGTAATTTTTTAGTTTTCTGTGATAAGAGAGACAACAATATAGGCGATATAATCATCTGAGGCAGCTGCTCTAAATGCAGATTCAGCCCCATTGTCGGTAAACCGAACTGAGAATATTCTGCTGTCAATATTAAGACCAAGTGAAATGGTAACTTGGGAGATGTCTTCGTTCTCTTTGAGAGTTCTCTCTGTTGACCCGTCTGGTCGTTCAAGAACTACAAATTCAATAGTGTCATTTATGGAATCATTGGTATTCTCCATTGCACTGTAAGTATATTGAATGGTATATGAAAGCTCTTCTATGGGAGGATTATCTACCCTAAGCGTCCACTGACCAATATCGACCCCTAGCCCAGTTGGCAGTAAGTCTACATTGGTAAGAAGATTAAAGGATTCTTCGGTGATAGGGTTTACAGAAAAATAGAGACCGGGTTGTATATAGCCTCTGAACGTAAGCGTACCAGAATCGAGAACGGTAGGCTCACTTCCCTCTGCAGCCAACATGGAAGGGAAGAGAATAATTAGTGCTGTTAATACAATACATACCCACCGTTTCATATAGTATTTTTCCTTCACATCGTATTCGGATAAGACAAAGCACCCCGTAGGGTGCTCTGTTCTTTTATTAACAACATAATCAAATTGTTGTTAAGGTAATCGTGATAGTGTCTTCGTAGTTACCAGAAGGAGCTCCAGTAGCAGAAGTTACACCAGCTGCAGTCAACCGGAAGCCTAAATTTCGTCCATCATCATAGTTTCCTGCGGTAGATGTGAATTCAGTTGTATCTGAAGTTGTGGCCAAGACTGTTCCACCAGTACTTGCTCCTTCAGCATACTCTAAGAGCTCATATTCAATAGTATTACTAGCTCCAAGTAGACCATCATATTCATAGGTAACGGTATAATCTTTTGAAAGCTGATTAACAGCAGTGAAAACCCAACTACCAATAATGTAGCCATCACTTGTTGGGCTGACAGCAGAAGAAAGCAAATCTACTCTTTCTGTGACTAACTGATCCTGAACCACCTGGAATTGTGTTTCGCCTGGGAGTATTTTTCCATAAACAGTAAGATCACCGTTTCCTACAGTTGTAAGGGCGAATGCAGAACTACTTACTAGAAGAATTAAAGCCAGAACTATCATTAACTTTTTCATATAGATACCTCTCTTACAGTATTCACTGTACGTATAATGTAGTACTGGTTATAACTTATGTCAATAGATGATGGTTAAAAATCAAATATTTTTTTGAATTTATATAAAATATTTTATAACTTATTATATTTAATAAGATTATCATTAATCAATAGATCTTTATCCTATGACACGACACCAAATATTGATCATTATTTGAACAAATAACACGAGCAATAATAAAAAATACCAGCAATTTAGCCAGTCTCATATGACAAAAGATTATAAATTATTATGCTAACACAGCACAAAAAGTGCCAAAGAAGGGAAAATATTTACTGTGCAACGAGCACTAACTGGATTGATGTCTCGTAAGCATTATATGGGGGAAAGGAATCGGAATCCAATCGTTGCAGATAAACACTCCCTGAACCAGAAAACAATGCACTACCACTTGCTTTGTAAATACGGGCAAACTCATCACCATCATACACCCAATCAGTCCCATTACTGATACGATAAGGAACACGATAATTTACCTCTTCTATCGTAGCAGTTAACGACCACCTCCAGAGGAGGTGGCTTGCTTGTGGCCTCTAAAAGAGGCCGAATTCCGCCTGCTGCTCTTCCTCTCGCCGCTCCGCGTCTTCCTGGTACTTCACGTATC
>Ga0334901_1001791_pt1 | contig 20766 bp, 19 predicted proteins | sample GraSluR3_MG_3_FD_207216 | JGI IMG/M metagenome (GOLD analysis project Ga0334901, IMG submission 207216) | Sludge microbial communities from methane-producing bioreactor in Wageningen University, Netherlands - Granular Sludge_15_08-R3 | ecosystem: Engineered > Bioreactor > Anaerobic >... | reverse complement strand
CCTTTACCTTGAATGCCAACTGGATAACCACCTAAACCACTAATTTCATCAGTATATATATAAGTACCATTATCTCTAATTTCAATTTTTAATAATAAATCAGGTTGATGAACATTAACTCTAATATTAGAAATATTTTCTAATAAATAAGCACCAATTAATTTATTGACTTCCATACTATTAATCGGAAAATTTTTATTAGCTCTTTTTGTTTCTACTTTAAATGTTTGAAAAGAATATTTTTTACATAAGGCTAATACTTTTTCTTTAATAGAATCAAAATCACTATCAATTTTATAAGCAACAACAATTTTATGAATTCCAAATATTTCTTTTAATTTATTAATTACAATTTCTTCATTATCTTTTTCTAATATTAAATAAATACGATTCAAATCCTTCTTAATATGAATTTGTTCATCTTTTAGTTTATCTTTTATATTTTGATATAACTTGTTAATAAAAATTTTAATATTACCCTTTTTAGTACTTAATTCACCATATTTAATTAAAATTAATTTTTCCATTATTATTCTTCCCTCTTTTTTAAATTTAATGCTTGGTACTCTTTAGCAAAAAAAGTTAAAAATTGCTCTATTTCTTGTTCAGTCGTTAAATAAGAAAGACTAATTCGAATTGAAGTAGAAGCTTCTTTTTCATTTTTATTTAAGGCTAGAAGAGAAGTAGAAAAAGTATCAAGAAGAGAACAAGCACTTTTAGTTGAAAAATAAATTTCATATTTTTCCATCGCCCTAATAAAAGTTTCTGGTTTTATTTGATTTAAACTTATATTTAAAATATGTGGAATACTATATTCATTACTATTAATAGTGATTTCTGAATATTTTTTTAATTCTTTTTTTATTTTTTGATTTAGTTTTAATACTTTTTGATATTTTATTTCTAAATTCTCAAAACTTAAACGTAAGGCCTTTGCTAAGGAAATAATCAATGGTAAAGTTGGTGTTCCACTGCGATAAATAGTATTACTTTTACCACCATGAATAATTGACTCCAATTCAATATTTTCTTTTTTAATTAAACAACCAATTCCCTTTAGACCATAAAACTTATGGGCTGAAAAACTAAAAAGATCAACATTTGCTAAATTAATATTTATTTTACCAACCGCTTGCGTCCCATCAACATGAAAAATTACTTTTGGATATGCTTTTAATAATTTACCAATTTCCATAATTGGTTGTTTTAACCCAATTTCACTGTCAACAGAACAAATCGATACTAAAATTGTATCTTCCGTAATTAAACTTTTTAAATGGTTTAAATCAACTAATCCATTGTCTAATAAGTTAACATATGAAATATTAAAACCTTGTTTTTCTAAATAATTAAATGTTTCTTTAATTGAAGCATGTTCTAAGTTAGTAGTAATTATATGCTTCCCTCTATTTTTATAAAAGGAAGCAACACCTTTAAGTGCCAAATTATTTGATTCTGTTGCACCACTAGTATATATTATTTCAGTTTCATTTACTTTTAATAAACTAGCAATTTGTTTAGTCGCTTCATTCATTAATTTATTAGCATCTTTCCCTAATCGATGTAAAGAATTAGGATTCCCAATATAATCACGACATACTTTATTAAAAGTATTTAAAACTTCCTCATTAACTGGTGTTGTAGCACTATAATCTAAATAAATCATTCATATCACCCAAAAATAGTATACCATATATTTTAAAATTAAATAAAATATAAAAAAAGAACTACTTTTTATTGATAGTTCCTTTATTAATATATTTTTTTATTCAGGAATAGATAAAGATTTAGCACGTCCTTCTGCCATTTTTTCTTTCCCAGTTGTATGTTGCATTTGTGATTTTTCAGCAAAATCTTGTATTTTGTGTTTAAAACTCATTATTTCATTTATTAAAACTGTTTCGCCTTCTTTTAATTTGATTTCCCTTTCATTTAATTTCGCTTCTCTTTCATTCAATTCTTGTTCACGGTTATTCAAGGTATTTTCAATATTTCCGACATTAGTTTCACGTTCAATTATATTTTTTTGTTTTAAATCTAATTTTTCGCTTATATCTTGCAATCCGGATACTTTTTTAGTTATTTCATCTTGCTTCGATAATATTGATGTAATTTCATTAAATGATCGAGAGATATCATTAAGAACCCCATCTAATGTTTCTTTAAGATCGACAATATAATCATCCAAACTTTTTTCTTCAGTTTTACTTTCAATTTCTGTTGATTCTGGTTTTGATTCATTTACTTCTTCTTTTTGAATTGGTACTTTTTGTTCAACTCTTCCTGCATCAACTGTCGAAACTGATTCCTCTACTTTAGCTTCTGACACTGGTGATTCGATTTTTGGTTGAAGTTTTTCTGCTAAACGAGCACGCAACTCTGCTTCTTGTGCTTGTAAATCTTGCACCTTTGTTTTTTCTGTTTCAATTCTAGTATCAAAAGGTTTTTCAGCAGCCTTATTACCAACAAATTCTTTTTTCGCTTCTTCCAAACTAATAATTTTAGTTTGTGATTCAGCAACCTTTTGTGCTAATTTTTCGGCTTTCACCAACATATGGGAAAATCCTATTTTTTTAATACCACCAAAAACCGCTTGAAAAGTAGATTTTATTCGCCTACCTCCATTATTTTTCACTTTTTGTTGTTCAAATTTTTCAATCGAACCTTTGATTTGATCAATTGAATACCCTTGATTAAATCTTTCACTAATTATTTTTGTTAATGCATCCATTTTTCTACCTCCCTATTGTTCTTGGCCAGATTGAGCCATTTTTTTCATTATTTCTTTAATAGTTGTCCATTCTTCATCCGATTCAATATTTTCAAAAGAATACATTCCATCTCTTTCTACCACAATTGAAGCATGTAATGTAACCATATCATTATCATCACGCTCATTAAAAGTATATAAAATATATTCTTTACCATAATTAGGTAATTTAAAATTAGCCAAAACTTCGGCTTCTCTTTCCTGACCGTTTTGATCTAATACCACAATTGTTTTCTTTTGTTCGGCACCCATATTTTGATCCATTTTATCCACCTCTTCTTCTTTCTATTTTTTCTCTTAATTTATTATAACATAAATTTTTACTTTTTGTACACCCTTTTTAAAATAAAATATTTACAGCCATATGCACAATATTCATTAAGATATTTTTCAAGGTATTTAATACTATTATAATCTCGTGCTTTTTTGTTATTTTCATTATAAAATCCCTTCAGTCGTAATTTACCATAAGCCCAGTCACCAACTATATAATCATAAACATCATAAAATTCTGTTATTTTATTATTAACTTCTTCTTGATTAAAACCCTCGTTCTCATTTTTTTCTAACACATAATTCTTACCATTAATATTAACTATTTTTTCCATCTTTTTAATACTCCTTACTATATACATTTTGATAACTTTGGTAACGTTCTAATTTTGAATGTGATAACCATGTCATATAACCTTTATTTAACCCTGCATCAAATAATCCTTTTATTTGTGCTTCAATTTGTTGCTCACCATAACTATATCCACCTGGATGTTTATAACTAGGAACATCCGCTGCTTAAATCCAAGTTCGCATAATAGCAGGGGTTGGTATTTCCGCTTGCCTTTTAATCACATAATTTTCGCCCCAATATTTTAATAATTCATAGGGAACAGTCCATACTGGTTCTTTAAAACCAAATTCATATTTATTAAAATGATCAGGATAAGGCATCCCACTAATTACATCGACAACATTAGATATTGATGGCCAATATTGTCCATAAGCAGTAACATAATTATACGCTGTTTCACCAAAAACATCAGCTGCTACATAAATATTTAATTGATGCAATTCATCACCAGCATACATAAAAAATCTTTGAATTGCTTGCGCTTTGTCTTCATTATAATCATTTTTAAATGATAAATGTCCTTGTTCTTCATAACTAATAGTTCGATCCGGAAAACGAACATAATCAAATTGAATTTCATTAAAGCCCATTTCTTTTACTGCTTCTTTGGCTAGTTCAATATTAAAATTCCATACTTTACGTTGATAAGGACTAGGCCAATAAGTATCAGCATGTAAAAATGGTTCATTTGTTCTGTTATCAATAATAGCAACATCAGGATTATCCATTACATAATATTTATCTTTAAAAACAGTTATTCGCCCAATAACATAAAAACCAGCTGTTTTTAATTTATTAATAACATTTTTATATGATTCAAAACTGTTATTAGCGTATTTATAATTAGTTGGTGAATATTTTTCAAAAACTTTTGATTTATAACCAGGTGATTGATTATCTTTTATATCAACAACAAAAGCATTAATTTTAGTTGTTTTAGCAAATTCAATATAATTATCAACTTTTTCTAATATTGAACGACTACTATTTAAGTATAAAGCATAAACTTTATCTGGCATTATATTATCTTTAAAAGTAGGTTTAATAACTGGATAATAATCTAAATTACCAGCATGACCACCACCAAAACGATCACCCCGTTCATTATGAACGTTATAATATTTATCTGGTTCATAATGCTCTAAAGCTTCTTCTTTGGTTAAAACTGTATACTTGCCATATATATAACCAGTTTGATCATTATCTTTAATTTGATAGATATTAACACTACCATCTTCATTTATTTTATCATAATTAAGAACTGCTAGTTCTTTTCCTTTATCTGCTAACCCTTTGATACTACCTTTATTAATATCTTCATAAATAGTAGCAGGCGTTCTTACATAAATTTTTTCTTCAGTAATAAGATCTTTTTTATCTTTAGTTAAATTAGTCATCTTTATATAATAAGTTTGATTATTATATTTAATTTGATGATATTTATCATTCTTATTAGTTATTGTTTTATTTATTACAATAACTTCGGTCCCTCTTTTAATAGATTCTTTTTCAATTAAATCTTCATTATATAAATTAATTACTTTAGTACTGCCTTTAACATAACTAGTTGTATTATGATTTTGATTATTATTAATGAAATAATATAAAACTGCAATAACAATTAATATAATAATTATAATAATATTTCTTTTTTTTATCTTTAACTTTTTTTTAGCCATTATCTCACCTATTCTTTGTTACCAATAATGAATATATGAGTTATATTATCATTATACATTATATTTTATATTTTAACAGTAAAAATAAAAATATTTTGTCATTTTTTGTTTTAAGAGCAACAAAAAAACAAAGTAATTACTTTATTTTTTTGTTATCCTATGATTATCAACAATATAATTGTTATTTTAAAGTTTCTTTAATTTCTTCTAAACCTTCTTTATAAAGAACATTTTTTCCTTGTTTTATTTTTATAAGAGTAGGTCCATTAATTTTTAAATCAGCACTTCTGTTTACTTTTTTATTACTATTATCTGCTACATATGATGCATTAAAACCACGTTTCAAATCAACAACATAAATTGGAATTGCTTCTGTTTTTTCTAAATAAGTTTCCCTTAAATATGAATAAACACTAGCATTAGGATCTTCACGATCAAAAAATAAAACATAATATTCACTAGGTGGCATCTTAAAAGTTTTACCTGCTAAAATTTCATCATATTGAATTTCTACAATTGGATTATTTTCTATTTCCTTTTTTTGATCAGTTACATAAATAGTTATAATATAAAAAACTAAAAAAATAACAATTACAATTCCTAATAATTTAAACATATTATCATGTTGTTCAATTGCTTCAATTTCATCTGATTTTGGTTTCTTTTTTAACTTCTTTTTTGCCATTTTATATCACCCAAATATATTTTAGCATATCATTTTTAGAAATGCAAAAAAGATATAAAAAAATCACCCCTTAAGGATGATATTTTTATTTAAATACTGGTAAAGAATTAATCGATCTAGCGACCTCGTATAATTCAGGTTTTGTTAAAGTGTCTGATGCTATATAGTATTCCATATAATTACTAATCCATGATACTGAATTATCATTAATATAACCAATTGTATCAATAATTAATGCTGGATCTCCATATGTTGGTACTGTTATCCACTCTGCTTCTTTCGATATTGTTTCTTCTACTAACACAAATGGTTTCTCACCTTCAAACGTTAAGATTACGCGTTCCCCTTCTGTTTTATCAACAAAATCTTGTGCCGTTAAATTAGTATTATCAGGAATATACATTGGATAAACAATATTATCAATTTCTGATACTGGTTTTACTTTATCTTCTACTATAGCGGTTGTCATATTTTCACTTAAAGCGAAGTAATTGCTTTTAAATGTTGCTTTCATATCCATTTTATCAATTATCATTTTTATTTCAATATTATTTTGATCATCTAAAACATGTATTTCTTTAAAATTTAAGTCTTTATCAATATACATAATTTGCTTAGTTAATCTTCGATTATTAGGATAATTTACCTTAGTAGTAAAAACATAGTAATTTTCAGTTTCCTCAAATATTTTTTGATTATCATTTTTTAAATCTTTTAATAAAGCTTGTAATAAGTAAACTTGGGAATTATTATATGGCCATTCACTTTGAAATTTAAAACTTTTATTTAATGATGGTGTTAAAACAGAGATACTCAAGAGTTCTAAACTAATTCGTTTTTAATAACCATCGTTAATGGTTTAGTTTAAAATAATTTGATTTTATAATTTATTTCTATATTTTTATTTTCATCTATTTCTATGTTTTTAATTAAGTTGGAAAGTAAAGCTCTACTAGGAGATTTTAAAGATAAGAATTCTTTTACTATTTTTTTATATAATTCATGATTATCATTTGTATTATTTATAAGTTTATATAACTTCTCTTCAATACTAGATAATTCTTTTTCCTTTGAGATCAGTTCTCCAGTTATATTATTATAAATACGTTTATACATTTCTAAGTCAATAATACCATTTAACTTATCATTATATATATCATCAATCTTTTTAATGCTTAATGTTATCTCGTTCTTTAATTTAGATACTTGTGATTCTAAATCTTTTTGTAATTTTAGAGATTTACTATTCTTCTTTAGTATATCCTCAAATACGCTTGTATCTAAGTATTTATGACATGCATCTTTTATTGCCTCTAAGACATTACTTTCAATATCTTCATATTTAACACTATGGGGAGTGCATGCATTATCTTTTTTATGTTTAGACCAATAATTGCAATTACCATAGATTCTTACTTTTGTTCCATATGCCTTAGTATATTGTATTTGTTTTCTAAAGCCTATGGTATGATGGCATTCTTTACAATAAATAAATCCTCTAAGTAATAAATTGCCACAACCATTATCTTTTATTGTCTTTCTATTCCTATTTGACATATAAATATGTTGCACTAGCTCAAATGTTTCTTTATCGATGATAGCTGGGCAAGAATTTTCAGCAATTATCCAATCCTTTTTCTTGGTATGAATCATCTTCTTAGATTTGTAACTTACTTTTTTACATCTGCCTTGTGTTAAATCGCCAATGTATGTAGGATTTTGAAGCATGTCACTTACCGTTCTTTGACCCCAAACACCATAGATACTTGATTTAAGTCCGCGATTCATATTCTTATATACACTAGGAATTGGAACGCCCTCTTTAGTTAAAGTGTTACATATCTCGGTTAAACTTGTACCTTTAACAAATAAATTAAATATCTTACGAACTATAAAAGCAGCTTCTTCATCAATAACAAGTTTATGTTTATCGTTCGGATCTTTTTTATAACCATATGGTGCTGTTTGACCAACAAACTTGCCATTTCTTTTCTTAGTATATAAACTAGCCCTTATCTTATTAGAAATATCCTTAACATACATATCATTAAAAGCACTTTTGAATAGTAACATATCATTATTAGTAGAATTAATACTCGTATCTATTCCATCAGTAACCGCAACATATCTAATGTTCTTTTCAGGAAAATATTTTTCAACATAATAACCAAACTCAATATGATCCCTACCTAATCTAGATGTGTCTTTGGTAATAATCATATTTATTTTTTTATCTTCAACATCTTTGATCATTCGCTTGAAACCATCTCGATCAAAAGTAGTTCCACTTATACCATCATCGATATATTCATCAATAAAAATTAAGTTATTATCCTTTATATAATTTAGTAAGAGTTCTCTTTGGGTTGTAATACTTCCACTTTCACCTAATCGTTCATCTTCTCTAGATAATCTTAAATATATTCCAACTTTATATGTTTCACTATCTACCATTTAACTCCTTTCCAAATAGTAAAACAAACTTTTAATATATTTATTTTATTATAACATTTTCATGAGTATAATCATAATAAAATAGTATTAAAAATTCTTCCATTACTTCTTGAAGTGTTTTACCATTTTCATTGTATATATTTGTTACTTTCACCCTAACCAACTCCTCACTTAAAACTATGAACAAGCTATAAAAAAAAGAATAACGTTTATTTGACATTATTCTTATGATTAAATATGACTGATATCTTCTATGATTAAAAATTGCTAAAAAACCATAAAAAAAAGAAAAGCAGGATAAGATGTTGCCATCTACCCTACTACTCTTCGCTTATTTTATAAGGAAAATGATGCTGGCAATTCTTATTTTGCACTTGCAAAATGATATCATCTTTAGGTAAATTTGATATCGTTGAAATTTTCTATTCCTTATAATTAAAGGGTTTATTAATTTTTTTTATGATATCAAACTTGATATCATTTTTCTTTTTTTATGGTTTTTAGAGATATCAATTGTTATGGCTTAAAAATAAGTAAAAATAGGCATCTCTGCCTATTTGAATAATATTACTTATCTTACTTTATTATAACACTTGACTTAGTATAGTCAATGGGGAAAATTTTAGGATAATTTTTAGGGTGAAAATATAGATAGAAAATAAGATTAGTTTTAATTAGATAAAACTGGAGTAATTTTTAATATTTCATGAAGTCTTTTTATGAAAGCAACATAGCGTTCTTCTAAATTATCGTCAGAATCATCTGCTAAAAATTCATTAAGAGCATCCAAAATTTCTAATCCATTTTTCTCTTGTTTCATCATTTCTATATAGTCGTTATCTTGTATAATTAATTTTAATTCGTCATACTTAGTTTCTAAAAATTTCAATTTTGCCTCATCAATAACCTCATCACCTAGACATAAATCGCTTAACATCGCAGTCAAAATATCTGATCCTTCTTTTAACTTGATATTATTCTTAAATTTTTTACTATTTTTTGTTTTTCCCAAACCATTTACCATTTTTTCTATATATACTCTATTTCTTTCGCTTTTTACTGAAGCAGTCGCCAATTCGTATATATCACAATTCTTTAACGCTAATTCAAGAAGATCAGTTAATTTTTGTTGCAGTTCAACCAATACTGAATCATTTATTACGCTTTCCAAAATAACTGTTTCTCTCTTCGGTATACGATTCGGATGAGAATAATCATGTCGATATCCCATAATTAAATCATACAATTTTATGTTTTTGCCTTCGATATTATATTTCACATCAGTAAACTTTTTAATTTTTAACCATTCTCTAGTATCAAAAAATTCTTTTTTTTCAGAAATTGAATAAAGTAAATTAAACACTGAAGATACCCAATGCTTATAAGCATCTGATTTTCGCTTGCTGCTTTTAATACTAAAATCAAGTTTTTCTTTTTCTCCTAAGTAATTTTCATATGCACTTTTCGAAGTTTGAATTCCAACTGTAATACTTACTAATATCTTCGTCTTCTCAGTTATAATATCAAACCCGTGATTACTTAATAATAATTCAGCAAGAGTTTTAATTACTTCAACATTCACAGCATTACCAAATTGTTTATATGCTTGTTGATCATTCTTATTTGGCTTAAAATTTGAGGGGAAACTTTGTAATTTTGCTGCTTCTTCTACTGTTAATCTTCTTTTGTATTTTCCTATAATAGGTATCTGTACCATCGCTACTAAAGCAGGGAAACTAGTTGGCTTCTTTATTCTAATGCCTGATGGTCTAAATTGAATTATTCCATCCCAAAGAGATTCAATTGAATTACCAGCTTGCCACTCCATTTTTTTATGAGTTGGAGCAAAAGATTTTAAATGATTATACTTTATCAACCATTTGTCTATAAATTCTTTGTTGTTTTTATATAATAATACATTTTTCTCAATAAAATCTTTTTTCCATTTTGGCAAATCCTCTTTTTTAGTAAATCCGTTAAAATATACTGCCCAAATAGGAAATCCTATAGTTTCTTCTTTTATTCCTTTATAGAATTCATCCCAAGCGGTTAGTACCATATTCTCATATTTTGAAATATAATATTTAGAATTAACTTTTTCTGGTGTAATAATATCATAAACGGTATTTTCGTCCTTAGATTTCAAACCACCAAGATTAACTTCTATAGTCTTATCCTTATTAATAGGATCATAAACTCCTAAAATAACAACACGTTCTCTTAACTGTGGTATTCCTAATTGATGAGGACTAATAATAATTGGTTCTTTAGTAAGTCTATATCCTAAATCCTTTAAATGAGTATATATAGTTCGCCAAGTATTACCACCATCATGCGACACCAAATTTCTAACATTTTCAAGAATTATATATTTAGTTTTATGATATTTTAAAATCCTCTCAATTTCAAAAAACAAAGTGCCTCTTGTCTCACTCATTCCTTGCCTCTTGCCAGCTTTGGAAAATGCTTGACATGGAAACCCAGCACATAAAACATCGTGTTTAGGTATATCCTTTTCGTCAATATCTCTAATATTAAAATTAGAATCTATATTGTAATTTTCTTTATAAGTTTCAATTGCGTATTTATCAATTTCAGAGGCAAAAACACACTCGCCACCAAGTTGTTCCATCGCTTGATGGAATCCGCCTATTCCAGCGAATAAATCTATAAACTTAAACTTATTCTTCTTCATTTTTACCACCTTCTATCATTATAAACTATTTCTTTAAAAAAAGCTAGTCTTTATCTGAAAGTAATTCTCTAATAATTATATCTTCTTCTGTTAGATTATTTAAATTAATTACTAATTTATCTCTTCTGATTTTACCATTTGGATTTCTAACGCCTTTTAATATTCCGTGTTTAGGTATATCCTCTTTACTAAGTGTAATAACAATAACTTCCTTAGGATTAAAACTAACCTTCAGTTTTCTATGTGGTTTGTTTTTCTTTATATTTTCAATTTGGTTCTTACTTAAACCACCTTTTAATTCATTACGCCAATCACTAAATTCTCTATCATTCTCTATTTCAGCATTACCACTTACAATAATGAAACCGATTTTACCATATTCGTCAATCGCATTTTCAACTGCTTCCATATCATTTGCTATTACTTGATTTCCCTTATTTACATGAACTTTAAAATCCCAAGGTATGTTATAAAAACCATCAAAAACTGTATTACCGTACCTCGGGCCTGGCATTTCTAATACATTTTCTATTTTCAACTCATCAAATTCATCAAATTGAAATTCCTGTTGGATTAAATATTCTAAAAAGAATCCTTGCCATTCTGTCTGTCCCCAATTTCTATATTCATTGTTTTTCATTTCAATTAGTGCATCTTTACCTTCCCAAACAGAATTTCTTTCTTCAAGGTCCTCCTTTAAAAAACCAATAATATTTCTTAAGAACATAAATTCGTCTACAGATTCCACAAACTGGTTTATATATTCAATAAAAGTTGTTTTGTGTTCTAGATACTGATAATTGTATTTTATAAAATCTTTAAAATATTGAGGTTTGAAGCAATAAATATTGTTTTTCTTTATATCTTTTCTTTGGCTCACTCCATTTTGCATTGCCAACAAAATATCATTTATATAGACATGGCTAGATTTTGATTTGCCAGCATTCTTATTTGCAGTAGAATCCCATGCAACTATTATTGGGTTATCTTCATCAAAAATATATAGTCCTAGCATAAAGGTTAAACTCTCGTGCGAATTATCTATTTTTAAATAACTTCTATCTGCAGAATCGGATAATTGCATTCTCTTTTTGTATGTTGGATGCGGATTCCCCAGATATGTAACACTAGAAATATACATATTAAGGTCAACATCACTACCAAATAATTTAACTTTACCAATATAAGGTTGTTTTTTTATATTTCTCCATTCAAAAGATAAATCGGATTCTTTTAATGCTGAATTAATAAAATCACATTTAGTTTTTTTAGATTTTATTGACTTATCATAATCATAAATTGTTTTACCATTTTTAATTTGCTGAACTTTAACAGGACTCATAATATCACCAATTTAATTATACCATTTTTCAATATAAAAATAATAATTTACAGAAAATTTATTCCAATTTCCTTTTTGTAGCATGAACCCAATTAAATGTTTGTTTAATATTCTAGTAAAACATATAAAGATGCTTTACTAGAATAAAGTATGACACATTTACTTGCCTACTACAAAAAGTTTTCTCGGCATAAACTAAAACTTAATTATTATTAAGAAAAGGAAATAAGTTTTTTTCTTATTTCCCTTCTGTTTTTTTCATTAATATTTTTAGTTTATTTAACCATTCACTATTATGTGTTATTTTATCTATAACTTTTCTAGTTGCAAGTAACTGATTTTTTGATAGTTGGGATAAATCCTTCCAGTTATCTTTTGGCACTACATATGTTGCATTACCATATACAGCATTTTCTAGGTAGCATGTTTTTTCAAAGATATACGCATAGTAACCAGTAAATCCACCAGTTCCTACAAATATCTCTAACGGATTATATGAATCTAATGTATCCAAGCGTAATTGATCAAATCCTTTACGTTTGTTATTTTGTTTGGTTTGTTTATTTCTTTCTTCTACTTTTGCTTTTATACCCGGAGGTAATAATTCCCAATTACATCTCTTAATCTTATTCTTATTACTTATCAAATTTAAATCTTCAGCAAATATTTCGCAAAAACCAAATATTTCTAATAGCATATTTATTGTTTGTTTTATATACGCGCCTTTACTTATTGAATTTAAATCAGCAATTATAAAATGCTCCCCTTTATCATTCAATGTTAAAGTTAATTCCACATTTGCAGCAGGAACGTATATTCTGGGATATGCATCTCTGTAAATATCAACAAGTTTTGAACACTCTTCAGTGCCACCTCCTGGTGCCCACTGTTGCCAAGTCCATTCTATTGTTTGAATATACCGGTTTTCTTTTGATTTGCTTTTATCAGGATATGAATATCCAAAAGCATTTTTTTTACAATTTAATCCTAAACTTGGTGAAGGTTGAACAGTCATTCCTTCTTCAAAACTATTAAGATTAAGTTTTTTGTACTCTTCATTAGTGACATGGATACCAATTTTAATTTTATCAATATCACAGTTATCTAAAAAGTTCGTATTAATTATCCTTGTCTTACTTATAATCATTCTTGATCATTCCCTTCTTAATATTAAATATTAGAAAACAACCACTATACATTTACCTATTCTCTATCTATTATTTATGTGTGCCTGGTTTGCATCTTTTGTGTTTTTTAACAGTTACGGTTTTTCTACAACTTTTTTTTGCCATTTACATTCTTCCTTTCATAATTTACTCAGAAATATGTTTTTTTGCCCAAGGGCTTGATTTTGTCACTTTTTTTTGCTATGCTTATACTAGCAGGAATGACAAAAGTCATATATTTCATATTTCCTGTCTCATTTTCTAACTCGTTCGTTAGTCTTTGAATAGTTTATTGTTCGTATAGTGGTTGCCGCCACATACAAGAGAAAAGCATTTGTTTGTCTATTAACAAATGCTTTTTCTTTTTTTTATTTTTCCCATTGCTAATGACAATCAAATTTTAAGTACTCTTGTATGATTGCATAATAACATAAAATTCTTATTATTACAATAGCACTCACGTTAAAATTGTGCTAATTTTTGATTAATTTGAGATATTGTCTTAAGTATTAGCTTTAAAAAATATCTCAAATTAACCAGAATGTCAATAGTTTAGAGAAATGTCTCAAAATTCAAAAATATGAGCGGGAAAATTTATTCCAATTTTCTTTTGATAAGTCCATTCTATCACCACCCACTTCAGAAAATATGACTTTATTTTACTTCCGATTCAACAGCATTACTTATATTTGTTTGTTGCGTTTTAGCATATTCATTTTTTATTAAATCAAACTGCCCATTATATTTTATTTCAATATACTTTATTAACGTATTACAGGCTTGTTCATAATGACTATCTTCATAAGGTTCGTTATCATGTACAGTTTCAATATTAGCATGGGAACCCTTATTAATTAATCTTTCTAGTGACTTTAGTGAATTCTTACTAATTCCATTATTTTTTAATATAGAATCAATATCGCTTATTATTTGTTTTATGTAGAATTTGGATGACATTGATTCATTATTGTTTTTAGGATACTCAAATCTTGATATTGTTTCTAAAACATACCTACAATAGTTATGAACATATAATTTTTGATAATTCTTTATACCCTCTTTACTTACTAAAAATATTTCTTTTAGTTTTTCAAGATAAATAGAATCTAAACTAGAATCATCTTGTAAGATTGATGTTTTATCACCCCTATTAACCAATTTATAAAAAATAGTCTTTTCCTTACATTTAAACTTAAATAAATTTAAAAAAATGCTATTGTGAGAAGTGATTATAATTTGAGATTCTTTATTTTCTTCCATAACATCTCTAATATATTCAAATATGTTATACAAATTAGGGTAATCAACAGAGGAAATCGGATCGTCTATTACTATTATATCTTTTTCGCCATTATTATAATATAATTTTAATTCAGCCAAAAACAAAGCAAATGCTATTATGGTTTTTTCTCCATCACTCAAATATTTATTTACTTTGTCACTAACGGAACAATTATTTAAGCACAAATTAAATTTTTCATCAATTCTATAATTTGTAATACAGAAATCATCCAAAATTTCATTCATTGTTTTTAGAAGTTGATCTTTTTCTTTAACTTCTTTTTCGTATGCTTCTTTCAAGATAGGTAATTGCTTGGTTATCTCTATTAAACCTTTTCTCAAACCACCAACCTTTTCAAAATCTTCTTTTAAATCATTATAAACTAAAAATAAAGCTACTTCCTTTAAATATTTATCATTCCGAATTTTCTTATCTGCATTAGAATTATAAATTTTCTTATTTGTAGAATTAATGCTGCTAATCAACTTTGAATATTTTTCAAACAATTCATTTATATACTCTGCATCTATTTCATCTATTTTTCCAGAGCAATCTTGATAAATACAGTTCTTATCAATCTTGCCATTTAATATCTTAATAACACTGTCTATCATTTTATTTAAATTCACATAAAAATCATCTAATTGTTTTACAATATCCGTTTTAAATATTTTATCAATATTTGATAACTTAATTTTAGAATTTTGATACACATTGTTGAAACTTTGTTTTAATTCATCAAAATATATAATTTCATTTTTAATAAAATCCTCTACTTTTTTAGATTTACTTGCCACATAATTTTTATAATGCTTAACTATCGCATTGCTAGAGATATCTTTATTACCACAAAAAGGACATTCGTTACCATTAATATAATTAACTCCTTCTAATTTCCAGTTTCGTACATTAATTTCAAATTTATCCAAATATTCTTTTGCATATTCAACTTTTGTTTTATCTTCACTAAATTTTATAACTTCATTAATTGCATTAATCTTGATTTTGAACTCATCCTTATTATCAAGCATTTTTATTGAAAGGTACACTTTGTCTTCGTCACTTAAATCTTTTAAGTCTTCTAAATATTGAATATGTTCTTTCCTCTTATCGTCCAATTCAGAAACCGAAGGAAAATCGTCAGGATTCATCTTAATAAAGTTTTCGTATACAAAAATTTCATATAGCTTGTTGGTTCGAGTTGTACTAGTATCTTTTCGTATCTGCTCCGTCGCTTTATCAATTTTTTTAATTATTTCTTCTTTCAAAGTATTACCTTGACTTTCAATACTTTCCTTTGCTTGCAGTTTCTTAATATAATTAGTTTTCGATTCCAGTTCAACACCATAATTAAATGCCTGTTCTTTAAACTTGTTATTTTTAAAATCTTGCTGATTCGTTATTTTTGAATCTATATAATCCTTATTAAATACAGGAAATCTTTTAGGATTAATAATAGCATTATTATTAAATGAAGTAGAACTTTCATTGTCATAGCAAAAACTTACAATCAACTCTTTATCTGAATCTATTGTCTTCAATTGTTTTAGTTTTTCACTATATTCATCTTTGCCATCTAACATCATATTACAAATGTAAAAAAGTTTTGAAAGAGAACTCTTCCCAGATCCATTACTTCCATAAATGAAAATTTTATTTTCAGAATTTGGGAAAATCAAACTTTGTTTATCACTAAATCTGGTTAAAGAATTAGCTATATCTATACTAGCAATTCTCATTCAATCACTTCCTTACTAAAAAAGGCAATACTAATCAAGATGATATGTACTGCTCTTCACTAATTAAATTATAACACAACTTTTTCAATATCCGATGATTTTTAAATACAATTAATGAAGTGTCTTAAAAATTTTCATTTTAACTATTTCCAAAATGGAAATAGTTCGTTACTAATGACTTTGGGTTTGTTCTAAAATGGAACATACTGTTTTTTAGTTATTCTAAAAATTCGAATAATTGATTATTATTTTTAGTTTGTGCAAAAAGTCCATATAATAAAATGGCAATGTATTTGCCTATGTAAAAACAAAAAAATCAAGTTTCTCTCTTGATTCCTTGTAATATATTAAAGTTTGCTCATACTATTTATAGTTTAGTACTCTTGTGAGTCTTAACATATACTCCTTCTTCATTTTTTATAATTATTTGTTCATGTTCATTAGCCTTATTTCTTAAACTAACACGAAAGAGTTCTGGTTCTTGATAAGATACTTTTACATCATATTTATATATATCTTCATTATTTATTATTTCCATTTTTCCTTCAATATAATAACCTTTACTATTTTCAATTTTTTTAACTAAATCTTTAACAATATCTTTATCATCATATTTACCACAACCTGTTAATAATAATAACGTTATAATTAATCCCCATAATATTAATTTTTTCATCCTTTCACCCCATAACTTTATATTTCATTTAATTATATGGAATGAAAACTTAATTATTCATGAATATTTTTATTTTTTTTGCTTATTATAAATAATAGAATATATTTGAAGGAGGAGAACATGAAAACATTACAAAGCATTTCATTAGTTCTAACAATCATTGGTGCAATTAACTGGGGATTAGTTGGTTTATTCGATTTTAACCTAGTTACTACTTTATTTGGTGATAATACAACTGGAACTCGTTTAGTATATGCGCTTGTAGGATTAGCTGGAATAATCAATATTGGCTTATTATTTGATATATTTGATCGCGAAGACTAAAATAAATATAATAATTTTTTCCCTCACTAAAAAGTGAAAATTCGGATTTAAAAAACTGTCACATTGACAGCTTTTTATTTGTTTTAATATTCATATCGCCTCTTATTATATCAGTTAAATAACGAATATATAGTTCAATAATATTGGCTTTGGCAACATCTTTTTCAACCGTAACTTCTACTTTGTTTATTTCTTTATTATTTTCTAATACTTTTATTTCCCCAATTGCTTCTCCCTTTGTTAAAGGTGCATTATAATTATTGATTTGCACTTCATAAGTAACATTCTTACGTTGTTCACCTTTTTTATAAAGTAAATTTAAATCATTAAGGGGAACAATATTAACATATTTTGCTTTACCTTTAATTACTTCAATTTTACCAATTACACGATTATTAGATAGTAATTTTTCAGTTTCATAAACATTAAAACCATAATCTAACATTTTACTTATTTCCTGATTACGAATAGTATCATCTTCTACACCAAAGACAACAGCAATTAAACGCATATTATTGCGCTTAGCAGTAGCAGTTAGACAATATCCTGCTTCATCAGTAAAACCTGTTTTAATCCCATCAACGCCTTCATAGAAACGTACTAGTTTAGTCGTATTTATATATTACTATAATAATTATTATTTACATATTTATTTTACATACTTTACAAAGAAAATTGTAAAAATAATTGTAAAATAAATTAATCCAAATTATAATTAATTTAGAAGGGGAAAGGGGTGAAAGGATGCTCAAAAAAACAAGATTTATAATAGTGCTTATTTCATTATCAGTATGTCTTTGTTTAATGAGCACTACTTATTCCCGTTATGTAGCTGATGCAACTAGTAATATTGAAGTATTATTTTCTAAGTGGCAAATTCTTGTTAATGATACTGATATAACAAATGATACTAGTTCAACTATAACTTTTACCCCAATAATAGAAGAAAATGATCACGTTAAAGCTAACGTTATAGCACCTTCTTCCAAAGGTTATTTCGATATTGAAATTAATCCCACTAATATTGATGTATCATTTCAATATGAAATTAATTTAGACATAGAGAATGAAGAAATTCCGGATTTAATGGCAAATAAATATGCTATTATTCCAATTGATTATGTTGATGGCGAAACACTTGAAATTATTGATATAGAAGATAACTTAATATTTAACACTTTATATTTTGATAAAGAAACAGAATTATTTCAATTTGAGCCTTTTACCATTAGAATTTTCTTTGAATGGTATGAAGGCGAAAATGAAATGATGGATGATAATGCTGATACTACCATTGGTCATCTTGCTGCTACTGAAGATATAACTTTTACCATCAATGCCGATATATCATTTGAACAAATTTTTGAATAAAAAAAACACATACTTATAGATATGTGTTTTTTTTTAATAATCATTCTTTAATAACATATTTAATTTCAAAAATTAAAGCATATATTTCATATATAAATACTAAAAAGCATGGTATTAAAACAATAAATAGAAAACCCCATTTAGATAAAATAATGGATAAATAACCACCTATTTTAGAGTAAACCTTACTAGGTTTCCCGATTACCAATTCCATTGCATAAGCACCACCATCTTCAAAAAAAATAATGTTTTCATTCGGATAAGTCTCACTAACAATTCCCGAATCAATACTTACTATTCCACTATTATCAAATTGATAAACAAATAATTCATCCCTTAATTTAATATTTCTTATTTTTTTGGCTTCTACAACTACTAAATCACCTTTATTATAATTATTATATGTTTCACTTATAAAAAGAAGTGAAGTGTTGTTAAATTGAGTTATACCATAATCATTACGACTTAATAATAAAATTGTCATTATTATTGTAAAACTGAAAAAAACAATCCCTAAAATTACAATAATAATCTTTTTTATTATTCCTAATATTTTCATTTTACCACCTATTATTATCATAACATATTACCATTTCGATAGCAATTCATTCTTTAGTAAATCTTAAAAATTATTTACTTAAATCAAAATTATTTTTTTATTCATAACCTGCTAAGTCTTTTTCAAAACTAATTCCAATATAAATAGCTGCTCCTCTTGAATTTGTTTCTAAACTATCAATATCTTGTCCTTCAATCCAAACATAAACTCTTAATTTAGTAATAGCGTTGGGAATTACGAAAATAGGATCTTCTAAATCTTCTTCTTTAATAGTTTCTTGTAAAGTGAAATGATCAGTATCCAAAGGAAAACCTGAACCTTCTTGACCATTAGTATGTTCAAGTCGTTCCCCTTCATTAATAACAGCATAAGTAGGTACATATTCGCCATCATTAATAATGATACCAATTTCACCTGCTTTTTCAATTGCAACCTCAGAATGGGAAGTACTATTTGGTTCATAAATAACCATTTCACAATTATTATTACATTTAATATTTTGAATATCTTTAACAGTTGATTTTAGTGGAACGTGTCCTATTTTTAAAATACCAAAACGCATTGAATCCATTATCCCACTCATTGCTTCTTTATCATCATCTGGTGTATTTTCATCAATTTCGATATATGTTTCCTCTGTTAAATATAAATTATCAGTTCTTGGTGAACCACTAACATTTTTTAAAAATATATCAAAACCAATAAATACATTTGCTGCATTAGGTTTATCCTCTTTAAGCAAAATAGTATTTAAATATTTTATTATTTGTCTATTTATTCGCCGACGAACTACTTCCCCAGCATATATATCAAATTTATCTTGATTAGCGTTTTTAATACCATTAGAAGAAACAGGCCATAAACCACCAGCAGACCATTGGTTAGTATGATTTGGATAAGTTGCTCCTAGATCTCTAATAATACTATCAATTGATATTTCGACTTCACTAGAAAAATTAACACCATCTAATGAAATAAATAAACCACTATCACTTGATACAACTAAATCAAAGAATTTAACTTTGACATTTAAAGAAACTGAAAACCATGCATAAGAAGAAATAATTAATAAAACAGCGGTAAAAAAAGCAATAATTAATAATAATTTTGTATTTTTCTTCTTCTTAATACTTTGACTTTTACGTTTCTTTTTACTTTTATTTGATTTGGATTTCTTATTTTTTACTGCCATAAATACCCCTCTTATAAAAAAGAGTAACCAACTTTGATTACTCTTTTTATTTCCATGATTACTAACATAATCACTAGTTAGTATTATTAAATATTAATAATTATTATAGACCATCGTCAACGACAATTATAGTTCTTGTTTTAGTTCCAATATTACCCATACTATCTTGTACTTTATAAACTACAAGGTAAGTATTTGGCACAT
>Ga0334901_1001783_pt1 | contig 20858 bp, 10 predicted proteins | sample GraSluR3_MG_3_FD_207216 | JGI IMG/M metagenome (GOLD analysis project Ga0334901, IMG submission 207216) | Sludge microbial communities from methane-producing bioreactor in Wageningen University, Netherlands - Granular Sludge_15_08-R3 | ecosystem: Engineered > Bioreactor > Anaerobic >... | reverse complement strand
AGGTTACTGTTGCAACGATTTATTGACGTGTTCGGTGTTAATGCATACTCTGCTAAAAATCGAAAACATGTCAATGAACTTTTATATTATGGCACTATTGCCGCTTAATTTTTTAACGAAGTATTGACTAAACTAAAAACAATCAATTTATTCGGCGAAAAATCCATTTCATTGAATGTGTAAATTTTTTTCTGTTTTTCAGTTTTCATTTTATTTCAATTATTAAAAACCAATTTGAACACCGGCGGTTATAGAGCGGGGAATCGGATAGGTTCCATTATCATTTCCCGGGTTAAGCGGATCGCTGATGGTTGGCACTTCCGGGTCACGACCTGAATATCGTGTAAAAGTAAGCGTATTGGTTGCGCTCAGGAAAACACGTGCCTGGGAAATTCCCAATGGCATTATATGTTTCAAGGGTACAGAATAGCCGATCTGGATGTCTTTTACTCTAAGAAAAGAACTTTTCTCGAGAAACCAGGAGGAAGGGCGGTTGTTTTGATTTGTATTGTTCAAATCGGCCTTTATGTATCTGGTCGAGGGACGCTCCGGAGTATAGTAATTAAATGCAAAGTTTTTCAGTTTATTGTGGCCCAGGTCCTGAGAGGAGAAACCTTCGATATCGGATCTGAGGTGGTTATAGACATCAAAATTTTGCAAACCGTAGCAGAAAACTGAAAAGTCAAAGTTTTTCCAAAAGGCTTCAATATTAAAGCTGTAGCTAAAGTCAGGGACTGCCTTTCCAATAATGGTTCTGTCCAGATCGTTTATAATGCCGTCGTTATTAAGATCTTTAAATTTTAAATCACCGGGAGATGGTGTGCCGGTGGCTGGGATAGCGTGTTGGTAACTGCCTGATTCGTCGAAATCGTTTCCGGTAAGTATTCTTTCGGCCACATATCCATAGAAACTTCCTATGGAATGTCCCACGGTAGTAAGATTATTTCCCGACAGAATTTCTCCGGGAACATATTTTACCTGGTTTTTTATGGAAGAAAAATGGGCAGAAACGTTGTAGTTAAAACCACCTTCCATTTTGCGGTAAATCCCGGTAAATTCAAACCCTTTGTTTTGCAACTCTCCTAAATTTACCCAGGGATCTCCGGCCCCTGAAACTCTGCCGTAAGCTGCCGACATGGGGATTTTTACCAGCAGGTCATTTTGATTTTTAATAAAATATTCAAGGATAAACTGAATTTTGTTGTCAAACAGATTTAAATCCATACCCAGGTTCGACATTTCTGCAGCTTCCCACTTAATGGATGGATTCCCAAAGCTGTGGATTACATTTAATGCAGGCACCATGTGCTGATCGATTCCAAAAACAGGAGAAAAACTACTAAACCCATCCAGAAGGGACATGAATTGAAAACTGCCAATATTTGAATTTCCGGTTCTCCCCCAGCCAAAGCGTAATTTCATCATCGAAATTTCCTTAACCCCAGTAAGGAAATCATCATTTACTTTCCATGCAGCAGAAAGAGAGGGGAAGGTTCCCCAGCGGTTTTCCGGTCCAAATCGCGAATTGCCGTCGCGGCGAATACTTCCTGTAAACAAATACTTGTTTTCATAATTGTAAATAATTCTTCCAAGATACGATTCGGAAGCAAAAGGATTAAACGTTCCTCCTACCTGTCGGCCCTCTTCGTATGACTGGCTGATTACATTCAGTTGTTCATACGGAAATCCCCGTGCAGAAGCTTCAATAATATTATTTTCACTTTTTCTTACATGGTGAACCGCAGTAGCTGTAATCTGGTGTTTTTCAAAGGTTTTGTGAAAGGTCAACTGGTTTTCGAGTGAAAGGGTCATGCCTTCGTTATAGCTTTCATTTAACTGGGCCTGATTGCGGCTTCGTACACCGAGGTCAAATGCCGGAAACCAGTTTTTTGTTCGGACTGTACTAAAATCAACAGATGGCATTGTCCTGAAAGTAATCCATTTTAAAAAATTGGCTTCGAGGTACATGCTGGCAAGTACGTTGTTTTGATAGCTATAGAAATCTCCCAATTCAAGTGGCGCCCTGGGATTTACCTTGTCGTTAAAACCGGTATTTACCACAATTTCAGGCTCTCCGGTTGGGTTCAGGTATTCATAAGGAATTTGCGGCCCCTCAAAACCTCCTTTGTTGTTCGTATTATATACCCGCATCAATGGTGAAGTAATAAGCGATATTTGCCAGGGATTGCCGTCATGCACACTTGCATTTTGCGAAATCAAACGCGAAAGGCTTATTGTTTCTCCAATTTTAATGTATTTACCCAGTTTAAAATCAGAATTTGCACGCAGATTGAACCTTTCAGCATCAGTAGAAAGCAATATTCCATTCTCCTTAAAATAATTGGCCGAAACAGAGTAATTTGAACCTTCACCGCCGCCGGATACCCGTGCATTGTGATTATGGCCGAAAGCTATTCGGGTAATTTCGTTTTGCCAGTCGGTTCCGCTTTGCCAACCGTTTCCGTAATACCATTGTCTGAATTCATCGGTATATGCAATGGGAAGAGAAATACCATTTTCTTTTAAAAGTCCGGAATAAAACGAACTGTATTCGCCGGCGTTCATAATTTCCATTTTCTTCGGCACCCGGTTAAGGGTAAAAAAACTTGACAGGGAAATTTTCGGTTTCCCTTTTTCACCGCGGCGTGTTGAAACAATTATTACTCCGTTGGCACCATCGGCGCCGTAAATAGCTGCTGCCGATGCATCCTTAAGAACCTGGAGGCTTTCAATATCAGCAGGATTTACACTTGAAAGGTTGTTCGTAATTACTCCGTCGATTACATAAATAGGACCGGAAGTCTGATTTATGGAACCTATTCCCCGAACCCTTATTTGAGCAGCCGCACCGGGAACACCCGACTGGGCCACCATAACTCCAGGAGCCCTTCCCTGCAATGCGCGTGTAAAATCGCTGACAGGTATTTTGTTTAATTCACCGGATGAAACCACAGCGACTGAACCGGTTAGATCCGATTTTTTAATTGAACCGTAACCTATAACTACAATTTCTTCAAGGCCGATCGCTTCTTCAATTAAAACAATATGAACTGTCGATTTATCCTTCACCGGAATTTTTTGGGTTCTCATTCCAATAAATGAAAAGGTAAGTATTTGGGCATCGGGAGGCAGCGTCAAAGAGAACTCTCCACTGGCATTGGTAATAGTGCCTGCATTGGTTCCCTCCACTGTGACAGTAACACCTGGTAAAGGACTACCTGATTTTGCTGTTACTTTGCCTGTAATTTTTTTCATCAGGTTTTTATCCGGTAAAATAATGTCAGCGCCTTCTTGTCTTACTGAAATCAATTCTATCAGAATCAAATTGTTTTCAAATTCTCTGAAAGTATAGGGAAGACCTTTAAAAACTTGTTTAAGAATCTCTTCCACCGGTTTATTTGAAACATTTATATCAATCGTTTTAGAAACGTCAATTTCGTCGTTGTTGTAAAAAAAACGAAAATCGGTTTCTTTTTCAATCGTATTGAATATTTCCTGAAGTGAAATGTCGTTATGTTTTATGGTAAGGTTTGTGTTTTGCGACAAGACCGTAAAAGAAATATGTAGAATAATTACCGGAATAATTAGCCTGGAAAGTTTCATAACCGAGATTATTTTTTGCCCGTTTTCGTTTTCTGCCCGTTTTATCGTTTTAACCCGATAAAATTAAAAAAGAATTTCGGTTATGCCTCGATTTGAAGAACTATATGAAAGAAACAATCGACATTTTGCGTTGTTCCCGTTTTCGGGTAATGAAATTAAGATTTTCTAATTTAATGGACTTCGGAGAAGAAAGTAATGATATTACCATCAATGGCATAATCTACATACTGCGAAGATCCAAAGTAGGAGATGACTTCGAGAATACTTTCACGTTCCAATGTACCTGAAAAACGACGTTGTTTTACCAGTTCATCATAGAATTCGATTTCAACATCGAACCACCTTTCCAGTTTGCGTTCCAATTCTTCCAGAGATTCATTTCTGAAAACCAAACGCCCGTTAATCCATTCTGTTTCAGGAGATAAATCGGATAAATCTTCAATGGATATGGTGTGATTAGTTTTTTCGTAAATAAGTTTTTGACCCGGAGTTACCATAGCCATTTCCTGGCTGTTGCTAACCTGCAGGCTGCCTGATATTAAAGTAACGGCAACTGCTTCTTCATCAGAATAGGCTTTAAGATTAAATTCCGTGCCTAAAACTTTAACATTCATTTCTGAAGTGTTTACAATAAAAGGATTTTCAGGATCTGTTTTTACTGAAAAGTAAGCTTCCCCTTCCAAAAAAAGCTGACGGGAACCATTGTCAAAACTATTGCTGAAAGTAATCTGGCTTCCTGAATTTACCCAAACCAGCGAACTATCGGGCAACACTATAGACGTTTTGTCACCGTAGGCACATGAAATAGTGGTAAAGGCTTCGGCAGATGATTTGCCGGCTTTTTGAACAAGCCACCATGTAAATGGAATTGCCAGAGCCAATAAAAAAACAGCAGCATAACGTAAGGCATTGTATATGAAATGTTTATTTCTTTTATTTTCCTTTATTGTTCTGGTCTTGTGAATAAAATTACGAATTGCCTCCTCAACATCATAATCATAAGGATGTTCCCCTGATTCGGCATTTATCCAGATATCTTTCAAGTCGTTGAACAGATTTTTGTTTTGCCGGCTACTGTTTAACCAGTCATCAATTTTTGCTTTTTCCTCCAAAGATGTTTCCCCGGCAAACAATCTGATTATAAGTTCATGTATATCATTTTCCAAATACATTCAATACATCGTTTTGTATGAGATGCCCGAAATTAAAAAAACCCTGTATATACACGTGTAACTTCTGACAAATGAGTGTCAAATATGCATAATTTTTAAGGTTGACCAAACATTTTGCCTTAGATTTCTATAGCTTTTTTATTATTTTTGTGTTTTATCCAAAAACATTGTTATGCAATCAATCAAACCTTGCTTGTTGCTGTTTGTCATTTTTTTCATTTCGTTTAAATCCTGGAGTCAAATTTATGTGCGAACTGACACACTTTTTATTCCTGAAACAAAACAAATTCCTATTGTTGACGGATTAAATAATGATTTTGCGTGGGAAATGGCAGACTGGAATCCCATTGATCAGATATGGATGCCATACGGCAACAATCCGTCGAATTTAGGACAGGAAGCAGGTCTTCAATTGTGGGAGGGTGCAGATGATTTTACCGGAAAATACAAAGTAATCTGGTCATCCGAAACCAATATGCTCTATTTTCTTGCAGAAATTGTTGATGATGTTTTTGTTGACGGATATGTTTACAATGAAGATCCGGCTACCGGAGGAGGTTACCCAAACTACGACATTTTGGAAATTTTTATAGATGAAAACCGATCAGGCGGATTGCATGTTTTTGATGGAACTGGCAGTGTTGCCAGCAATTGGGGAACCAATGCAGAAAATGCTTTTTCCTATCATTTGGCTGTTAATGCTCCGGAAGATGGTGCTGTTCAGCAAGAGTTTTATGCACTTGATATTGCCGGAACAAACTGGGGTTATCCCAACCAGAAAATCGCCGATTATGCCAGCCATTTTCCGGAATTTACTTTTAGAAAAGAAGGTAATAAATATGTTTGGGAATTTTCAATAAAAATTCATAACGGCAATTATGACCATTCAAATCAGGAAGCATCTGTTGTTACTCTTGAAACCGGAAAAATTATGGGATTAAGCGTGGCTTACTGCGACAATGATGATCCGAATGACATCCCACTAAGACGTGACCACTTTTTCGGTTCGGTAGATGTTCCTTTATCTGCATACAACGACCACTGGAAACAGGCTGACTGGTTTGGCGTGGCAAAACTTGTGCAAAGTCCGGGCACATCAGTATTTACTAAAACGAAAGACCAAATTAACCTTAAAGTTTTCGCTGCTAACGGCAGGTTAATGGTAAATGTAATTTCTCAGGAAGAGGGGAAAGTCGATATCAGGATTTTGAATATACTGGGCCGCGAAGTTTTTAAAAGAACAGATTTTAAATCAGGGGGAGATTGGCGTAAACAATTAAATATTCAGGGTTTACAAAATGGAATTTACCTGGTTGAAATTATTCACGATAATAAAAGAAGTACCCAAAAAATAATTGTGCAATAATCAGGATAGCATCCCGGGCAGGGGTGCCATCCTGATTACTATCTTTTATTCAGCTTTGTAGCTGGTCCAGGTTGTACCATCAAAGTTCGTGATACCGTCATCAGTGCCAAACCACAACGATCCGTCTAAATCAACTGCTATACAAAGAACATTGCCGGCAACCAGACCATCCTGTTTTGTAAAGCTTTCCCAGGAAGAACCATCGAATTTTGAAACACCGGAAGGAGTTCCGAACCACATATTTCCTTCCTTATCTTTCTGGATACATTGAACGGTGTTGTTAATCAGACCGTCTTCTTCATAATAGGACTCCCAGTTTGTTTTTGCCTGAATCCCGGTATGTTTCGCCAAACCTCCGTCGGTTCCGTACCACTGGACTGAACCATCAATAAAAACAGAAAGCACATTATCTGAAGGCAACGCACTCCATGGAATTTCATAGGGCGAAGCAGCAGTTACAGCATCAACCGAGCTGCTTACCATACGGGCCACACCACCTCCGCGCGTAGCAATATAAAGCGTATCGCCGGAATAATCAAATGAAGTGATTCGGTTATTGACAAAAAAAGCAGCATTGTAATGGCTTCCGGGATTTATTTCAGGCCATATGTTGCCCGAAAATGCGGATAGCCCTCCATTTGTTCCAAACCACCTGATATTTTTTTCATCGATTTTCACCACAAAAACCGAATCGCCGGCCAGCCCCGGCCCATCAGGGAACAAAGTTTTCGTATTACTTTCGGTATAAGTGGTTGCGCCGGAAACCGCATCAATTGGGAGTGAGGCCACATTTATCCCGTTGTTTGTCGCCAACCAGAGTTCCGGCCCATGAGTTGTTTGTTCAAATCCGATATCCAGAATTGTTTTTGTATCAATTTTTGGATTGCTGTGGAAAACTGTCCAGTTTAATCCGTCAAAACTTGCCAGTCCGTTTTTGGTGGCAAAATATTTCGTGCCATCACTGGTTACAAAGATTGCATTGATGTAATTGTCAGGCAATGATTCGGGATCTTCAACAACCGGATCTTCCTTGCATCCAAAAAGAAGAATTAGAAAAAAAGTAAGGCTTAAGTAATTGTATTTCATTATAATTATTATTTTACCATTTGTATTTTTTGAGTCTCTCTGAAAGAACCACTGGTAGTTTTGCCCCATAAACTGACGATATAAAATCCGGGTTGCAAATTATAATCGTTTGCCATCAACCTGATTTCCTGTTTTCCTGTAGGTAGAAACTCACTTATTGGTTGATTCATTAATTTTCCGTCGCTGCCGTAAATTTCCAGAATTATTTCACCTGCTTCCTTCAAATTGAATGAAACAGTAAGTTCGTTTGTGAAAGGATTTGGGTAGGTACTCATGGAAACGGAATGACCTTTCACCGGTTTTGGTGCCGACACCATTTTGCCCGACACCTGGTTTAATTCAATGCCTGAACCGGTTCCCAGATTTCGGCTATACTGCTTTTCCTGTGCATTGTTCCAATGTTCGTGAACGCCCAAACTCTTGAGAATTCCGGTACCATCAGGATTGTATTCAAATCCATCCGGCCAGTTTACCGGGTTTGCTGCCTGGTGCAGGTAATCGTCAACGCCCAGCCAGTTTGGATAGGCTTCGGGTTGATTTACACCGTTAAATTCAGTACGTAAAAAATCGTAACAAACCGATTCGAGTGCTACCTGGTCGAGCGACATAAAAATCGAACTGCTCCAGTGGCCGTTAAACGGTTCCATATTCCATTTTCGCGGAGGTTTCACTTCACTTTCGCTGCCGCCATATAAACCTTCAACAATAAAAAGCATGGTGTTTGCCCCCAGATTTTTGTGGCCCATAATATCTACCATTGCACGGTATTTTTTGTATCCCGTGTTGGACTGATCAAGTCCGTTGTCAGTTGTCGAAACCAGCGAAGGATGCAAATGGCCGGCGCCGCTTCGTGTAATGGAACCAAAGTGATTTTTGGTGCAAAGTGTAATCCCCGCTCTAACGTGAGATTTTAAGCAGGCTACATTAATCATATAATCCGCATCTTCCATTTCTTCGAAGTAGGATTCTTCTGTTTCATTTAAAACATCTCCCTTGTCTGAATATTCCATTGCCGGTGCTATTGCAGGTAAAATATAGGTCCGGTTATGGTCTTCGGTTGTTTTATCGGCATAATTCACATTTGGAAATTCATTATACCACACACTGAAGTTGTGATGGTAAATATGTGCCATTGGATCGCCAATGTAAATGTTGCTTTGCGGAACACCTGCTACATTCACCAGTTGCCTTAGAATATTCAAAACCACAAAAGGCCCTGTTTCGGTGGTGGCAAAATGGTTTGCCCGCCACGATGGCGTAATGTTTCCACTTGAAGGCAGGACAAAACCGTTGGCTTTTTCCTGTGCAGTTAATAGCCAGCTTGCCGTTCCCTGGTTAATTTTAATAAAAATAGTTTCACCGGTTTGGTATCCTCTGTTTACTGCATTCTTCTTCCGGTTGTGAAAAGTGAAAACAGAGTCCCAGCCTGCTTTCAGCGAAGTTGTCCCGGTTAATCCAGCGATTGATTCTTCCACCATTCCCCTGATGATGAGTGTATCGTTGTTTTTGTAATCCCAGAATGAATTTCCCGGAGTGTTATCGCAACTGGCATTGGTCGCTTCAGGGTTCCATGCCCAAACCACTCTCCCCGGGAAAATTCCCAGGCCTTGGCCCATCGGGTTGTTGGCGCCGTCAGGCGGTTCGTTCATTATGGCAGGTTGGGCAAAACCGGGTTTCTGTGTGTGAAACACGAAAAACATTCCGGCAGAAACCAAACCCACCATAACAAGCAAAACAGCGGCAGAATAATTCCTTTTTTGAAAAAGTGCCCGCGATTTTCTGAAAGCGGTAAATGCCGAGGTAAACGACAAAATATACAATACAAAACCCGACATTAGGGGTGCGGCTGCCCGCATACACGGATAGCCGGCACGCGATGGTTTGGGAATTACCCGGATTAAAAACCAGAGTGTAGCCAGAAACCCCGCAATGATTAATACGGGTTTGTAAGGAACTTTTTCGAGAAGATACAATCTTGCTTTTTTTATTTTATCGGCAAGTGAAAAATTCGTATGATTCATTTTATTCTGTTGTTTTAATTGATAATCAGTTTTCTGACAACATGGCCGTCTTCTCCTGATAGTCTGATAAAGTAAATTCCCTTATGTAATCCTTCGAGATTGATTTTTTCGGTAACAGCCTTTATTCGGATATTTATCAGGTTTCTGCCATTTAAATCTGATAAGATTAAACGGCTGAAATTTTTGTTTCCAATTTCTACCATAACATAAGCATTGGCAGGATTCGGATATATTTTCACACTGCCCGCCACCAAATCCGGATCAGCAGATACCGGAACAGCCACCACATTAATGAAGAATTCAACTGTTTTTGAATTCCCGTTTTCATCGGTTAGTGTGAGTGTGACTTCAGAAAAACCTACAACATCGGTAGCCGGAGTGAAATCAATGGTGGCTGTACCGTTTTCAGAAATTTCACTCAGGTTTATCTGACTGAAAAGTTCTTCGTTGGTATAATTGTAGCTCAAGGTCAATCCTTCTGTTGTGCCCTGTGCATTTGTGATTCTTCCAATTTCGATATTGGTTTGACCTGAGTTTTCAGCTACGGTGACATTATTTACAGCTCCCATAAAAATATTACTGGTTACGAGTGTGGTTACACTTGATGGCGGTAAAAGGAACAATCCGTCTTCTTCCACATCGGTTTTAGTATTCACAAAGTTTTCGTAACGGGAAGTCCGGTAACTCTCAAAAACCGGAGGCAAATCTTCTCCTTCAAGTTTAAGTGAAACCGGTGCATTGCCTTTATTTATCAAAACTACAGTAAATCTGCCATCCGGATTTTCAAAAGCAGTTGCCAAAACATCGGGATGATCGGAGGAGGATTCAACCCTAACTGCTCCCGGCCTTATATATTTGAAGTAGTTCATACTGGTGTAAAACGAAGAGTTGGGCACATTGCTGGTGAGCTGCATGTCGCCAAACGACCAGTTTGTCCAAAGGCTGATGTTCCCGGCCCACAACGAACCGTGAATGGCCCCGGCCAGTTGCATGGCAGAATTCCATCCCTGGTAGCTAATATGTGTTTCTGTCATCCAGAGTTCTTTCGGATAATCGCCTTGTTGTGCCAAATTATGCAGCGAGGTCCAGTTGGAATAAGACGGGAATCCTGCGACTATACCAGTTCCATCGTAACCATGAACGGCAAAGTAATTGGTGTAGGAATCAGCTACCGGATTCTGGCGGAGGCTGTTCAGGTATCCCTCGTTGCTGTAACTTCCCCACTGATTGCCAAAAACCTGTTCGGGCATAAAAAAGCTCACATGGTCAATTTCTTCACGGGCAAAACGGTTTCCTACCACTTCAATTAACTCGGCAAAACGTGGTCCGCTCAGAATGGCTGAAGAATAAGGTTCATTGAAAAACGGTTCATTTTGAAGTCCGATGGCTTTCAGATCAATGCCGGCTTCTTCTTTAAAAGCTCTTACAAGCGCCACCATGCTTTCGGCAAATTCCTCATAAAAATAAGGTTCCAGAATATTATCCGTGTTTTCCCAAACCACAGCCTGTTCGCGGTGGTCAAGGCTAAGGTTTCGTTTCATCCAGGCTGGCGGACTCCACGAGGTCAGAATGAATGTTTCTACTCCCATTTCCTTCAGTTCCCGGAAATAAGCCCAGTCGAAAGCATCGTAATTAAATCCGTCCATGTTAATTACATCCGGATCGTTATTGTCGTTTACGGGTTCCCACTGGTTGCCAATAATCCCGATGCGCATGGCCGAAGCGCCCAACTCTTTGGCATAAAGTTCACTCCAGCGCCTTTCGTTTTGGAATGTGCCTAACCCATGCATGGTCTGGCGTTTTTCTGACCGGTTGATTTGAACAACCGAATAAGCTTCCGGATCCTTTTCAACCACGCGGACGAGCATTCCAACAGTAACCGGTTCGGCTCCTTCGGCCTCAACTGTGATTCTGATATTGGAAGTTCCTGTTTGTTCCGGTTTGAATGATAGCAGGGCAGTTCCATCGTTTTGAACCTGACTTATTTTGGGTTCCGGCACGATGTTGGGTTGAGTGCTTGTAGCTGAGACTGATACGCCTTCTGTGCTCCCGTTGCCATTTGAGATCCCGGAGAGCTGAACATATTTTATGCCGTCTTCAAGGTACACAGCCTGTTCCGGAGCCATTTCAATGGTGGTACTGCTTACAAGAGGACCAAATTCTGCTAAATCTCCTACTTTAATGTTCCTGTAATATACTGTTCCGGAATAATTGGTAAACGGCCACTGTGGTTTAATATCATGCATATTGAACAAAACAGCATTTATCTTGCTCGCATCAATGGGATTACCCTCGCTGTTATTCAAATCACCCGGGTACCGGTAATCAAAGGTTATTGTCGTCCACTCATTTGCAGGAACTTCGTATTGTTTCGCTTCTGAATTTTCAATATTCCGGTTTACACTTGCATCGGCACCATGCATATCGTAGAAATAGTTCCAGTGCCAGGTATTGTTGTCAATCGAAAGAATTTCATAAGAAATAACCGGAAATTCGGTGAGGTCGAGCACTTCGGGAAGATCAGTCCAGATTCCTGCATAGGTCCATTTGTCCTTCATTTTGATGCGAAGTGCCTTTGAACCCAATGTGTCAACAACAGCCAGCGTATAAACCGAACCAGCACCCTCGGGTTTGAAAAGATTTATGGTCTCCGGATCATCCAAATCGAATTCAAATCCGGTTAAAGGAGGAGTCATCACACGTACCTGGAACTGAATGGTGGCCATTTTATCCCCGTCATTTTCTGATGTACCGCCATCATCATAAACCGTAATTTCGATGGTAACATCGCCGGTTTGGCCAGTCTGGGGATCTAAAATCAGTTCTGCCTGGTCACTTCCCTGCTCGTAGTTTACAACCGGATTTGGAATGATTTCGGGTGATGAACTTATTGCTTCAATGGTTAACTGCTGTGTGCCATCATCTCCATCATGAATTCCGGTGAGTGAAAGGACTTGAGTTCCTTCATTGTTCATAACGGATATATTTTCCACAGGATCGATAACCGGCGGATGATTCAGTGAAGAATAGGCCTTTACAGAAAATGAAACTTCCTTGTGTGCTCCTTCTTCATCGGTTACTTTCACAAAAACTGTATCTTCGCCCGCACTAATTGCTGTATAGTGTAATTTTCCATATTTCCCCGGCGATTCATAATCTACCACAATCTCATTTGTTATTTCCGTATTACTGCTCCAAGCTGTAATTTCAAGGGTTTGCTCTACATTTTTATCTCCGTCATTTACTCCGGTGAGTTGGACCGTTTGAACTACTCCGGTTTGAACAACCATATCTTCCGGTTCATCGATTTCCGGCGGATTGTTTTCAGTAATGGTAAAATTGAAAACGATCTCATGGTCGGCATACCCTTCATTTCCTTTAGCAGTGAGGGTAATTTGTTCCGAACCTGTTTCGTCCGCCGCCAAATTGAATTCAATATATGTGTACCCGTAAGAAATCTGTATCCCGTTTTCTGTTCTGTTGATGTAGGTAATTTCCTCAACAGAAATATTTTCCATTAATTCCTCTGCTCCTGAAAGTTCGATGGAAGCGGCATTTTTAATTTCGGGAACCAGAATTTTTTGTTTACCGGTTGTATTCCTGTAAAAACTTTGGTTGGGAATTTGGCCAACATACGCTTTTCTGACTGCCTGATCTCCTAACCGGATTTCATCGATGTAATAAGTACCGTTATAATTAAGCGCTGTTCCGTTAGAAACAAACTGGATGCCTGCAATATTAGTTAAATCCACAATGGATGCATCTGCTCCTGTGAAATCAAATGTAACATCCACATAATTTTCGCCGGTGTAGAGCCTGTTTTGTCTGAATTCGTTTTTTCCGGCAACAAGTTCGTGAAATATAAACTGAGTGGTTAACAATTCAACTTCGTAACCGTTTCCAAAAATGTCAACAAGAAACACCTGAAGAACCTGGTCGGTATTTGTTTTTACCATTAAGTTCAGGTAAGGATTTTCAGAAATGTCGTACGAATTACCCAAATCCCAGTAGAATCCACTCCAGCGATTATTTTTGCCGATTTGTACTTTAAGCGCTTCGTTTTCGAGTGAAGTGGCAAACTGCGAAGTGCTCCCGATTCCTTCCGGTAACTGGCCTTCATCAAAAAAATAAACAAAACCTGTGTTGCCAAAATCACCCACTTTTACTTCAAAGGAGATTTGGGTTGAATTCAGCATTTCTCCGGCATCTGTTATTGTAATTGTGATGGTTGCTTCACCGGTTGCACCTACTGCCGGTGTAAAATACAATGTACCATTTGAATCAGGCGAGTTATAATCAACATTCAGATTGGTAATCAATTCTTCATTGTCGGTTGTTACGGTAACTTCAATGGGTTCTGTTGTGCCGTCGCCATCGGAAATACCGGTTAGCTCAACTGTTTGTTCTCCAGCACCCGTTTGCAAAACCATATTTTCAACCGTATTAATTGTGGGCACTTTAATTGCCGGTGCTGCAGCTTCGCCCAGTTTAAAATCATCGAAAATTACAGTGCCGCTCATCACGCCATATCCTCCGATATCAAACTGGATTTCATTTATAATGCTCAAATCAATTTCGGAATCAATTTCCGCCAGGTTAAAGAAAAAAGTCTGGAACTGATTGTTTCCAGGAAGTGTGAAATTTAAATCGATTGAAATATCATTGTCATCTTTAACAGTAACCACGGAATTTCTTTCCGAATCCGATTTTATGGTAAAGCTGATAAATGGACTATTTGAAAAATCAAATGGTTTTACCCATAAAACAAGACGATCCCATTGATTCCCGTCTGCTTCGTTTTTGTCGTAATCAACTGTCATTTCGCCGCCGGAGAAAGAAACTGAAAATCCACCGGCCCATGAGTACCAGTTGCCTGTAGGTTCACCTTCTTCAAAAGAAGTTTCAAAACTTGTTTCCTGTGCTATTGAAGCCGCTGGCATCCAAAGCGCCAGCCCTGCAATTAAAAATAAATAGTAAAATAGTTTTTTCATCTTTTTTTATTTTAAAGTTTGAAATTCAAATTGGTAATTAAAGTATTTTTCGAGTTCATTTGCCACCAGCCAGTGGCCGTTTTTATTCCAGTGGTTGTCGTTGGGTATAAAAAATTCCATGCCCAATGCTGCCGAAACAGGCGGGTTGATAAAAGCAGGGTAAAGGTTGATAAATCCAATACCATTTTCGTCAGCAAAGGTTTTCCAAAATAATACATACTTGTCTTCAGGTTGCATCAGATTAATCTGTTCCTGCCACGGATGAACCGAGATGGTCATTGAAATGGCGTGTTCCTTGCAAAGTTGATGCAGTTTAAGCATGTTTTTTTTCCCAAGTTCGAGACCGGTTTGGGCAAGTTCTGAAAAATTTTCATTGGTTAACCAGCCCGAAACACCATGAAACTGAGGATTTGAAAGTAAGGTATTGTTATTAAAACCATCAAAAAATGATGCATACAATTCCAGCGCATCGACATGTTCCTCCTTTTGTCGGTATTCATCGAAAACTGCGGCCTTTTTCAGAAATCGGACGGTTTGCCTTTTTTGTTTGAATTGTGATAATGTATTCAGCGTAAATGAATTGTTCACCAACCGGTTTTTTATTCCCGAATGTAATTTTTTTAAACTTCCTGGTAATTCAGGTTCAAAGTCCTGATAGACGATTTCATTCTGAATATCCGACAAATCGATAAAAACGAAAAGTTCGTCAAATTTCAACCCAACTTCTTCAACCAGGAATTTTGTTTTCAGGTGGTAAATCCGGGGAGAATAACTTACCGCAGCCGCGTTTAAAATTTCAATTTTCGAAGTGTCCAGCTTTTCAATCAACTGCCCGGTAAAAGTTTCATTAAAGGAGACTCCCACGCCCTCGGTATGCGAATCGCCCATAAAAAGAATCCGTTTTTTATTCTTTTGAAGCGGAATATACCGTATTTCAGCGTCTCTGAATCCCAGGGAATTGGTGTAAAACGGGTATTTGATGTTGTACCAGCTCGCCACCGCTTTCTGATTGGGAAGCAGATCATGATGATAATAAGAATGAGGCGAACGAAATGTTCGGTCGGTGTTTTTAATCAATATCCGTGCAAGCGACTGGTCGAGCACTGCAAACACAATAATCATCAGGAGGATGAGAAAAACAATATTTCGTATGGTAATCTTCTTTTTCATTACAAATCTTTCTAATCCAAACTGTTTAGAAAATCAAACTTCGGCAACTCTTTTACATTTTTCTGTTCCCGTTTGTCGAGTAAATAATCACCTAAAACCAGGAAATCCATGTCGGTTCGCATAAAACAGACAAACGCATCCTCGGGGGTACAAACAATAGGTTCACCCCGAACATTGAAACTGGTATTAATGATTACCGGGCAATCTGTGATCGATGCAAACGTTTTCAAAAGCCTGTGGAATTCAGGGTTTGTTTTTTGATGCACTGTTTGAATGCGCGCCGAATAATCGATGTGGGTTACAGCCGGTATTTCTGACCGTTCGAAATACAATTTATCGAGCAGCGGCAATTGATTATAACCATTGGGCAGTTCTTTTTGCTTTTCTTTTTTTACAGGACATACCAGCAACATATATGGCGACGGACAATCCATGTCAAAATATTCCGAAGTGTTTTCCCAAAGCACAGCCGGAGCAAACGGGCGGAAACCTTCCCTGAACTTAATCTGCTGGTTCAGCCTTTTTTGCATTTCCCTGTTGCGGGCGTCAGCCAGAATGCTGCGGTTACCCAATGCGCGTGGCCCAAACTCCATTCGTCCCTGAAACCATCCCACAATTTTTCCATCATCAAGCAGGGCTGCCACCTTTTTACACAAGGTATCAAAATCGTTTTCAAGTGTGGCTTCTGCCCCGTATTTAGTTAGCGTTTTAAAAATTTCCCGTCCCGAGAATTCAGGGCCAAGGAAAGCGCCCTGCATCATATCTTTTTCATTCTGAACCGGTGATTTTTCTTTATCCAGAAAAATATGGCGCACTGTAAAAGCCGCTCCCAGTGCTCCTCCTGCATCTCCGGCAGCAGGCTGAATCCAGATGTTTTCAAACAAACCGCATTTTTGCAGTTTTCCGTTGGCTACGCTGTTCAGGGCAACTCCGCCAGCCATTACCAGGTTTTTTGCTCCGGAGAGTTTTTTAGTGGTTGTTGCCAGTTGAAGCACAATATGTTCGGTAACCTGTTGAATGGCCAGTGCCAGGTTACAATACGACTGCCCGATTTCCGTTTCGGGTTTTCGGGGAGGAATACCGAAAAGTTTTGTCCACCTTCGGTTATGGGTCATTTTTAATCCGGTGGCGTAGTCGAAGTATTTCATATTCAGTAGAAAGGAGCCATCGGTGCGAATGTCAATCAATTCAGCCTGAATTTTTTCCCTGAAGTTTTTGGTTTCCTTTGCATCTGCCTGGCCGTAAGGCGCCAGCCCCATCAGTTTGTATTCGCCGCTGTTTACCCTGAATCCGCAGTAATAAGTAAATGCTGAATAAAGTAACCCAAGCGAATGTGGAAAATGGAGTTCCTTAAAAATCTGAATTTTATTGCCGTTCCCTTTTCCGATGGTAGTTGTTGACCATTCACCAACACCGTCAACCGTTAGAATGGCTGCCTCGTTAAAAGGGGAAGGAAAAAATGCGCTGGCTGCATGGGAAAGATGATGTTCCGGGAAAAGTACAGGAATGTGTTCCAGCCCGTGTTTTTTTAATTCCTTTCGGATATTTTGTCTGGTGTGCAGTTTCTCTTTCAGCCAAACCGGAACAGCCTGGTAAAAACTGAACAACCCTTTTGGTGCAAAAGCGTGGTACGTTTCCAGCAGCCGCTCGAATTTAAGCAACGGTTTATCGTAAAACGCCACATGGTTAACCTGCGAAATATCCGTATCCAGTTCGTTCAAAACATAATTCAGTGCATTGGATGGAAAACTGCTGTCGTGTTTTTTCCGGGTAAAGCGCTCCTCCTGTGCGGCAGCCACAATCACACCATCTTTAATGATGCAGGCCGCACTGTCGTGATAATAAGCCGATATTCCCAGAATAATTTCCGACATGATTTTTTAAAATATTGATAGCCAGTAAATAACCGGCTAAAATAACGTATAAATAAAAGGAGCAACGGCCGAACCTCCTGATAGAACAATAAGTATCCCAAAGAATATCAGGATGATTATTAATGGTATCAGCCAGAATTTTTTCCTTGTTTTTAAAAAGTCAACTAAATCTCTAATCAGTTCCATCCCCTTTGTTTTAAAATGGTTTTAACAGGTCGCCCGAATCGAAAATGTAATTACGATTTTTAAAAACCGAATCGTTTCCGATCTTAAATTGTCCGAGGTTCATGTTTCTGCGAATACTTCCTTTTTTGAAAATAGCAACAGGAATGACCAGGAACGAAAAAATTACCGTTAATAAAATCCGGCTTACAATAAATCCAAGTGCTTCACCCAAAGCAAACCAAACTATCCCGAAATACCGGAAAGGAGCAGGCCAGATCATTAACAAAATCGTTAGCGCTATTGCAGTATGCAGAAAAAACATTTTTTCAGAAAAAAGAAAAATCAGCAAAACAATCAGGATGAGCGCAAGTCCTGAGCCAAAAATCTGTACTATGGTTAATTTTTTTTTCAATTGACTGAATTTTTTCTTCTTTTAGTTTTTTTGCATTTTCCCCGTCAAATAAGTTCCGTCTGGCTTAAGCAAGCCTATAATGTAAAATCCGGATTGGAATTTTTCCACTGAAATTTCATATCCGTTTTTTAATGTATGCTGAAGAACTTTTCTTCCCTGATTGTCGAATATTTCCAGTAACGACCGGCTGTCCAGGCTCCTGCTGACAGCTATTTTTTCTGTTGCCGGATTTGGATAAAAAAGCGGCTTGCCGTTATTATCCACCAAATCAGCATTAGTTGTAGGACAATCGGTTCCCTGGTTGGTGACCAGCACGGTTAATGTATCGCTAAGGCTGTGGTTATCGGCTGCATACGCATGAATTTTAATGTATCCTTCATCGCCACAATTTCCCGAAGCTTTAATGTGAAGTCTTCCGTCTGACAGTGGAGTTAGAATACTTTCTGTAGTATTTTCAATCACATCGAGTATGGCTACGGTGCTGAATGCGTCGGAAGGTAAAACTTCAGTGTGGATGACATCTGTTCCACGGTTGGTGTCGATGATAAAATTCCGGGTGGATGTTACCTCAAGGTTTTCAGGCCTTTTTCGGTCGTAATACCCTATCGGAAGCTGCTCATAACCGGGGTCTTCGCCCGTAACGGAAACAATTACCATCGCATGTTTCGGAACCCGAATCAGCAAGTCATCTGAAAGAGTAACTTCTGTTGAATCAATATTTGTTTCAAACGAACTGAAATCATCTTCCCAAAGGGTGTAAACCGTAGCATTTTCTGCAAATTCCAAACCGGCGGGCAATTCCAGTTGAACGGTGAAATCGTGTTCAAAATCACGGTTCATCAGTAAAATGCCAAACTGATTTTCCAAGTTGCAGGCATATGCGCCAACTGCATCGTAGTTAATCGTTCTTCCGTTGGAATTTGTAATATTGTTATTCGAGATAAATTCAGTTTGCAGAATATGCCCTTTACAAAACCGGTTAAAATATTTTCCGGTGATGTATAGCGGCAGTTGTTTGTAATTTTCTGCCGGCTGTGTTATCCGCCACTGGCCGCCTGTGAGGTGAAAAATGCTCGGCACAATGGAGCCATAATTCATAGAGTTGGCCAGGTAATCGGTTAAAACAATGGCTTGTCCGAACCGGCCGTTGTAAGAGGTTGTGGTCATGTTTGTTTCGTACAGGTAAAATGTTTTCAGTGTTCCGGTTAAACTCAGCATTTCCTTCATAGTCAGCACAAAACCTTCCATGTTTTTTCGCGACATTTCCATGCTGTTTTTGTAGTAGTCGAGTTCTGAATCGCCTTTCGGAATTTCCGGATCGTAATTAAGATTTCCGCCCATATAGCCTGAAACACCCAAACATTCCGCATGTCCCCTGTCCCCTGTTAAAACCCTTGTATTTACGCCGTAGCTGTTGTCGGGATGCGGATACCTGCCGCTGTAAACCATGATTATTTTTTCCGGATCATAATAGGGCGAAGATTTCACGACTTCACTCATATTTCTTACCCATTCCGCATATTTTGGATAGTCAGAACCAATTTCGGCATCGTGGGCTGCTGCTCCCCAAACTTCATTCCCAAATTCCAGCAAAATACCTTTTCCCTGTTGTAAAAGCGGTTCAGAAAAACCCTCGGAGGCGCGCACTGCTCCCCAGGTAGTATTTGCGTCTCCTGCAAGGTATTCCAGCAAATGTAAAAAGGTATTGGGGTCAGTCAGATAATCAATCCCGTTTTGAACACCCACCGTAAGTGCAAAACGCGCTCCGATTTCGTTTGCAAAGTTCATCATTTTGCCGTAGGTGTTTGCTTTGCCCGTTCCCACCGAACCCTGAAAAGATTTGGAGTTGGCTGAAATGGCTCCCCAGCGTATGGCTCCTGCCTGAAAATCTTTAACCAACCGGCGAATTTCTTCATTGTTCACCATATCGCCGTTTTCGTGAGGGCCGTTTAAACCGATTCCCTCATTCCATGAAGTATTTTGATTGCGGACAATCACTTTCCCAACCCGCTCGCCAAGATTGGGTACGGTTGGGTCAAACGTAGCCGTTGACACGGTAAATGGCTCACTCTTTTCAGAAATATTCAATCCTGCATCGATGGCTTCCAGGGTAATGGAATATTCGGTTTCAGGAAGCAGGTTGTGAATGACGATATTTGTATTAAAAATGTAATCGGAAGTATTGTAAAGCACATCGTCAATATAAAGGTTGTAGCCAATCACTTCCGTTTCGTTATCGGTTGCTCCGCTCCATTCGAGTTGCAAAGCCAGGCCGGTAGCCTCAAGGACTTCCAGATTTTGAGGTGGAGATGGCGGTAAGTTGTCTGCCTTGTGGGTTTCCACTTCCAGAATATTGCTAATAAGGGATTCATTGCCAGCCTGATCAACAGCTGTTACTACAACAAAAAATTTAGTTTCTTCAGGTAGGTTTTCTGCACTGAATAAAGTCTCTTTTATAATTTCTTCATTTACCCGATATCCGTTTACATAAAGGTTATATCCGGAAATTTTGAGGTTGTCGGAAGAAGGTTCCCAGTTTACAAGAAAACCTGATGAAGAACGCCATGTTAAAATCAGATTTTCGGGTGATGTGGGTTTTATAATATCAAAATCCGGCATGATATATTCTCCGGGAATATAACTCATTTCAAAATCCGGCCCGTCCCACATAATACCGCCAAGGGTAGTATGAATAATCCATTGCGTGGCGTAGAATGCATAAACTTTCCCCGCTTCCAGTTCTACCGGCGCCGATTTGGTGGTCTGGTTGCCGATTTCAGTGCCCGTATTGCCATGATTTGAGCTTCGGGCAACAATTTTTTGAGCATCTGTAAATTTCTCATTTGGGCTCAGCCAGAGCGTGTGTCTGTCCTGCGAACGCATATAAAAATGGTAAGTTCCGCTAACCGGAGGGATAAGGTATCCTTTGTATAAGGATGTATAAAAATCGTGACCTGTGCATGGATCTCCTGTGCAGTCCATATTAACTGTTAGGGGA
>Ga0334901_1001782_pt1 | contig 20858 bp, 20 predicted proteins | sample GraSluR3_MG_3_FD_207216 | JGI IMG/M metagenome (GOLD analysis project Ga0334901, IMG submission 207216) | Sludge microbial communities from methane-producing bioreactor in Wageningen University, Netherlands - Granular Sludge_15_08-R3 | ecosystem: Engineered > Bioreactor > Anaerobic >... | reverse complement strand
CCATAGAAATCGCTTCTACTCCCTACCGCGCTACCGCTTGGTGTCCTTGATTTCCAGTTAACGGCGATTGCCATAAACTGGAAATCAAGGCTATTTTTCTGCCTACAAATATTTTACTCCTACCAATATAATTTCCGAAAAATGATTTGCTTTTTTGGGGTGTTTCCTCTCATAAAAACGAATTATTTTTTTGTCTGTGTATAAAATTCGCATTCATTAATGCGTTTTTCTAGATGTGAATGCCGTGCTTGTATCCACATCAAGTCATAAGTACGTTCATTATTGAACCAAATTTAATTCCTGAACAATGTCCTGCCAATCACACACCAGTTTCGCGCCTTGTTGTATGAGACGATTTGTCCCGCTGCTTGTACCCTTTAAAATTGAGCCGGGGATTGCGAACACCTCACGTCCTTGTTCTAACGCCTGATCCGCAGTGATCAATGATCCGCTTCTTTCCTTCGCTTCAACAACCAGCGTTCCCAAGGTCATACCGCTGATGATTCGATTTCGTTCTGGAAAACGCCATCGTTCAGGCAGAGCTGAAGGCGGATATTCACTTATAACCAGCTGTGCTTGGCACAATTGCTGATACAGTCCATGATGTTGATGGGGATAGGGGCACTGCAATCCGGATCCTAGGACGGCAATCGTTCGTCCGCCCAATGCAAGCCGGTGGGCCATGCCGTCGATACCCATTGCCATGCCGCTGACGATCGTCCAACCATGCTGATTCAAAGGCTCAATAATTTGTTTCGTAATCCTGCCAGCTTCACTGCTCGGATGTCTCGTGCCCACAACACTTAACAATTTCTTTTCATTCAAAAGTGAGAGGTTGCCCTTTCCGTAGATTAAGTAAGGAAGATCGTACACATTTTTTAGTAAACGGGGATAATGCGGATGATAAAAAGGGATCGGCGTGATCTGTTCATCTTGATATAACTCTACTAGGTTCCTTGGGTTTATCGCATGGCGATCCTCAATAAAAAGCCTTGCCTTAGCTGAGGAGAGCCGAAACAATGATTGCAGCTCGTTCAGAGAATAAGCGTGTATCCTATTCAGATCCGGATCTATCCGAATCATTTGCCATACCGTTCTTCTTCCAATGCCTCGGCAATGATTGAGCAGTACTAATTTAAGTGTGAGAGGATCCATCGGCGCACCTTCTTCAGCATATTTAATTGAGTAGTTAGGATAGGATAAGCATCTTAGGTAATGGAATAAAAGATAAAAGAAGGGAGGTTACATTTCTAGCCATCATGTTCGTTTAAAACGAGTGAGGTATGAGTGTTTCACAAATAAATGATAATAATGATTAGGTTTCAAAAACAGTAAAAAATAATTTCATTATAACTGAGCCATCTAAAAAGATATTTCAATAAAGCTGAGCTTTCTTATGAGTTTTTTTTACCTGCCTGCTCATCAATAGTATAGATAAATGCAAAAATTTCTGCAACAGTTTGATAGAGTTCCTGAGGAATCATTTGGTTTAGGTCAAGTTTACCCAGCATTGAGACCAGTGCCGGATCTTCTTGAATGGGTATATCATGCAGCTTTGCCTGGTCAATAATACGCTGTGCAATTTCCCCTTCGCCTTTTGCTGAAACACGAGGGGCTTGATCAGAACCACTGACATATGTTAAAGCAACTGCTTTTTTTCTTTGCTCAGAAGTCATGATTACACTTTCACATCCATCCTGTAATTTGTTTGGGTAAGCGGGTCCGTGACTTTTTTCATTAGATGAGGATCAATCTTCTCCTTTTGCGTAAGCGAGAGCAACTGATAGCCCGCTTTCGATAGCTGATCCCTCAATGCAGGCTCTCCGGAAGCAAGCAGAGAACGCAGATCGGCCTCACCGTTCTGCACATTTAAGGTCACAGAACGATTTTGCACATGGATGGTCACTAACGTCTCCTTTAAATGAGTCAAATCAAGCCAAAGGACAATTGTACAGGAATCCGGATCGATCGCCCCTTTTCTATCTCGCTTTCCTTCCCAGTATACAGAAACATTGGTGAAATCTCTTTTATATGGAATGGGGATCTGCAGTGAAAATTGAGCAACAAATGGGTCAGCAGACACCATCTGCAACTGTTCACCTGTAATTTTCTGAACAATTTCTTGTGCTGCCTTTCTCAATGCATAAGGAGCATCCTGATCCTGAATAACGGCAAGCAAGTGCCCTTTTAACGTTTCCGGTTGTTGTCTTTCTGCACTTGAATCGTTTGTCATCCATTCACTGATTTGGAATTCATAATCAAATCCTAATTGTTTTAAAACATCAAACAGAAGATTTTTATTGTCCGACGACCCGACTAATTGATCAGTCAAATTCGGAATCTGTTCGAGCGCAAAACTACGGAATGCACTGATAAACGTCTTAATGGGTTGGTTTATTTTCAATTCCTTCATTAAATGAGTCATATCATTTAGCGCCATCGGACTTGCCATAAATTCTTTAACTGCTTTTTGAGCAGCATTAGAATGAAGAGATGTCTGATCAGCCAAAAATGATGTGAGCAGTTTATCTCCTTTGTTATCTCCAATCTCATGATAAAGTTGAGCAAAACGATTTCCGTCTTTCAGTATTGAAAAACTACTTAGTGCATTTTTCAATTGGTCTACGGAAGCAGTTTGAACACCTGAACGCTGAATCTCTTTGGACATTGCATCAAGTTTTGAACTGATCGATTCGGAATCTTGCAACCCTTTTGCAATGTTAAATAATGATTCATCCAACGGAATCTGTCGGTTCATCATCCATCGAATCGTTTGCATATCTCCAGTAAAATTGCCGCTCATTTTTAACAATGCTTTTGCTTGAAGGACTGACTCACGCGTGAGCGGATCACCACGATCAAGAAAAGTTTGAACAATTTGTCTTGTTAATGAGTCTTCTTTTAATTGAAGCGTATTAAAGACATCGTCGATCATATTGGATGAACGATTTGCCTGTTGTCGTTCAATAAGTTTTGCAATAAGCGGACTCGTACCTTGCTTAATCTGAAATAAATAATCTTGACCAACTTTCAATGGTGGATCAGCAGAAGCAACTTTAGCAACGACTTGCTTTGCACCAAGGCGAACAAGAGCAGTACGATCCGGGAGCAAATCCAGGACCTTACCCCGCAAAATCTGTTCTGGTGCATAAGTACCGATCATTTGACTCTGATTGATCGCATAAGGTTGGAAATTCACAGGATCACCTTCTCATGCATCTTCTAAGGGTTTTAGTGGCGCAAATGTCATGCGATGTTCCGGGCAGGTACCCAAGCGCTCGATTGCCCGCAAATGTGCCTGAGTTCCATAACCTTTGTGTTTGGCAAAATCATAGCCTGGGTACACCCGATCTAAATCACACATCAGCCGATCACGAGTCACTTTTGCCAGAATAGACGCAGCGGCAATTGAATTGCTGCGCGCGTCTCCTTTAATAAGGGAGGTTTGAGGCATATCAAGTGGTAGTTCCATTGCGTCAATCAACAGATGATCTGGAACCATCTCCATTTTTTCGACCGCAAGAACCATTGCTTTTTTAGCAGCTTGATAGATATTGATCTGATCAATTTCATGGGCCGAAACGATACCCACACCAAATGCAGCCGCTGACTCGCATATGCGGTTGTAAAGGTAATCGCGTTTTCCGGCCGATAATTGCTTGGAATCATTGATTCCGGGAATAATCGCATTCGACTTCAATACAACACATGCTGCAACAACAGGTCCTGCCAGTGGGCCTCTTCCTGCCTCATCAATGCCTGCGATACATTGCGCACCCTCGCTTTTGAGTTCATCTTCGAAGCGATTCATTTGATGATATTTAACGACAAGTTCTTGAAAATGGGCTTTCCGCTCTTCCCATTTACGAAGCAAGGATCGAACACCGATTCGCGTATCCGATTTAAGCTGCTGCATTTCTTGCTCAGACAGCTCAGTTGTTTCAGATAATCGCTCTTTAATTTCTGCAATTGTGGTTCGTTTCATCATCTATTTCCCCTGTTATTATCTATATCGGCAGAGTCCAATTTATTTTTACTTTCGCATTAAATTCAAATCATTGCGGCCATTCAAGAGTAAGCGGACCTAGTTTCTGACTACGATAATCACGAATAATGATTTCCGACACGCGATCATAATCAATGAATCCGCCGCTCATCAAGCAACCCCTCTTCTTGCCAATTTCATCAAAAAGACTGATCAGCATTTGTTGATCCTCTTCTGTTCCTTTTAACTCAGGGAGTTCCTCTATTTGATAGCGCTTAGTCAGCGAATTTCGGTAGTGCTGCAGCATGGTTTTTAATAGAAACAACGCGATTTCTTGAAAATCAAGCAATTCTTCTTTAATCGCTCCCGTTGCGGCAAGGCAAAGGCCGACACGCGGATCATCAAATTTCGGCCAAAGTATGCCTGGCGTATCCAACAATTCCATCGTTGTTCCGACTTTGATCCATTGTTGCGCTTTAGTTACTCCCGGACGATCACCGATTTTTGCAATTTTTTTTCCGGCCAAACGATTAATTAGCGTTGATTTGCCGACATTAGGAATACCTAAGATTAATGCGCGATCAGCATGAGGTCGAAAACCCTTACTCTCCAATTTTTTTCGTCGATCTGCAGTTAATTGATGAACAGCATCAGGTAATGTTGAGACCCCTTGTCCAGTTTGGCTGTTAACAAGATGGACTTTTACACCCTCGTTCTCAAATGTGTCTTTCCACTCTGCTGTTGCTTGACGATCTGCCATATCTATTTTATTCATGACAAGAAGTCGCGGCTTGCCGGATGATATTTCTTCAACAAGCGGGTTTCTTGACGATGCGGGAATTCTGCTGTCCACAAGCTCAATTACAACATCAATTTGCTTAATTTTCTCGATCATTTGGCGCTTTGCTTTCGCCATATGTCCCGGATACCATTGGATGGTCATAATTCCTGCCCCCTTCTTTTTCAATCTAAGAGTTGATTCACTTTATCTTGTTCGAACGTATTCAAAAAAACTTAGTCTTCTTTGTACTAGGGACCGCTAATCTCTTATTCTTTCTTTTTGTATTAGAAAACTTGGCTTCGCCAAGCCTCCGGAAAAGGCGAAGACTTAGTTGCGACGGCCATGGATGGCCTAGTGTCCGGTGAGCCGCAGGACGCGGCGTTTTGCCGGACCGCTTATACTATACTCCGCTGAATTTTAAACTTTCTTATAGTATAAAAAATCGGAGAGGCTTGGTCATCCCAAGCCCCTCCTCTTCATTGCTGTGTACATTCAATTTCCAATTAAGATTATCTGCTCTTAATACGTGCTTTCTTACCACGCAGAGCACGCAGATAATAAAGTTTCGCGCGACGAACTTTACCGTAACGTACCACTTCGATCTTGTCGATCTTCGGCGAGTTAACCGGGAATGCACGTTCAACACCGACACCATAAGAAATCTTTCGTACCGTAAAGGTTGCACTGATACCGCTGCCGTGACGTTTAATCACAACACCTTCAAACACCTGAATACGTTCGTGTGTACCTTCAGTAATCTTCACGTGCACTTTCAACGTATCACCAGGTCTGAATTCCGGAATATCCGTTCGCAACTGTTCTTTAGTAATTTCATCAAGAATGTTAGACATAACAAAATGGCCTCCTTCCGTACAAATGCTCTTACCTTCCCGAAGAAAGCAGCGGAACATCGTATTCACTGGCATTTGCCACAACGACTATCATATCACAATCGAAAGTGTTCATGCAAGCATTTAAATAAGTGAAGAATTGCTTAATAGGGTTAACTTTCTTGCTCAAATTGTTTGATCCATCTTTTTTCCTGCTCGGTCAATTTATAACCGTTTAACAAATCAGGCCTACGTTCATAGGTACGCCTGAGTGATTCCTTCAGGCGCCATTCAGCGATTTTCTCGTGGTTTCCCGAAAGCAATACTTCCGGTACTTTCATGCCACGAAAATCCGCTGGCCGCGTGTAATGCGGATGCTCCAGCAATCCTGTGGAAAAAGAATCGGTCACTGCCGATGTATCATTGCCGAGCACACCAGGAAGCAGTCGCACGATGCTGTCGATCATTGCCATCGCTGCCAATTCTCCGCCTGTCATGACAAAGTCGCCAATGGAATATTCGTCCGTAACAAGGAACTCAGGAACACGTTCGTCAAATCCTTCATAATGCCCACAAATAAAAATGAGTTCTTTTTCTTTGGAGAGCATTTCCGCATCATGCTGCTTAAAGGGCTTTCCTTGCGGTGAAGTCAAAATAACACGCGGTTTGGTATGTTCTTCATGACGCACCGCATCAACCGCATCAAAAAGGGGCTGAGGCATCAGAACCATTCCGGCTCCGCCTCCAAATGGATAATCATCAACTTTATTATGTTTGTTGGTCGTAAAATCCCTAAAATTCGTAATTTTAAAGGAAACAACGTCTTTCTCGGCTGCCTTCCCCAAAATAGAACTGTTTAGAACGCCATCAAACATTTCAGGAAAAAGGGAAAGAATATTAATCTTCATCGTCCACCAACCCCGGAATCAAGTGAACGATCACTTTTTTTTGCGCAACATCGACATTTTTCACTACATCGTTAATATACGGGATTAAGATATCCTTTACTCCCGTATCAACGACCCAAACATCATTCGCACCGGGAGACAGGATTTCCTTCACTTCACCCAGTTCGCGTCCAGTATCTGTGATTACCTTTAATCCGATGATTTCATGATAATAAAAGTCGCCTTGTTCCAGTTCCGACAGCTGTTCTTTTGGAATAAATAGCGAACAGCCCTTATATTTTTCTATATCATTAATCGAAGGATAATTCTCAAAACTCAAGCAGTCAAATTGCTTGTGACGGCGATACGTTTTTACTTTCAGCAGGTCGTGCGTGCCTGTCTCTGGGTTTCGCACGTACAAGGTTGCGCCAATCGCATAGCGTTCTTCCGGAAAATCGGTAATGCTGACAACACGTACTTCACCCTTGATTCCTTGGGTATTGACTATCTTTCCAACATAAAACCATTGCTCAGTCATTATGCAGCCTCCTTACCATTTGGCAATCTGTAAAAAATCTCTATGTACGGTGAAAAAGAGAAGGGCTGATCTCTCCCCCTTCTCTTTTTCTTTATTATTCACGAATTAAGAATCGTGTCGGCACACCGCCAGCGCTTCCGACAGCGGACACAATCGTCCGTACAGCTTCAGCAACCTGACCATGTCTGCCAATCACTTTTCCCATATCCTTTTTATCTACGACAAGTATATAAGTCACATGATCAGATTCTTCTTGTTTCTCAATCATAACATGCGTATGATCGTCAACGAGCGGAAATACAATGGCTTTGATTAACTCTTCCATTTATCTGCCGCCCCTCGTCATTATTTTTGCAGTTTAGCAAGATGGAACTTCTCCATAATGCCTTCCTTGGAGAACAGGTTGCGTACGGTATCTGAAGGTTGAGCACCCTTTTGCAGCCAATCAAGCGCTTTTTCTTCGTCAACTGTGAATGTTTTTGGTGTGACAACCGGATTGTATGTGCCGATTTCTTCAATGAAACGGCCATCGCGAGGTGCGTGTGAATCAGCAACAACTACTCTGTAAAATGGACGTTTCTTTGCACCCATACGTTTTAGACGAATTTTAACTGACATTATAAAACAACTCCTACTTTTTTAATGATTTTACATAAATGGTAAATTAAATGGATTTCGCTTTTTGCCTTTTGCCTTGCCCATAAACTGTTTCATCATTTTTTTCATGTCCTTGAACTGTTTCAGCAACCGGTTGACGTCGGCGACCGATGTCCCGCTGCCAAGAGCAATGCGCTTCTTTCTACTTGCATTAATGACATCCGGATCCGTTTTTTCCTGGGAAGTCATCGATCGAATGATCGCTTCGGTCTGGCCAATTTTCTTCTCGTCGATTTGCATATTTTTCATGCCCTTGAACTTGTTCGCTCCAGGCATCATTGCAAGTAAATCTTCGAGTGGACCCATACTTCGAATCTGACCGATTTGATCCAGAAAATCATCAAGAGTAAAGCTGACGGAAAGCAATTTTTGCTGCATATCACGCGCTTTTTCTTCATCGATTGTTGCTTGTGCTTTCTCAATCAGAGAAAGTACATCACCCATTCCTAAAATTCTCGAAGCCATGCGATCCGGATGGAATGGCTCAAGGGCATCCATCTTCTCGCCCATGCCGACGAATTTAATAGGTGTTCCCGTTACGGAACGAACAGACAATGCAGCGCCGCCTCTTGTGTCGCCATCGAGCTTGGTCATGATAACACCGGTCAAATCCAGTCGATCATTAAACGCAGTTGCGACATTGACTGCATCCTGTCCGGTCATTGCGTCAACAACCAAAAAGATCTCGTCCGGATGACTGACTGCTTTGATCTGATCAAGTTCGTCCATCAGTCCTTCATCAATATGAAGCCGACCTGCGGTGTCAATCAATACTAAATCGTGATGATCCGTCTTCGCCTGCTCCAGTCCCTGACGCACAATTTCCACCGGACTGACCTGATCACCAAGTGAAAAAACGGGTATATTCAGTTGTCCGCCCAAAGTTTGCAACTGTTTAATTGCAGCAGGACGATAAATATCCGCAGCAATCATCAGTGGATTCTTATTATGGGTTTTTCGAATATAATTGGCAAGTTTTGCAGCAGACGTTGTTTTACCAGCGCCCTGCAACCCGACAAACAGCAAAACGGTCGGCGGCTTCAGAGCGAGATTAAGTTTTGTTTGCTCTCCACCCATCAGCTCAGTCAATTCTTCCTGAACAACCTTAATAATCTGCTGTCCGGGAGTAAGGCTTTTTAGAACTTCCTGACCAACTGCACGTTCCTGAACGCTTTTAACAAACGATTTTACGACTTTAAAATTAACATCCGCTTCAAGAAGTGCCAAGCGAATCTCTCGCGTCATCTGTTTGACATCGGCCTCGGTCACCTTGCCTCTGCCGCGAATCTTTTTCATCGTCGCCTGTAATCTGTCCGACAGACTTTCAAATGCCATACTTCTCACTTCCTAATCTAAATTCTCTAATTCATCAATAAAAGAATCTAGTTTTTGGCTTTCTTTACTATTCAAATGACCAGCCAATTCCCTCATTTTCGAAATAACAGAAAGCCTGACTTCATATTTACGAAAAAGCCCTAACCTTTCTTCAAACGCTTCAAGAGCGTTCTCAGCACGTTTGAGGTTATCATAAACAGCTTGTCTTGTAACTTGTTTTCTTTCCGCAATTTCACCAAGAGAAAAATCATTAAGATAGTAAAGATTCAGATACTCTTGCTGTTTTGGGGTGAGAAGCAGCTGATAAAAATCGTATAGGGCGTTAACTCTCAAAACCTTCTCAAGCATAGCAAATCCCCTTGGCTGTAAAGGCATTTTACTTTACAGATTAAATATTACTTTTTTTTTCTTTGTGTGTCAAGTTTTTTCCTTAGCAACGAATGTTAGTCCGTGCTATACACATTTTATTCCGATTGGGACGCTTCATCGTCGGCCTGAAAAAGTTCAGAAAACAGTCCATAAATAAATGCATCCGCATCAAAAGCCTGAAGATCATTCAATTGTTCACCCAGTCCAACAAATTTAACAGGAATGTTCAGTTCATTGCGGATACCAAGCACAATACCGCCTTTCGCCGTTCCATCCAGTTTTGTAAGAACAATACCTGTAACCTCTGACGCTTGCCGAAATAATTTCGCTTGGTTAAGCGCATTCTGTCCTGTCGTTGCATCCAGAACTAGCAAAACCTCCTGCGGCGCACCCGGACATTCGCGAGTGATCACACGTTTGATTTTCTCAAGTTCTTTCATTAAATTAACTTTATTTTGAAGCCTTCCTGCTGTGTCACAAAGCAGAACATCCACCTTGCGCGACTTTGCAGCTTGCATGGCATCAAAGACGACTGAAGCAGGATCTGATCCTTCTTGATGCTTAATCACATCAACACCCGTACGATCGCCCCAAACCTGCAGCTGATCAATCGCGCCTGCTCTGAATGTGTCTGCCGCTGCAAGCAGTACTGTCTTTCCTTCATTTTTAAGTCTACCGGCGAGTTTTCCTATGGTCGTCGTTTTACCCGCACCATTTACACCAACCATAAGAATAACGGTAAGTCCGGAAGGATTTATATTAAGTTTTGTTTCTTCCTTGCTTTTAGTAAGAAATTCAGAAAGAACCTCAACAATCACGTCTTTTAACATTGCCGTATCCTTAATGTTTCTCGTACGCGATTCATCTTTTAACCGATCAACCAGATCCATTACGGTGGTCATTCCAACATCAGATTCAATCAGCAGTTCTTCCAATTCATCAAAAAAATCTTCGTCAACCTTCCGGTAGCGCTTGACCAAATTGTTCATGCCCTCTGCAAATGACTGTCTTGTTTTGGACAAGCCGTCTTTGAATTTATCAGTAACCGCAGTCGTGCTGCCGGTGATACGGTTCTTCAGCTTATTAAAAAAATTCATGGTGTTTCCTCCTTGTCTGTAAATTATTCTTTAGATTGCTGCTTATTAAACGTTACCTGCGGTCAATAAATCTTCCGTCTCTTCCAGTCTCACAGACACAAGGCGGGAAACTCCTGATTCCTGCATGGTGACCCCATAAAGGACGTCAGATCGTTCCATAGTTCCATGCCTGTGAGTCACAACAATAAATTGCGTATCAAGGCTGAATTTTTTCAAGAAGGCCGCGTAACGGTCAACATTTGCGTCATCAAGAGCAGCTTCCACTTCATCAAGGACGCAAAATGGAACTGGGCGCACTTTCAGAATAGCAAAGAGCAGTGCGATCGCCGTCAGCGCACGCTCTCCGCCGGATAGAAGAGAGAGCCGCTGAAGCTTCTTTCCGGGCGGTTCTGCAAGAATATCTACACCACTCGTGAGCATGTCATCTGGTTCAATGAGCTGCAAATCGGCACGTCCCCCACCGAACAGTTCTTGAAAAACCGTTTGAAAATGGGTTCTTATTTTATTGAATGTCTCAGTAAATCGCTGCTCGACCACTTGATCCATTTCCGACATAACATGGTTAAGTGTTTCGCGTGCTTTTAACAAATCTGCCCGCTGTGCAGAGAGAAATTGTTCGCGTTCAAGAACATTTTCATATTCTTCAATCGCGCCTACATTAACGGTCCCGAGTTCTTCGATAGCCAATTTTATTAATTTGACTTTTTTTCGTGCTTCGTCAACATCCATATTTAGTTTGTACTTGTCTCTTGCCGCTTCAATGGTCAGTTCATAGTCTTCTCTTAGTGTGTCTAAAAGATGATCGAGCTGAACATCCATTCGCCCAAGAAGAACGTTTTTCTCTTGATACAAGTTGCTGATCCTGGTTAATTCTGTACGGTCTTGTGACATGAGTGTCTCTTCCTCCGCCAAGGCCTTTTGCTTATTTCGCCGGGAATCACGCATTTCCATCAATTCCGTCATAGTCGTTTCTTTATACGTCTTTGCTTCTTCAATGAGCTGATCCAGCTTCTCCGCATTATCATTCTGGTTCTCAATCTCAAAGCCGATCCCGTCAGCAGAAGAACGAAGCGTATCGAGTGATTCTTTTAGTTCACCGACCCGTCGTTTTGATTGATCTGCTTTTTCTTGTTGATGCGCAGTAATCTGGCTCTGTTCTGCGATTTGGACCTTAAGTGCTGTTATCTCCGACTGAATCTCTTGTTTTGAAGAATCGATATCTTTTCGATTTTTCGTTAAGCTTTCAATTTGATCTGTCAGAGCTTTACCGCGTTCTTCATTCTTCGAAACATCAGCATCGATAATCCGCAACCGTTCTGCAATTTTTTTCTGCTCTGTGCTGAAATCACCATTTTCCCTTGTCAATAAATGATACTTATCAAGACTTGCTTTTTCTTCAGTTTCTGCATCTCTTTTTTGTGTTTCGATGCTGCGGTACTGATTAAGCGCCTCCTCCACAGATTTGCGTGCTGAATCGGATTCCAACTCGTCTGCTGCAATCTGATTCTTTAAATTGGAGAAATCGATTTGCAGCTGCTTTCTTTTTTCTTGCATCTCGTCGATTTGCCGGCTCAATTCTTCAATTTCGGTACTTCGGCTGATCAGACTTGTTTGCTGCTGCTTCGTGCTGCCTCCAGTCATGGCACCACCAGGAGCTACAACATCTCCTGCTAAAGTAACGATTCGATACCGATAGTTCACTTGACGTGCAAGTTCATTTGCACCCTCCAAATTCTTTGCAATGATCACAGAACCCAGTAAAAAATCAACTATGGGTTTATAATGAGGATCGCATGTCAGTAATTCAGATCCTGCACCAATAAAAGCTGAATTTGATTGAAGACGATTGCGTTCTGATGAAGCAATTGCCTTCGGCCGAATAACAGAAATGGGCAGGAAAGTTGCGCGACCGGCTTTGTTTTGCCGTAAAAATTGAATCGCCTGCCTGCCGGCAGATTCATCAGAAACAATCACATGCTGGGAAGAGGCGCCAAGAGCTGTTTCAATTGCCGTGCCGTACTCTTTATTCACCTGAATGAGTTCAGCGACCGCACCGTGAATTCCGGACAGTCTTTTTCGATTTTTTAAAATAACCTTAACGCCTTGATAATAGCCGGCATAATCTTCTTTAAGAGATTCCAGCAATTCTTTTCTTGATCGCGCTTGTTCAATATAATTGCTGATTTTATTTACAGCATCTTTTTCTTTAGTATAGCGTTCTCTTCCCTCTTCCAATCGGGTACGGAGCTTATCATAGCGGTCCTTCAGACGTTTGCCTTCACTAGCCAGCGCTTCCAATTTAGCCGTAAGTATTTGCTTTCTCTTGCCGGCCTCTTCTGCAGATGTCTGTATTTCTACTGTGTTTGATTGAATGCGCGTTTTCTTCAATTCCAAGGTTTTTGCCTGATCAGATAGATAATGCTGCTCGTTGCGCATGGAGGCTTGTTGATTTAAGATCTCGATGTATTCGCCTTTAAGCTTTTCAATCAGTTCATCTAAATTCTGTTCAAAACTATGATACTCATTTTGTTTTTTCACTAGATTCTGCTGCAATTGCGTCAAAAAGATACGCTCCGATTTACTGTTGGCAAGTGCCTGATCAAGTACTTGCCGTTCCTCGTTCAATTGATGTTCCAAGTGTGCGATACGTTCTCTCAGTTCATCAGCACTGCTTTGTGCATGCTTGTGTCGTTCCTCTATGACTTGCTTTCTGCCTAACAATTTTTCCAGTTTCTCAGCAGATTCTGCCCATTCAGTCTGCCTTTTTTCAATTAAATGGTCCAATTCTTCAAGTGCTGAACGATGTTGCCGATAATCATGCTCACTGGTATTCACTTTATCGGATAATTCTATTTTTAATTGGTTCAGTTCATCTACCTGATTTTTCGCAAGCTCCCATTGACTATGAACTTCATCGATATCATGAGCAAGCAGTGCAATGTCCACTTCCTCTAGTTCGCTTTTTTTCTCTAAAAAATCTTTGGCAATTGACGCCTGCTTCTCAAGCGGCTCAAGCCGATCGTCCAACTCATGCAGAATATCTTCAACACGATTTAAGCTGTCTTCGGAATCATTCAGCTGCTTTTCAGCAGCCTGCTTGCGTAATTTATATTTGAGGACACCTGATGCTTCCTCAAAAATTTTCCGTTTATCTTCTGCTTTACTATTCAGAATCTCATCGATTTTTCCCTGACCAATAACCGAATATGCCTCTTTGCCCAGTCCGGAATCCATAAACAAATCAACGATATCTTTTAACCGACAGTTTTGTTTATTGAGTTGGAATTCGCTTTCCCCGGAACGAAACACACGTCGTGTGACGCTGATTTCGCTGAAATCCATTGATATGTAGTGATCGCTGTTGTCCAGCGTGAGCGTCACTTCAGCCATATTGACTGCCTTTTTCGCATCACTTCCCGAGAAAATAATATCTTCCATCTTGGATCCGCGCAGCGATTTGGCCGATTGTTCCCCGAGTACCCAGCGAATAGCTTCTGTGATATTGCTTTTACCGCTTCCGTTCGGACCGACAACCGCAGTAACTCCCGGAACAAATTCAACAGATGTTTTGTTGGCAAATGATTTAAAGCCTGAGACATCCAATCGCTTGAGGAACATCCCGATCCCTCCGTTTCTTACCCTTCTATAATTCACCTTGATTAAATTCATGGTTAAGCCTGATTTTGCACATCATGAATAAACCACAAAACGAGTAACAAAAACAGCCGAGAGCGCCCGGCTGCTTTTGTTACTCGGCAAGATTCTTAAGCGCTTTGCATGCCGCACTTTGCTCCGAATCTTTTTTCGAATGTCCTTTGCCCATACCGACGATTTCACCATTCAGCAATACATTTGACGTAAACTCGCGATGATGTGCCGGTCCTTTTTCGGACAACAGCTCATAATCCAGTTCACCCAGATTTCTCCTCTGAATTGTCTCTTGCAATTGGCTTTTGTAATCCATCACATGGGAAAAAGTGCCGTCGTTAATTCTCGGATAAACAACTATTTTTAGGAATCGCTCGACTTCAGTCAATCCCTGATCGAGATACAGAGCGCCGATAAACGCTTCAAAGACATCCGCTAGAAGCGATGGACGCTTTCGTCCGCCGGTTACCTCTTCCCCGCGTCCAAGAAAAATCTTATCCTCGAAAGACAGCGATGACGCAAATTGAAATAATCCGCCTTCACACACAATGGCCGCACGCAGCTTTGTCATGTCTCCCTCAGTAAGATCCGGATAATGTTTGAAAAGATATTGAGAGATCAATAACTCAAGAACAGCATCCCCAAGAAATTCAAGTCGCTCATAATCGTCTTGTGACGCACGACGGTGCTCATTCACATAAGATGAATGGGTAAATGCTTGCTTTAATAAGTCTTCATTTTGAAATGAGAATGAAAAATCATCAAGAAAATGATGAAGCCTTTCAGTTACTTCTTTTTCCTGATCTTGCATCTTTTTTGAACTTGGCACACGTTTCACCTCCGCTAACTAAGAAACCAAAATCCATTTTTTCCATAACTTCCGAAAATAATAAGAAGCCCCGCCCTTATAAACGGATTTATAAAAACGGGACTCATGGTTAGAATGTCAGGATTTATGGCTCTCTATGTAAGATACGACGTCACCAACGCTTTGAATCTTTTCCGCATCTTCATCGGAGATTTCCAAATTAAATTCGTCTTCAAGTTCCATGACAAGTTCTACAATATCAAGAGAATCTGCGTCCAAATCTTCTTTAAATAAAGCTTCCAGTTTAACGTCTGCTTCATCTACGCCTAATCGGTCGACAACGATTTTCTTGACACGTGTCAAAACATCTTCATCTGCCATGTCGTCACCTCCTCTCGAGGGCATTTACATTTTTTTAGCTCTCCGTAAAAGGAGTGGGCACAACGCCCTGAAAAGCTTTCGCAGTGAGAAACTGATGAACTACCCGTCTCACTTAATGAAACTCTCTTTAAGCGTACCTCAATCATTTTATTGCATTGACATTCCGCCGTCAATACTTAATGTTTGTCCGGTCATGTACTTGCTATCGTCAGAAGCAAGGAATGCAACAGCATTTGCTACGTCATCTGGTGCACCTAATTGTCCAAGTGGAATATCTTGTTTCATTTTATCCTTAATTTCTTCCGAAAGCTGGTCGGTCATATCAGTAATAATAAATCCCGGAGCAACAGCGTTAACGGTTATCCCCCGAGATGCAACTTCCCGGGCGGTAGCCTTCGTTAGTCCAATCACTCCAGCTTTGGCAGCTACATAATTCGCTTGTCCAGAGTTGCCCAAAAGACCGACTACCGATGCCACATTAATGATTCTGCCTGCCTTCTGACGCATCATTGGACGAAGCGCAGCTTTGGTAACTAAAAAGACTCCTTTAAGGTTTGTATTCAGAACTGCGTCCCAGTCCTCTTCTTTCATACGCATGAGCAGTCCGTCACGCGTAATTCCTGCATTGTTGACAACAATGTCAATATGGCCAAACTGCTCAATCGATTTTTTAATCATGGCTTGCACTGCAGTTTCGTCTGAAACATCACATTGCCAGATAAGCGCTTTGCCGCCCGCAGATTCAATTTCTGCAACTGTATCCTCCGCACGCGTTTTATTGCCTGAATAGTTGACGATCACGGATGCGCCAAGCCGAGCCAGTTTAATGGCAATAGCGCGGCCGATTCCTCTGGAAGCACCGGTAACCAATGCTGTTTTTCCATCCAGTCCCATTCTATTATACACGCCCCTTCAGTTTTTCAGACACATCAAGCAGACTCTTCGCATCATTAACTTGATAAACCGTTAGCTTGCGATTAATCTTTCGAATTAATCCCGAGAGCACCTTTCCTGGACCAACTTCAACAAAAGTGTCTACACCAAGCTGCGTCAGCCGTTCCACAGATTCAGTCCAACGAACCGGTGAATACAGCTGTTCAATTAGATGATCACGAATGTCTTCAGCGGTTGCTTCTTCTTGCGCCGTGCTGTTGGCAATTATAGGAACAACGGCATTTTTAACGGGCAGTGCATCAAGAACTTCCCGCATTTTTTCAGCCGCGGGTTTCATCAATGAAGAATGAAATGGTCCGCTCACAGAAAGGGGTACGACACGTCGTGCTCCCGCTTCCTCTGCACGTTTTGAAGCTTTCTCAACACCTTCGACGGTTCCAGAAATAACAATTTGTCCCGGGCAATTAATGTTTGCCGTTTGCACGGATTCGCCCTGTTCTGAAATGGCAGTGCAAATTTCCTTCAATTGATCTGCATCCAATCCAAGGACAGCTGCCATCGTTCCTTTTCCTGCCGGAACGGCAGCCTCCATGAGCAAGCCTCGTTCACGAACTGCGTAAACGGCATCCTCAAATCCGAGGACACCCGCCGCATATAATGCACTATATTCACCAAGACTGTGGCCAGCCAAATAATCCGGCTTAACCCCTTGTTTTTCCAGCAACGCACAGAGCACGGCACTTACTGTCAAAAGCGCAGGCTGCGTGTTTTCTGTTTTTTTTAGTACTTCCTCTGGACCGTTCATAACCAGTTCGGTCAAGGAGAATGACAAGCGATTGTCCGCCGTTTCGAACATTTTTTTGGCTTCAGGATAGGTAGCAATCAGGTCAGCACCCATGCCGACTGTTTGAGAACCTTGTCCGGGGAAAACAAATGCAATCTTACTCAAAATACATCAACCTCCGCAACATATCGAATTACCACTGTTTGAAGCAAATCAGACGGCTTTCTGCCGCCGTTTACACTTCTGATTTATCTTTTCCTCCATGAGCACGGTACATGGTAAATACGCCCTTAAAAACATGATCATGCCCTGAATAACTATCCACTTCAACGACAGTACGTACACGCTCCTTGCGCAAAACCTTTGCTTTTGCGACCACTCGTTCACCTGACTTGACAGGCCGGATGAATTGGATCTCAGCTTTCGAAGTCAGAGCGAGATCATCGTTGATTACGGCTACAGCGAGCGAATTCGCTTGTGCAAACAAGTGATGCCCGCGAGCAATTCCTGTCCTTGAAAAAACAAAATCCGGTGTTATTTCTAGGATAGAAATTGCACTGATATCCAACTGAAGATCAAGAATATCACCAATCACTTCTTCTTTGTGAAGGGCTTTGACGTCATCAAATTGCCTCTTTGCCACATGTTTGATCCGTTCTCGCAACTCCGGAATAGATAATTCCAAACGATCAAGTCGAATCGTCTGAACACTAACCGTGAATTTCTTTGCCAGTTCGTCATCCGTAATAAACGGATTATCGTCGATCGTTTGTTTCAGAGATGCTTGTCTGTCTTTTTTGCTTTTTCTCATAAACTGGACACCGCCGTTTTATGTTCATCATGAATACTAAACATCTTCTTTTTAAGACTAGGTAATAATAGTTAGTATATCATAACTTATCTATCGCGGGTAGGGCAGAGGCGCACAGACAAAACAAGGTGCTAAATCATCGACTCATAACATACGCGGCGCAAGTTTTTTGGTTTCATTTCAATCTAAATGAAGGAGCTTAGTCAATCCTGATTCTGTTAATGGCTCGCGCAGTCCTGTGTAACGTTCGTCACGCCAGAATTGCGGATCCCGAACAAGCCGTGCCGCATCGTCTCGCGCAGTAGCTAATGTTCGGTAATCATGAATCATGTCAGCGAGCTTAAAAGTGGGCAAACCGCTTTGCTTTTTACCAAAAAAGTCTCCGGGTCCGCGAAGCTTAAGATCGTATCCAGACAATTTAAAACCATCCGTGGTCTCTGTCATCATTCGCATTTTTTCTCTGCTCGTTTCCGACTTGGCATCTGCAAGAAGAACACAATAAGATTGATCGCTGCCTCTTCCTACACGACCACGCAGTTGATGCAGCTGGGACAAGCCGAATCGATCTGCATCGTAAATGATCATCAACGATGCATTAGGAACGTTGACACCTACCTCAACAACTGTGGTTGATACAAGTACTTGGGCCTCTCTCCTTTTAAAAGAATCCATAACCTGATCTTTCTCTTCAGGAGTTAATTTGCCATGCATCAAGGCGACCTTGTAACCGGGAAGTGCTTGAGAAAGCTGCGCATGAACATCAAGAGCATTTTGAACGTCAAGCTGTTCAGATTCCTCAATCAAAGGACAAATGACATAGGCTTGTCTTCCTTGATCAAGTTCTTTTCTCATAAAAGTTATGATACGGCCAATCGCATTTTCCTGTACCCAATAGGTCTTAATTTTCTTTCTGCCGCCAGGAAGTTCGTCAATTGTAGACACATCCATATCTCCAAAAACAGAAAGTGCCAAGGTGCGCGGAATCGGAGTAGCGGTCATATACAATACATCCGGCTCTTTTCCTTTCAACCGCAACGCACCACGCTGACGAACGCCAAAACGATGCTGTTCATCGGTTACCACCAGCCCGAGTTGTTTAAACTCAACTTCAGGTTGAATCAAAGCGTGGGTACCAATCAGAATTTGAATATGACCATGAAGCAGCTGATCAAGCAATATCTTTCTTTTAGTACCACGCACGCTTCCAGTCAGCAATCCGACAGATATATTAAAAGGGCGAAATAATTCATCAAGATTTTCAGCATGCTGCTGCGCAAGTATTTCTGTAGGAGCCATCAGCGCACCTTGATAGCCGGCGCTTACTGCCGTGTACAACGCAATCGCCGCAATCACCGTTTTTCCGGAGCCAACATCACCTTGAAGAAGTCGGTTCATTGGCGAGTCAGAATCCATGTCTGTTAAAATTTCGTCGACTACTCGATTTTGTGCTTGTGTCAATGAAAAAGGAAGCAAGCTAATAAACCGTCGGACGTTTTCACGATCCGCAGAAATTCGGATTCCTTTGGACGATGAACGTCTTATTTGCTTATAAGCTTGCAATTTTAATTGATAATTTAAGAATTCTTCATAAACAAGCCGTCTTCTCGCTTGATGAAGTTGAGCCTGATCTTTCGGAATATGTATTGTATAAACCGCTTGTCTTTTGCCAACGAGTTTGTAAGCCGAAAGCAATTCATGGGGTAGATCTTCTTCTATATAATTGGGAAAACGATTAAATGCCTGATTGATCAGGCTCCTAAGTTTTCTAACCGAAACACCTGCGCACACAGAATAAACCGGTGCCCATTGTGCTTCTTGATCCGGCTGTCCTTTATGAAAATCAGTTGAAGTCAACGTTGCACGATTTCGATCCCACTTTCCTGTTACCGTAACGATGTCGCCAAGTTTCAAACTTCGTTTTAAATAAGGCCGATTGAATAATATAACGGTTATTAAATAACTGCCGGACAGCACACGCACAGTCAAGCGTGACTTTTTCTTCCCGTAATAATTAAGTAACGGCTCACTTTGCACTTTCCCCATAATTGTAACCTGTTCCTGGTCCTGAGCACTCGCCAAGTCTCTTAACTCATAGTTCTCATAACGATATGGATAATGGGCAAAAAGGTCGTCAATGGTTGTTATTCCAAGCTGCTCCAAGTCCTCTGCCAGCTTCGGGCCAACGCCTCTTAGTTCCGTAATTGGAAAACGCAAAGTAGTGTTCATCATTTTTCTTCAGTCACGGACAATTGATCATCCGTTCCAAATATTCGTTTTTTCAGCTCACGTCCAGTCTTAGTATCAGCAAGTCCGCCGAGCGCGGTCTCTCTTAAAGCAGGAGGCATCATGCGTCCCACTCGATACATTGCATCGATAACCTCGTCACAAGGAATGATACTCTTAATTCCGGCAAGGGCCATGTCAGCAGCAACAAGTGCGCTTGAAGCGCCAATTGCATTACGTTTCACGCAAGGAGCTTCAACCAGCCCGGCAACGGGGTCACAAATCAAGCCAAGCATGTTGCCCAGCGCCATCGCCATTGCATGCGCCGACTGTTCAGGAGTGCCGCCTGCCATTTCAACTGCCGCCGCTGCAGCCATACCGGTAGCAGATCCAACTTCTGCTTGACAGCCACCTGCTGCCCCGGAAATGGAAGCATTATTAGCAATAACGAAGCCAAATGCACCGGCTGTGAAAAGGAAGTGAATCATCTCTTCTCTGCTCGGTTTCAGTTTATGCTTCAAACCAAACAGTACGCCGGGAACCACGCCGGCAGATCCTGCCGTCGGTGTCGCGCAAATTGTCCCCATTGCTGCGTTTACTTCATTCGTCGCCATTGCTTTACTTACAGCGTCAAGCAGTACCGAACCTGATAATGTGTCACCATTTTCCAAATAACTCTGCAGAAGACGGGCATCTCCTCCCGATAGTCCCGAGCGTGACTTAATGTCTTCATGAATTCCTCTTTGGACAGCCTGTTCCATGACGTTCAACTGGCCAGACATTTTTTCAATAATCTGATCACGCTTGTTACCCGTCGTTTCTATCTCCGT
>Ga0334901_1001780_pt1 | contig 20874 bp, 15 predicted proteins | sample GraSluR3_MG_3_FD_207216 | JGI IMG/M metagenome (GOLD analysis project Ga0334901, IMG submission 207216) | Sludge microbial communities from methane-producing bioreactor in Wageningen University, Netherlands - Granular Sludge_15_08-R3 | ecosystem: Engineered > Bioreactor > Anaerobic >... | reverse complement strand
CGACATTTCTCAGGCAGTGTCTCAATGGCTTTCTGTACTACGGACTCAATATCGGGTTCGGTAAAGATCTTTTCATCAAACGCCTCCAGAGATTGCAGCTTCATCTGTAGCTCGACGTTGTATTCATCCCGAATCTTCTCGGCTCCTTTTCTGATTACCGTTTTGTGCCGCAACAGATCGAGGCAACGGTTCTTCGTTGTGGTGAACAGCCAGGCGAACAGGCGGGTGTGCGACGTCAGCACAAACTGCTGCTCCCACAATTCGAGAAATACATCTTGTACAATATTCTCCGCATCCTCTTCACAAATAAGGTACTCCGTGGCGAAGCGCTTCATTCGTGAGTAGTGAGTGAGGTAGATCGCCTCAAACTGACCGCTATGTTGCGACGAGGTCTGCATGGGTTTCTTTGCTTTTTTTGACGTTTCCTGTGCAAACATACAAAAAAAGTTGAAATCGGACCTTCCGGAAAAATATAATTCATCTCAACCGCTATGATTAAAGATAATTAATGTCGACATTCGATATGCTTCATCAGCCGGATTATCCGAAGAAGGTTGCTGCCCGTGAGAAGAGATCAGTGAATACGCTACTCAGAGAGGTCTGATCCTTTGTCTGCAAGGGGAAGGGATTCTCATGGCTGTAGTCGAATGGAAAATCCAGCAGGGTGATGACCGATTCGGTGGTTTCCGCTCCCAGTGCTTCGCGTACACCATGATAGGGGATCACGCTGTCTTTAGCCAGGGCAACTCCGGTAATTCTGTTGCGAATACGATGAAAGAAGTGCTCGCGCTCCTCCTGTAGTCTCTCCGGGATGATCATCCGGAAAAAGGCTTCAAAAGCGCTGTCGCGGTGCCAGCGACTCTCCGGCTCACAACCGAAGCGGTTCACGTAGTAATCCTGTAGACGATCGAAGGCAGCCCTGTCCATGATGCTGCGGGAGATGCCGCACATGGAGCGGAAGATGCTGCCGCCGCAGAACATGAAGAGTTTCGAGTCGGAGAAGAGATGCTTCTCATTGGCCATCAGGGCCACCTGTGATAGGAACGCTCCGATGGAGTAGGCGAAAATATCGATTCGGCACCCCTCGTTGAAGAGTGGATGGCGACCGCTTCTGATCTCTTCGAAGAGTGTGGTCAGATCATCCCAGGTCTGCCTGCCGGAGAGGTAAAACCGTTCCGGACTCTCCGTGATGCGTTCGCTCAGCGCCACATTGGCGAAGCTTACAGAGCGATCGCCTTCGTACCGGTACTTGCGAAGATTGAGCAGGCCAATCAGGCTGCGAGGGTTGGACCAGTCGAGAGGAGCCCGGTTGATGTGGAATGCGATGGGGAAGAGGATCACCGGTCTGCCGGTTTGTATTGCGAGTTGCTCCGCCCAGGGGAGGTACTTGCTCCAGCTCCGCTCGTTGAGTCCGTGCAACAGGAGGATTGCATTATCATGGTGCGTTCTACCTGCCGGCAGGAATACAGGGTAATCGAATTTGTAATTCTCCTTGACGGCAAGAAAATGCTGTGACGCTTCGCTCTCTTCGTTACACCGGTGGCTATTAAATTTGAAGAATCGGATTTCCGGCATCCCACCCTCCGGTTTCTGGTTGACTCCCTGTTGAAAGGAGTTGTTCAACTGTTGGTATCGTTCGCTATAATTGATCATAACTATTTCTTTTTCAGCAAAGAAATAGATTAGGAACAGATCCCGCAAATGAAAGGGAACAACAACAGAGAAAGGGGACAAAGTCGGCTATATGGGGTGAAAAATGACATGGAGGGGTGAATAATTTGCATCCAGATGCGCTTTCTTTTGGTTTCTCTTCTATAAACATCTACTTTTGCAAGGTACTTTGCTACAGAGTCACCACGATGAACGAAAAGATTCCGGCCTATCTCTACGAGAAGAAAAACAGTATCACCATGATCCTGTTCACTGCCCTCTTTGCGCTGCTGTTCATCAACCTCTTCCAGCCTTTCGGGTCCCGCGAATGGTACCCCGGAGTATCTGACACTAAGTACTTCGCATTCTCCAGCCTGATCATTCTTACCGGCATGCTTGTGGTGGTAATCAGCAGGGTGATTCTCACATACCGTTCGAAACAACATTCCATCCTCTACTGGCACTATGGACTCTGGATCCTGGCGGAGATTGCGGCAATGTCAATTTTCTATACCCTCTTTGCGCAGTTCTTCCCCAAGGACGGGGTAACCCGTGATATCTCCGAGAGCTTTCGGCAAAGCCTCTACAATACGGCACTGGTGCTGTTGCTACCCTATGCCATCTCCTGGCTCTACTTCTCCTGGAAAGAAAAAAGCGCCTTGTTGGAGCATATGGGACAGGAGAAAGGGGTAGATGGATCGCCGAAGATGTTGATTGCCTTCGCCGACGAGAAGGGGGAGCTGAAGATCTCCATCGCGACGGAGAACCTGCTCTATATCGAATCGGCCGACAACTACGCTACCATCCATTATCTCAACAAGTTGAAGCTGTCGCACTACCTGCTGCGAAACTCGCTCAAGCGGTTGGAAGAACACCTTGTCGACACCTCACTGGTGCGTTGTCACCGCTCCTACATGGTTAATATGGACAGAGTTAAGATCCTGAAGAAAGAGAAGGGAGGCATCATGCTGGAGTTAGATGAGCAGAACACCCCCGATATCCCGGTGTCCAAGACCTATTACGAGTCGTTTATGCAGGCGTTTTCGCGATACACGGTATGATGTTAAAAAGTAGTTAAGGCTCAATGAAGGATCCTTACACTTTTTTCAGGTAGACTGAAACAGAGCCGTCGTTCACTGGAAACCAACCACGACCATCTTCGCCGATGATCACCTCCTCCTGATGGTGACCCAGTTTATCAACCCATGCTGATCCGGTGTAATCGGTTCCCACGAACATCGGCTTCGTACCCCCCTCAGCATTGCTCATGATCACCACGCAGCCGTCGGGATGATGCTCGTCGCCACGACGGATCCACCCCACCACATGCTCATGGTCGAAGTAGTCATCCTGTTCACCATAGGCGAAGTCGCGCCGCACATCCAGTAGTTGGTCGATGATCCACTGCATGCCTGGTTGCGGGTGTTCGCCGCCAGTGCCGTAATAGTCTCCCAGAAAGATGCAGGGATAACCATCTCTCCGCAGCAGGATAAGGGCATAAGCCAGGGGCTTGAACCACCCCTCCACGAACGATTCCAGGTGGCTGCCCGGTTGTGAATCGTGGTTGTCGACGAAAGGCACGGTAGAGAGCGGGAAGCGGCTTAGTACACTGCTTTCAAAGAGGTTGCGCATGTCATATCCCGGCCCCTCCACCGCGCACTGCTTGAAGTTGAAGTGGAGGGCCACATCAAACAGGTCGATCTTGTATTCCACATTGTGCAGGTAGTTATCGATTGCCATCTCATCATAGTACCAGTATTCGCCCACCACGTAGAACTCCTCACCGAACTCGCCCCTGACATGGTCCACCAGTTCTTTCACGAACCAGTCGTTGATATGCTTGATGGCATCGAGGCGGATGCCATCCACGCCTGTCTCCCGAATAAACCAGCTGATCCAACGCTTGGTTTCCTCCTGCACGTCGGGGTGCTTGTAGTCGATGTCGGTGAACATCAGGTAGTCGAAGTTGGCAAACTCCTGGCTCACCGACCGGTCTTCAGTGTCGATCCCCTTGTTCTCTCCCTGGATGACATAGATCGCATCCTTGTTGTCGCGGTGGTTGTAGTCGGTGGCGGAGAAGTGCTCCCAGCTCCATTCGAAGTCGGAGTATTTCCCCTTTCGTCCGGGGAAGGTGAAGCGTGTGAATCCCTCTATCTCGTAAGGTTCCGTGATCCCCCTGTTGCGGTCGTGTGGATCCACTTCCACTACTGTGAAGGTTTGCAGCTCGTCACCCCCCGCCTTGTGGTTGAGCACCACGTCGGCATAGACGGCGATGTCATTGTCGTGGAGCGCACCGATACAGGCTTGCAGCTCCTCTTTGGTGCCGTACTTGGTGCGTATGGTTCCTTTCTGGTCGAACTCGCCCAGGTCGTAGAGATCGTAGGCACCATACCCCACGTCATTCGATCCGGTACCCTTGTAGCAGGGGGGTATCCATACGCCGGTCACCCCGATCTCCCTGAGATGGGGGGCATCCTCCCTGAGCCGGTTCCAGAGGCTCCCGTCGTCGGGAAGGAACCACTCGAAGTATTGCATCATCACTCCGTTTGTTCGCATATATAAAGAGATTAAAGCATAAAGTGTCAGAAATCAGAGACCGGGAATCGGTATTCATGAACCAGGATCCCGTAATCAAGAATAGATACACAAAAATAAACACTTTGAGGATGCATATGTTTTTACGAAGGACGAAAAAAAGGGAGGGGGGTGTAGATAAATCATAAGATATTACTACTTTTGCAGTTGCAGCAGGTCGGTTTGTCGCTTCTTTCACGCAAAGGAGAGGAAAGTCCGGGCAACGCAGAGCACCATACTTCCTAACGGGAAGCTGTTCGTGAGGGCAGATCAGCGTAACAGAAAAGAACCGCCCCCGCCTCGGCAGGGGTAAGGGTGAAAAGGTGGGGTAAGAGCCCACCGGGTATCCTGGCAACAGGGTGTGCCGTACGCATTATGGGTTGCAAGGCCATGTATACCGGATAGGTAGGGTTGCTCGCCCGATGCCGGGGGGTAGGCCGCTAGAGGCGGGTGGTGACGCCCGTCCCCAGATAAATGACAGACGCCCCGTCTTGTGCGGGGTACAGAACCCGGCTTACAGACCGGCTGCTTTTTTATGTAACAATCCCGCGGATGGTAAGAAGAAGGAAGAAACGCGATTATGACGAGGAGGAGAAACCGGGCAGGCTGGAGCTGATGAAGATCCGGATAAAGGAGCTGCTGCATTTCCTTTCCTATGGTATATGGCGGCAGAATCCCGAGACACTATCCAACAAGAAGAATATCCTCTACAACATCATCAAAACGGTGATTCTCACCGTACGTAACGTGCAGGAGCTGGATATCGCTGCCAGTGCCCGCTCGCTTACCTACCGTACCCTGCTCTCCATCGTGCCGCTGCTGGCGGTGATCTTCGCCATTGCTCGTGGTTTTGGCATCGAGAACATCATGGAGAGTAGCATCTTCAGTTTCATGCTGGGTGAGAAACCCAATACCGAGGTGATGGCCACCGCACCTGATCTGGATACTGACAGCATGGCTGTCTTTTCTGAACGCCAGGGCGACACCATTGCGGTGGGTAGTGACGCAACGACCGATACTCTCACTCCCGGTACGACAGAGGAGGCTACCGCTGACGGACGTACGCGGGAGTTTCTGAACCTGCTGTTTGAGCTTATCGAGAAATCACTCGAGGAGGCACGTGGCGGGGGGGTCTTTGCAGGGATCGGTATACTGCTCTTCCTCTACACCATCATGAACCTCTTTGGTGACATAGAGAATAATTTCAACAAGATATGGCGTATCACGCGTGGCAGAAGCATCGCCCGAAAGGTAACCGACTATTCAGCGATGGTGCTGCTTATCCCTTTCTTCTTCGTGCTGGTAAACGCGCTCAACATCATCAGCTATCCACAGAACAACACGCTGAAGATCATCTATATCCTCTATCCCTTCATCCCCCGTCTGCTCAATATTGTGCCATTGGTGGTGATCATCCTTATCTTTACCGCTCTCTACAAGTTTCTGCCCAATACCAAGGTGAAGTTCCTCAATGCGCTGATTGCAGGGGCCCTGGCCGGTGCCGCCTTCCAGTTCTTCCAGATGATGTACCTCAGCGGACAGCTCTGGATCACCCGCTACAATGCCATCTATGGTACTTTTGCCGCCATCCCGCTGATGCTTCTCTGGCTGCAGATGTCCTGGTTCATCGTGTTGATCGGGGCCGAGATATCCTATGCTGCTCAGAATGTCCGCAATTTCTCGTTCGAGAAGGAGACACGCAATATCAGCCGTCGTTACCGCGATTTCTTCACCCTGATGATCACCTCCGCCATCGTACAACGTTTCGCCGATGAGAAGCTGCCGCTCACGGCCGAACAGCTGTCATTGCGCTGCAAGGTGCCGGCGCGCCTCACCAGCGACATCCTCGATGAACTGCTGGAGCTGCGAATCATCTCAACCACACCCTCACCGCATGATGAGCGGGTGACAGCCTATCAGCCGGCGACCGACATCAACCTGATCACCGTGAACGGGCTGATAAGCAAGCTGGACGAGAAGGGATCGGAAGACTTCATGATTGACATGGAAGGCGATTTCAGGGAGCACTGGGATGCCCTGGTCAGTTCCCGCATGAGTATGTATGACACCGAAGGAGACCAGTTGATCAAGGATCTCTGAACCTGATTTGTTATTTCTGTGCCAGGAAGCGGTAAGCGTCCGATTCAAACTTCTTGGTTTCCCGTCGTAGTTTCTCCGTATCACAACCGCACATCTTTTCCAGCAGTTGCCAAAAGCGCGGACTGTGGTTCATCTCCACCGTATGAGCCAGTTCATGTAACACCACGTAGTCGATCAGCCGCTCCGGCAGTAGCATCAGGAAAAGGGAGAAGTTGATGTCCCTGTGTGTGGAACAGCTTCCCCAGCGGCCGCGACTGCTGCCGATCTTCACGCTTCTGTAGGTGATGCCATGCTGTCTGGCAAAAAAAGCCGTCTTGGCCGGTAACACCCGCCTGGCTTCCAGCCTCAGTGCTCCATTGATTGCATCGCGAATGGCCTGTTGTCCCTCATCGCGTGAGAGATCCATCTTCTCGGGAACGAAGATGCGTAGCTCTCCCTCCTTGAGTGTGAGGCGGATATTTTTTAGATAGTGATCCCTTACCAACCGCGCCTCGAAGGTGAGTGAGCTGATCACGTCCTCTTCGTGGAACACAACAGGGGCCGGAGGTTTTATCCGTAACAAACGAGGTCTCAGCTCCTGCAGGAGGGAGGGGATCCGTCGAGGGTTGAAGTTGGTGGGGACAGTGAGCCGGATATGATCTTCCTTCCGCCGCGCGATGATATTTTTCGCCCGGCGGTTGGTGATTACCATGATCCTGCCCAACTCCCTGTCGTTTAGTTCCAACATCCTGCAAAAATAATGATTTATGCAGGAGAAAGAAAAATATCTATCTTTGCAGCGACAATTATGAACAAAAATGCCCCATGAGTATCATCAGCTCCCTGGAAAGTATAGGTCAATATGCACTCCTTTTAAAGCGGGTTTTGACTCTGCCTGACAGGTTCAATCAGTTCATGAAGGAATTTCTGAAGGGTGTCTATGCACTGGGTGTCAACTCCATATGGATCGTGATCATCATCTCCTTCTTCATTGGGGCGGTGATCGTGCTGCAGATTGCACTCAACATCGACTCACCCATGCTGCCACGTTTCACAGTGGGTGTGGTTTCTCGTGAGATCATCCTGTTGGAGTTTTCCTCCACCATCATGTGCCTGATCCTCTCCGGAAAGGTGGGATCGAATATTGCTTCAGAGATCGGCTCCATGCGGATCACTGAGCAGGTGGATGCCCTGGAGATTATGGGGGTCAACTCGGCCAACTTCCTGATACTGCCAAAAATAGCCGCTTTCGTGGCTTTCATGCCGGTACTGGTAATATTTAGTATGTTTATGGGTCTCTTCGGCGGATATATCATCTGTATGGTGCTGGGCACCCCCTCGGTAGAGACCTATGTCTACGGAATCCAGGCTTTCTTCACTGAATCGTTTGTCTGGTATTCCATTTTGAAGTCGATGCTTTTCGGCTTTATCATCGCCTCAGTATCTGCCTTTTTTGGCTACACAGCCCGCGGTGGTGCTCTTGAGGTGGGTGAAGCCAGCACCCGTTCGGTGGTGATCAACAGCATTCTGATACTGGCTACCGATCTGGTGTTCACGCAGCTGGCCATGGGATAATGGAGATGTGATATGATAGAGGTAAGGAATCTGGTAAAGGAGTTCGATGGGACGATGGTATTGAACAATATCGATGCCACCTTCCAAAAGGGAGTGGTCAATATCATCATCGGCAAGAGTGGATCCGGCAAGACGGTGATGCTCAAGTGTCTCGTGGGACTCACACCTCCCACCTCGGGGGAGATCCTCTACGACGGGAGTAACCTCACCACCATGCGCAGCGGCGAGGTACGACGACTGCGGCGCGACATCGGTATGCTCTTTCAGGGAGCTGCGTTGTTCGACTCGCGTACGGTGTTGGAGAACGTGATGTTTCCACTCGAGATGTTCTCCCGGAAGAACCGACGCGAACGTCGCAAGCGGGCGGAGTTCTGCCTGGAGCGGGTGGACCTGCTGCATGCGGCTAACCTGCTCCCCTCTGAGATCAGCGGGGGGATGAAGAAGCGGGCAGCCATCGCCCGGGCCATCGTGCTCAACCCGAAGTACCTCTTCTGCGACGAGCCCAACTCGGGCCTCGACCCCAAGACGTCGCAGGTCATCGACGAGCTGATCAGCGATGTGACTACCGACTTCAATATCACCACCATCGTGGTGTCGCACGACATGAACTCGGTGATCAACATCGGTGACAACGTCATCTTCCTCAACGAGGGAATCAAAGAGTGGGAGGGGAGCAAGTCGCAGGTGATGGAAGCCGACAACGAGAAGCTGAACGACTTCGTCTTTGCCTCCGACCTGTTCCGCAAGATCAAGGAGGCGGAGGAGATCATCAGCGAGGAGGAAAAGGGGTGAGCCAAAGTAGTAAAGGAATAATGTGTTGAACAGTACAACGATAATTCGGGCGTGGTACCAAACAATTCGATGCCACTGGTTGTTATTCTGTGGCGACATTTCCCGCTCACCGGCATCAGGCCGGAAAAGATATTCTCAGGCGGCACGGCAGCAACTGAGCCGCTTTTTTTATTATAAAAACCATCAATAAAACAACCAATATGTTAGAAATAAAAAACCTGCATGCGATCGTTGAAGAAAAGGAGATTCTCAAGGGGGTCAACCTGGAGGTGAAACCCGGTGAGATCCATGCAGTGATGGGACCCAACGGTTCCGGCAAGAGCACGCTGGCCTCGGTGCTGGCGGGCAATCCCAAGTTCGAGGTGACCCGCGGCAGCATCTTCTTCAAGGGAAGCGACCTGCTGGAGATGGAGCCGGAAGACCGTGCCCGCGAAGGGCTCTTCCTCAGCTTCCAATACCCGGTGGAGATCCCCGGGGTGAGCATGGTTAACTTCATGCGTGCCGCCGTCAACGAACAGCGTAAATATAAAGGTGAAGAACCCATCTCTGCGAGTGACTTCCTGAAGCTGATGCGCGACAAACGTGAGCTGCTGGGCATGGACAGCAATCTGGTGAGCCGCTCGGTGAACGAGGGTTTCTCCGGCGGTGAGAAGAAGAAGAACGAGATCTTTCAGATGGCGATGCTCGCTCCCCAGCTCTCTATCCTCGACGAGACCGACTCCGGCCTCGACATCGACGCGCTGCGCGTGGTGGCGCAGGGTGTGAACAAGCTACAGACGAAGGAGAACGCCACCATCGTGATCACTCATTACCAACGGCTGCTGGAGTACATCAAGCCCGATCACGTGCATGTGCTCTACGCCGGCAGGATCATCCGCTCCGGCGGTCCCGAGCTGGCACTCGAACTCGAGAAGAGAGGCTATGACTGGCTGATTAACCCGTAACACGCAACCCCATCAGAACAATGATAGAACAACAATACAAAGATCTGTTTCAACAGTTTCGCAGCGAGCTCGATGTCAACTCCGTGGAGGGGATGAACCGGCATCGGGATGCCGCTTTCGACCGTTTTCAGCAGATCGGATTTCCCACCTCCCGGGAGGAGGATTACAAGCACTCCAATGTGGCCCGTCTCTTCGATATGGACCTGGGGCTGAACCTGCGGAACATACCCATCCCGGTTAACCCGTACGACGCCTTTAAGTGCGACGTGCCCAACCTCTCCACCCATCTCTACTTCCTGATCAATGATCGTTACTACGATAAGCCGTTGGCGAACGATCCACTGCCTGATGGTGTATATGCCGGAAGCCTGCAGCGTTTCTCAGAGGAGTATCCTGATATCTTCAACACCTATTACGGGCAGATCGCCGATTACTCCGACAACGGTGTGGTGGCTTACAACACCATGTTCGCACAGGATGGCTTCGTGGTCTACGTGCCCAAGAACGTGACGGTGGAGAAGCCGCTGCAGCTGATCAACATCCTGCGGGGAGGGGTGGACCTGAACGTGAACCGCCGTCTGCTGGTCATCGCCGAGGAGAATGCCCATGTGAAGCTCTTGGTGTGCGACCATGCGGTGGATGATGTGCACTTCGTGGTGACACAGGTGACAGAGGTCTCTGCCGCCGCCCATGCACAGGTCGATGTATACGAGCTGGAGGAGAATTCGTCGAAGGTGACACGCCTCAACAACCTGTTTAGTGAACAGTTGGAACACTCGCACGTGGCAACCAGTGCCATCACGCTCCACAACGGTTATACCCGCAACAACTACCGCTTCCGTATTTTGGGTGAGCATGCCCATGTGGATGCTGGGGGACTGGCTATCTGCGATGGTTCTCAGCATATTGACAACTTTGCCTTCCTGGATCATGCCGTACCTCACTGCACCAGCAACGAGCTCTTCAAGACAGTGCTCGACGACCGGGCCACCGGTGTCTTTTGCGGAAAAATATTGGTAGAGAAAGATGCACAGAAGACACAGGCTTACCAGAATAACCGCAACCTGCTGGCCTCCACAACGGCGCAAATGTTCTCCAAGCCCCAGCTGGAGATCTATGCCGATGATGTGAAGTGTTCACACGGGCTCACCACCGGTCAGCTCGATGAGGAGGCACTCTTCTATATGCGTGCCCGTGGCATCGACAAGGATGAAGCGAAGCTGTTGCTGATGGTGGCGTTCACACGCGATGTGGTGGACCTGGTGCGGATCGATACCCTTCAGGAACGCCTGGCGATGCTGATCGAGAAGCGGTTCCGCGGTGAACTGATGCGTTGCGGCAACTGCAATGTGTGCAAGTAAACTGATTAGATGATGTGATGATTAGATGATGTGATGATGTGATGATTCGTAGCTAACCGCTAACCGCTTTATATGTTGAAACAGATCGATATCAATAAATTGCGTGCCGACTTCCCGATCCTTGGTCGCGAGGTCTACGGGAAGCGGTTGGTATACCTCGATAACGCGGCCACCACGCAGAAACCGCAATGCGTGATCGATAAGATCACTGAGATGTACACCTCGGTGAATGCCAATGTGCACCGTGGTGTGCACTTCCTCAGCCAGGAGGCCACCGAAGTGCACGAGGCCTCCCGCAAGGTGGTGCAGCAGTTTATCAACGCTGTCTCACCCAACGAGATTGTTTTCACCCGCGGTGCCACCGAGTCGATCAACCTGGTGGCATCCTCCTTCTGTAACACCTTTTGTAGTGAAGGAGATGAGATCCTGATCAGCGCCATGGAGCACCACTCCAATATCGTTCCCTGGCAGATGCAGGCGGAGCGGTTGGGGCTCAAACTGCGGTTGGCACCTATCAATGAACAGGGAGAGCTGCTGCTTAGCGAACTGGAGCAGCTGATCACTCCCCGCACGAAGCTGATCGCCGTCACCCATATCTCAAATGTGCTGGGGACGATCAACCCGATCAGAGAGATCATCGAGATCGCCCATCGGCAGGAGGTGCCGGTATTGATCGACGCCGCCCAGAGCGTGCAGCATTCAAAAGTGGATGTGCAGTCGCTCAATTGCGACTTCCTGGTCTTCTCCTCTCATAAGATCTATGGACCTACCGGTGTGGGGGTCCTCTATGGCAAGGAAAAGTGGCTCAACGCCCTTCCGCCCTACCAGGGTGGTGGTGAGATGATCTCCACTGTATCGTTCGAAAAGACAACCTACAACACCCTTCCCTATAAGTTCGAGGCGGGCACTCCCGACTATGTGGGCACCGCTGCTCTGGCAGAAGCACTCCGCTATATCACAGCCATCGGAATTGAAAATATAGCTGCTTATGAGCATGAACTGCTCAGCTATGCCACGGAAAAGCTGTTGACCATCGACGGACTGCGGATCATCGGCAGGGCTGCTGAGAAGAGCAGCGTGATCTCCTTCCTGGTGAATGGGATCCACCCCTACGATATGGGCACGCTCCTCGACCGGATGGGTATCGCCGTGCGCACCGGCCACCATTGCGCCGAGCCGCTGATGCGGGTGCTGGGTGTGGAGGGTACCGTGCGCGCTTCCTTCGCCTTTTATAACACCCATGAGGAGGTTGATCTGCTGTTGGCGGGCATCAACCGAATCGTTAAAATGTTCCGTACCTAAAGCATATTTCACCTATTTGCCTATCTTTGCCCCCTTAAGGAGCATCGTTCCATGAAAAAAACGCTTCCGGGATACACCGGCAACGAAGATCATACCCTCTTTATCCTTCTAAGAAAAAGAGATAAGGAGGCTTTCTCGATGATATACTGTAAGTATCATCGTTATCTCTATGCGCTGGCGATGAAGTACCTCAAGAACACCCACCTGGCAGAGGATGCGGTACAGCATGTCTTCGTGAAGCTCTGGGAGAGTACCCACGACATCCATATCGAGGTGAACCTGAAGAACTACCTCTATACCATGACCAAGAATTATATCCTCAACTACATCCGCGACAACAAGGCAAAGGTGACGCTCAGCTACGAGCAGGCACAGTTCGACATGCCGGAAGAGGAGGATATTCTCAGGACCATGGAGGAACGACAGATGAAAGAGTTGCTTTACCGGGGTATCGATCTGCTGCCGCCGCAGAAGCAGGAGGTCTGCCGGCGTAAGCTGGAGACCGACGACAGCAACCAGCAGATCGCCGAGAAGATGGGTGTCTCAGTACACACAGTGAAATCGCACTACCAGGAGTCACTCAAGCTGCTTAGAAGCTATTTTCACAAGGTTAAGATGATTTTACTTTAAATAATGGAGAAACAACTCATATCTTTTGCCAGGAAAGGTGTCTAACAAAAAAGTGCTGCATGCAGAGAAGAGTGAATGACATAGTGAAGAAGGTGATTGCCGAGAACGCTTCGAAACGTGAAGCGAGGGAGGTGGTCGATTGGTTTTCCGATTCCATCGAAGGACAGCAATATCTTTCTGATATGATTGATCGGGATGCCTATCTGATGGAGGGAGATCCTAATACCGGTCAGTCTTTTACTCCGCTACAGTCCGATCTCCTCTTCACCCGCATCGAACGAAAAATCAGGCTCAGCCATATCCGTAAGCTCTCACTCCGCATCGCTGCAGTGCTCCTCCCGTTTATATTGGTTGTAGGAATTGGCTGGTATGTCAATAGCCGCACATCTCTTTTTGAAGGAACCACCTATACTGAGTTGTATGTGCCCAAAGGGGAGGATGCCCGCATCTTCTTTCAGGACGGTACCGAGGTGTACCTCAATGCCGACACCCGTATTCGTTATCCGGAACGCTTCGGATGGTTGCGGCGTGAAGTGTGGCTCGATGGAGAAGCCTACTTTAACGTGAAGGAGAACAAACGACGCCCGTTTGAGGTGCATTCGCAGAATACCACCGTCGAGGTGCTGGGTACCTCTTTCAATGTCAATTCCTACCGTGAGAGCGACAAGATCCGGGTGACCCTCGATGAAGGGATTGTCGCTTTCCGCACCCGGCACAATGGATATACGCTCTCCCCCGGACAGCAGGCTGAGTATGACAAGATAACCGGTCAGCTGGTAGTGACCAACCTGATGCACCCCTCCAACCTGTCACTTTGGAAGAGCAATGTGCTCTACTTTTACGATTCGCCTCTGGCTGAGGTGATCAGCGTGCTGGAACGCAGATACAATGTGGAATTCAATCTGCTAACCCCGGAGGCTCTTACCTACAGCTACACCCTTACCACCCGCCAACAGACACTTGACTCTGTGCTGCTGGAGATGCAGAAGATCGCTCCTGTGCGCTTCACCCTTCGAGAGAATGGTGTCGATGTATCGCTTTGAAGCATATATATCACATTTGTTTGCTTTTCACTCATCCTATTCCCCTACATCTGTGTCAATAGTATAAAGAAACAAAAAGAATGTTTCTTGAGTGTTAATTTGTCAAACGGTCCAGTGACCGGAGTGACTTTTTCAATATGATGTATAACATAATATGAAAAACAGACCATGGGAAAAATTCCAATGAAAAAGCGCCTGATGCTGCTGCTTTCCCTCTTCTTGCTGGGCACCATGATGCTCTCTGCGCAGAAGGTGAATCTCAACTACAGCAAGGCAACGCTGAGAACAGTGCTGGAAAGCATTACCGAACAGACCGGCCACACCCTGGCATTCAGCAAGGAGGTGGTGAACCTGAATGATGAAGTGACCGTCAGGGAACAGAACGTTGAGCTGACAGCAGTGCTGCAACGATTGCTCACACCCCGGCAGATCGGTTACGAGATCAGGGAGAACAAGATTTATATTTTTGATCAGTCCCTCGCGAAAACAGAGTCAGGTCAGCCTGTGGTAGAGCAGGTGAACCTCATGGGACGGGTGATCGATGAGAGCGGCGAGCCGGTGATCGGAGCCAATATCTCCATCCCGGGAACCACGATCGGTACCGTCACCGACTACGACGGCTACTATGCCCTCACGTTGCCGAAGGGATCCACCCTTCGCTTTTCCTACATCGGTTACCTCGACAGGGAGTATACCATCACCAACCAGACACAGCTCAACGTACAGCTGCTCGAGGATACCGAGGTGCTGGATGAGTTGGTGGTGGTGGGTTATGGCGTGCAACGCAAGAGCGTGGTGACCGCTGCCATCAGCAAGGTGACCGCCGATGAGTTGAACGTGACCCGTCCCTCACGCGTGGAGGATGCCCTCAAAGGGAAGGTCTCCGGCGTGCAGATCACCCAGAGCTCCGGTCAGCCCGGCTCCGACTCCAAGGTACGCATCCGCGGTATCGGTACCATCAACAACAGCGAACCGCTTTATATTGTGGACGGTATGATTGTGGGTGGAGGTATCAACTACCTCAACCCTGTCGATATCGAGTCGGTGGAGATCCTGAAGGATGCTGCCTCGGCAGCCATCTATGGGGCACGTGCCGCCAACGGTGTGATCCTGGTCACAACAAAGAAAGGTACGAAAGGCAAGGCCAGCGTCAACTATGATGTGAGCTACGGTTGGCAGAATCCTTGGAAGAAAAGGGAGATCCTCAACGCACAGGAGTACATGGTGATCATGAACGAGATGCAGCTTAACGATGGCAACCTGCCACGCTACAACAGCGAACAGGTGATGGGCGCAGGTGTAGGCACCGACTGGCAGGATGAGACCTTCTACTACAACGCACCGGTACAGAACCACCAGGTGAGCGTCTCCGGCGGCTCGGACGACCTGCTCTACTTCCTCTCCTTCGGCTTTTTCGACCAGGCCGGTATCGTGGGAGGTAACTACGACAAATCGAACTACCGGCGTTACAGCCTCCGTTCAAACTCCACCTATACCGTTTTCGAAGCTGACGATCGCAGTTTTCTCAACAAGGTAACCGTGGGTGCCAACATTGGTTACTCTAGGGATAAGTCGACCGGTATCGAAACCAACTCGGAGTACGGCTCCATCCTGGGCAGCGCCCTCACCTTCTCACCCCTGGTGCCGGTCTATGCCGATGAGGAGACCGCCGCAGGCATCCTGGCACAATACCCCCATGCCGTGACCGATGGTGATCGTGTCTTCTCTCTTCCGCCCAGCGGTTTCCAGGAGATCGCCAACCCGGTGGGGATGCTGCACCAGCCCTCTGCGGGACTCAACAACTCTGATAAGTTTGTAAGCTCCTTCTGGGGCGAGCTGCAGATACTGCCCGAACTGAAGTTCAGGACCACCTATGGTGCCGACCTGGCTTTCTGGGGATACGACTCCTATACCTTCCCCTACTTCCTCGCCACACAGGGCAAGGATCAGCAGTTCAGCACCGTGCAGAGCGAGATGAACAGGGGTTACAGCTGGCAGCTGGAGAACTATCTCTCCTATGCCAAGAGCTTCAATGAGGTGCACAACCTCTCAGCCGTGGCCGGTGTATCGGCATCCCGCTATCGCTACCGCAATCTAGGGGGCAACGACCGCGATCTGCTGGAGACCAGCCCCTCCAAGGCCAACATCAACTCTGCCATCGCCGACAGACAACTGGAACGTGCCTGGGGCGGCACCGGTGGTTATGACTTCACCGGCACCGCTTCCTACTTCGGTCGCGTCGACTACAACTACGCCGAGCGTTACATGCTTCAGGCTACCGTACGTCGCGACGGCTCCACCAGCTTCGGTCCCAACAACAAGTGGGGTGTCTTCCCCTCCTTCTCGGTGGGATGGAACCTGACCAATGAAGCCTTCATGGCGAACCGTCCCGAGTGGTTCGATTATATGAAGCTGCGTTTCAGCTGGGGTAAGAATGGTAACGACCGCATCGGTAACTTCCTCTATACCTCGCTGATGAACGGCGGACAGAACTACTACTTCGGTGGCGGCTACCAGGTGAACGAGGCTGATCCCGCCAAGGTGGGTGAGATCACCGGATCCATGCAGTATGGCAGCTCTCCCGGATACATCCCCAACCCTAACGTGAAGTGGGAAGAGTCGGTACAGACCGACCTGGGACTTGAGGCCCGTTTCCTCAACAGCCGCCTCACCTTCGGCTTCGACTACTTCGTGAAAGCCACCAACGACATGCTGATGTATCAGCCTATCCCCTCCTACGTAGGTCTGGGTGCCCCCATCGCCAACGTGGGTGACATGGAGAACCGGGGTGTTGAGTTTGAGCTGGGATGGAAGAACAGCGCGGGCGATTTCAACTACTTCATCTCCGCCAACGCCTCCTACCTGCAGAACAAGCTGATCAACCTGGGTAACGAGACAGGTGAGCAGATCTACGAGAACGCGGGTGCCTCCGGTGTGGGTAGCTACGTGAAAGGGATGAACGGTGAGGTGTTCCCCTACTTCTACGGTTTCAAGACCGACGGCCTCTTCCAGAACCAGGCTGAAGTGGACGGTTATGTGAATGGTGAGGGTGCCAGACTGCAGCCTACCGCCAAACCGGGTGATGTACGTTTCGTCGATACCAACGGCGACGGTAGCATCAGCGACGATGACAAGACCAAGATCGGCAAGGGAGCTCCCGACTGGACCTACGGGCTCACCCTGGGTGCCGACTGGAAGGGCTTCGACGCGAACCTCTTCTTCCAGGGAACCTATGGTAATGATATCTTCGACTTCGCACAACGTGGTGACATCCCCGCGGCCAACCGCCCGGCATGGATACTGGATCGCTGGCACGGCGAAGGGACCTCCAACCGGATGCCCCGCATGACTTCGGCCAATCCCAACAGCAACTGGCGCTCTTCCGACCTTTATATCAAGGATGGCTCTTACGTGCGTCTGAAATCGGCACAGCTGGGCTATACCCTGCCTGAAGCGCTGACGAAGAAGATCTCCCTGCAGCGTCTCCGCCTTTATATATCGGCTGACAACCTGCTCACCTTCACCGGTTACGACGGCTTCGACCCCGAGATCGCTTCAGGCGGTTATACCACCATCGGTATCGACCGCGGTATCTATCCGCAGGCCAGAACCATCTCACTGGGTGCCAATATCTCATTTTAAAATATAGTATCACTATGAAACAATATATAAACCTACTGATCATCATGCTGCTGGCGGGATTCATCTCCTGTAGCGACGACTTCCTGACCAACTCGACCACCGAGCAGCAGGCAGCCGGCGAGCCCGCCACCGAGGGGGCTATCCTTTCCAACCTGGCAGCGACCTACCAGATCCTGCTCTTCGACAGCTATGCCGACAACAACTACAACAGCCTTGTGCTGATGTCGGACCTCCGTTCAGACGATATCTTCAAGGGGGGTGGTGACGCCGGCGACCAGCACCAGCTCTACCTGCTCTCGCTCTTCACCACCACGCCGCAGGAGAATATCAACGGATTGTGGAACATCTTCTACTCCGGTCTGGCACGTGCCAACAACGTGATCTCTGCCTGTGAGAACGCAGTGGGCTTCGATACCGAGGCAGATATCAAAAAACTGAATCAGTACAAGGCGGAAGCGCATTTTCTGCGTGCCTATTACACCCACTGGCTCTGGAAGTTCTGGGGCAATGTACCCTACTTTGAGGAGCCACTCACCGAGCCTCCCTACATGACCCGGCAATACAGCGCCGACGAGGTCTATGCCGAGATCATGGAGGATATTGATGTGGCTACCACCGAGGGGTACCTTCCCTTGAAGACGGTCGGCATCAACGCCGGACGCATCAACCGGGCAGCAGCCCTGATGCTTAAGGCCCGCGTGGTGCTCTACCAGAAGGATGCAGCACGCTACGGCGAAGTGACGGCCGACATGGCGGAGATCATCGCCAGCGGCGACTACAGCCTGATGCCCGACTTCGCAGGGATATGGGTCGATGCGGGCGAGTTCAACCAGGAATCGATCTTCGAAGCCAACCACCTGCCGGAAGGCAAGACCTGGGCCAGCGGATGGCAGGGCTACGGCACCAACCTCCCCGCCTTCATCTCTCCCAACGAACTGAAGGGTGGAAGTGAGACCGGCGACTTCAAGGGTGGCTGGGGCTTCGGACCCGTACGCCAGCCGGTGTGGAACCTCTACGAAGAGGGTGACAGCCGCCGCGAGGGATCGATCAACAAATGGGAGCCGGGACAGTACACCGCCCGCTTTCAGGATACCGGTCTCTTCATGGCCAAGTATGCCGCACGTGTCGGTTACAACCCCCAGGGGGATGTGGACCTCAACTACTGCAACAACCTGCGTATCTTCCGTTACTCAGAAGCACTGCTCACCTATGCCGAGATGATTGCCATCCATGGCCAGTCTGAACTGCAGGGGATCACTGCCCAGTCCGCTCTCGACCAGGTGCGTCAGCGCGCCTTCGGTGCTGAAAGCTCCATCCCGGCCACCGCTGCCAACATCAAGCTGGAACGACGCCGCGAGTTTGTAGGTGAAGGAATGCGCTTTTGGGATATCGTCCGCTGGGGCGACACCGCGTTGCTGACCGAGAACCTGACCGAGTTCAACAGCGTACGCAGCTGGAACGACAACTTTAAATACCTGCCCATACCGCAATCGGAGATCGACAAGACTGCCGGCACCGAGTTTGCCCTGGAACAGAACCCGGGATACAATTAGTTGATTTGAGGATTCGATGATTTGAGGATTCGATGATTTGAGGATTTGAGGATTTGATGATTCGATGATCGAAACCAATCGGATGAATCTCACAAAAATGATATAACTTTGAAACAAGACAATCGTATGATGAATAAAATAAAACAACTATCCCGGATGCTGTTGCTCCTTCTTTTCGTCGCAGCATGCAGTCCGCAGGAGATGGACGACTATGCAATGGAGGGGATGACAACACTAACCGACGACCAGGTGTCGTTCACACAGACTCCCTCAGCAGAGAGTGACAACGTGATCACCTTCACCAACACCACACCGGTAAATGGTGTCTATGCAATTGTATGGAGTCTGGGTGACGGTTCATCAGGAAAAAGTGAATCGGTCACGGCTACCTATCCCTTTGCGGGGGAGTATACCGTGAGCCTGACCATCCACACACCCGACGGTGGCAAAGCAACCAAAAGCGTGGTGGTGGTGATTGCTGATGATGACTACAGCCTGGTAGACACACCTGTCTACAGGAATCTCACTGGCGGTCCCGAGGACCCTGACGGAAAGACATGGGTCTTCGACCAATACAATAACTTCACCACGGAGGTGGCCGAAGCACTCGGCAAAGATATCAGGGGACACCTCGGACTGAGTCCGCTCGGCAGCTACTCACAGGAGTGGTGGGGTGCCGGACCCAACGAGAAGAGCGCCTGGACCATGTATGATATGACCTTCACCTTTATCCAGAACGGTGTGCAGTTCAAGATGGTGACCCTGGGTGAGGGGTATGGAAGGAATGCTTCTGCAGGGAGTGTGGGGGGATTCAGCGTGACGAACGTTGAGGGTGATGATGCCACCTTCCCCTTCGATGGAGGGAACTTCAACTTCTCCATCAGTGAGGGGGGTACCTACCCGTCGCTCACACTGAGCGGAAACGCTTTTATGGGTTATTACTGCGGCAACCAGACCTACGAGATCATCTATCAGACCGAAGAGGTGATGGCACTACGTGTGGAAAACACGGTTGAAGGTCAGGATTGGGTGTTCATCTACTGTCTCGAGGAACTGAACGTGGAGCCGCCGGAAGTGGTGAAAGTACCGAAAGCGGTCCCGTTGGCAGAGGATTTCGAAGGTGACACCTTCCTCAACTTCGTTCAGGAGGATATGGGAGATGTGAGCGGTGTGGTAGACAACCCGCTGCCGCTTCCCATCAATACGTCAGACAAGGTCTACCGCTACTGGAAATCTGGTGGCTTCTACAGCAACCTCGCCTTTACTGCGGCCGATTACAAGTTTGACCTTACTGCCCAGAACAAGGTGCGTGTGAAGGTCTTTATCCCCTCGTTCAACGACTACACTACCGAGCATGCTGTTGCCGGCGACTGGATCGCCAACAAGAAGTTGCTACCTCAGCTGGCTGTGAAGTTGCAGAACAGTGATATGGGTGGTAACGCCTGGCAGACACAGACCGAGATCGTGAAGGCCAATCTGGAGATGAACAAGTGGCTGGAGCTGGAGTTCGACTTCAGCGGTGTTGCTGACCGTACCGACTATGATAAGATTGTGATCCAGTTCGGTGCGGAAGGACATGCCGGTCCCGGTTTCTTCTTCTTCGATGACTTCTCATTTGCTGAATAAGGATAATTTTAACTTGAAGGATGCCGTGATGAGCGGCATCCTTTTTCAACCATTATGATGAAAATGACTCCAATATTGTATCTGTTTATGGGACTTCTTCTTG
>Ga0334901_1001774_pt1 | contig 20957 bp, 21 predicted proteins | sample GraSluR3_MG_3_FD_207216 | JGI IMG/M metagenome (GOLD analysis project Ga0334901, IMG submission 207216) | Sludge microbial communities from methane-producing bioreactor in Wageningen University, Netherlands - Granular Sludge_15_08-R3 | ecosystem: Engineered > Bioreactor > Anaerobic >... | reverse complement strand
CTGCAAAATTTGTATCCAGATTGAAGGTTTTAGGGTGGAAGAGGAAACAGCTAGATCGCAAGGGGGCTACAAAACTCCGGAACTTTCATAGTACTTCGACGGAAGACGGGAATTTCTTGTCTCTAAAAAATTACGCCCAACTGTCTTCTGTTACTCGCTGCGGAACCATGGAAGCAATACATCGAACAGCCCTGGGTCAATCCAGGGCTTTTTTCTTCTCTCGAAGCAGTAAACTACTTAACAAACGCTCACTTATCCGCTTAAGATATGGTATAGTTCGGTAGGAGGTATTCTAGTGGAATTTTCCATTCTCGATCTGCTCGATCTTGATTTGAAAGAACATAACCACCTTCAGCTCACCTGCATTGCTGGGCGTAGTGGCTTATCTCGAAAAATCACCAATGCCAAGATTAGCCGACCAGGGTTGCCTCTCAGTGGGTTCTTCGATGAATTCAGTTCGCAAAGCATACAGGTCTTTGGTAAAGGTGAACAACGGTATTTAAAAAAACTTGAATCGGAGAATAATCTGGCAACGTTGGAACGATTCTTCAGTTTTACCCTCCCCACCTGTATATTCTGTGACGGAGGACGCCCAAGTATGCGTTTCATAGAAATCGCAGAGCGTTCTGGCTGTTCAATTCTACAATCGGCACTTGGTTCGGCCGATTTTTCGAAAGGCCTTATCCAACTACTCGATGAAATTTTTGCTGAAACCGTAACCATTCATGGTGTTCTTGTTGAAGTGTATGGAATTGGCGTACTCATTACTGGAGATAGCGGTGTTGGGAAAAGTGAAACTGCACTTGAGCTGATTGAGCGAGGACATCGACTGATTAGTGACGATACTGTGAAATTACGAAATATCAGTGATACCTATCTGATTGGAAGCGGAGAGAATCCGCTTTTAGCTCACCATATGGAAATTCGAGGTATTGGTATTCTTAATCTGGCGAACCTGTTTGGTGTGGGTTCTATTCGAGATAAAAAACAGGTTCAACTTCTTGTTCATCTCGAGGAGTGGGATTCAAACAAGAATTATGACCGTGTGGGAGAAGAATTATCAGAAACCTTATTGGGCATTTCAGTTCCAAAGCTTGAAATTCCTGTTAAACCGGGACGGAATGTGCCTATCATCATAGAAACAGCTGCAAGAAATGAGCGACTTAAAAAACTCGGCTATTACTCCGCTAAAGAATTTGACCAGAGTGTGCTTAAATGGTTGGAGAGTGAATCGGCGAGGAACCTGTATTATAACAACGAGGAGACTTTTTAATCATGGTTGAACGAGAAGTAGAGGTTCTCAATCGAGCTGGAATCCATGCCCGCCCTGCGGCACTTATAGTCAAAATAGCCAATACCTTTTCTTCCAATCTTTATATGGAAAAAGATCGAATGAAAATCAATGGGAAATCCATTATGGGTATTATTACTCTTGGGGCAGCATATAAATCACGCATAACTATCACCACTGAAGGGCCAGATGAAAAAGAGGCTGCCGAGGCCATCGTGCAACTCTTTGTCAATCGGTTCGAAGAATAGGAGGATGATGTGAAAGGCCTTACTGCAAGACAAAGTGAAGTTCTTGAATTTATAAAACAGTACCTGGAGAGCAATTCATACGCTCCAGCGGTACGCGACATTGCTAAACATTTCGGCATTACGGTAAAGGCTGCACATGATCACCTTAAAGCCTTAGAAAGAAAAGGGGCTATCCATTCATCGGAGGGAATATCCAGATCGACTGGAGTAGTCGGTTTCTCTGTAGCTCCTTCAGTGGAGACGGTATCGGTACCTGTGCTCGGTAATACTGCTGCTGGTTTACCGATTCTTGCAGAAGAAAACAAAGAATACGAGCTTAACATCCCCACAGCTTTGATTCCAGGAAAAGGACCGTACTTTGCCCTCCACGTTGAAGGCGACAGCATGGTTGATGCCGGAATTCTCGATGGTGATTTAGCTATCATCAGACAGACAGGTGCTGTTCATAATGGAGAAATTGTTGTTGCTCGGGTAGGTGAAGAAAACCGAGTAACACTCAAACGTTATTATCTTACCCAACATGCCATTGAACTGCGACCCGAGAATCCTAAATATGGTTCACTCTACTCAAAAGATGTTACCGTATTGGGAAAACTCCATATGATAATCCGAGATTATGAGCAATAAGAATCCACGCACTCATCTCCTTTTAGGTCCGGAGACCGGAGAGAAAGGTGTCCGGCTAAAAGCGATTCGAAATTCAATTCGAAATGAATTTGGAACAGACCCCGAGATTTACCGTTTCTATCCGTTTGAGACCATGAATGGCGAGATCTTTACTGCTTTGCAGAACAATTCATTATTCTCAGAACATCGTTTGGTAATCTTGAGCCAAGCTGAGGACTTATCGGCTTCGCAAATAAAGGAACTTGAAATCTATCTGAAAGATCCAAACGATTCTGCAACACTCGTAATTATCAGCTCAGATACTCGCCTTCCAGGAAAAATTTCTGCACTTATCCCAAAGCAAAACACTCAAGTATTCTGGGAGATGTTTGACAACCGAAAACCGGATTGGGTACGAGGTGTATTCAGTGCTGCAGGATATGCTGTTACCGCAGATGCCGTTGATCTTCTCCTCGAACTCGTGGAAAACACTACACAAGAACTTCGAACTACAGCTCATCAGCTTATGCAGTATATAGCTTTAGAAGAGAGAGACCTGGTGACTGAGGAGGATGTTGAACAGTTTATTCAGCATACTAGACCAGAAAGTGTATTCACTCTTTTTTCCCATATGGCTACTGGTACGTATGAACAGGTGCTGGACATTCTCAAGACGTTAACGAGCTCTGGCGAAGGGGATGCTGTACCGCTCATTGCTGGTCTACTCTGGCAATTTAGGCGGTTGCTCTCTTTGGAAAATCTTCTGGAATCGGGAAAATCTTGGGAAGAAGCGACGGCACAGGTTTCAGTCATGGGAAAATCTGTACCAATTCGGCGAAAAAAGGACAATGAAATCTATAGTGCCGCAGCAGAAAGATTTCCCTTAGAGGTAAGCCGCCGTATTATTGCTCGAATTGGAGAATTTGATATATCCACGAGACAGATAGGAAGCGATTTACAACCACTAGTCCTAGAACAGCTCATGGGAGTAATCATGATACGTAAGGGAGCTCCTCTGGTTCAGATGCCGAAGGTTTCATTCTTCACAGATGCAAAGTTCTAAGTATTCGGTGAGCAACTGGGAGAGGCACCTGAGCTTGATTTGCAATATCCTCCGCTGTTGCAGACAGGAGTGCATCTAAAGTTCCAAAAATCTGCATGAGCCGTTTACTCCGAGCAGGACCGACTCCATCAATCGATTCTAACAATGTAAAGGTAGCCTCTCGAGATCTCTGTTGCTGGTTTAGAGATGTTGCAAATCGGTGAGTCTCATCACGAACAGCCTGTAAAACTTTTAGACCACTCGAAGCTTCCGGTAATCGTAGTGGCTGTCGTTCATCAGGAAAGTGAATTTCTTCATATTGTTCAGCTAAACCTACAACAGGAATAGCGTCTAATCCTAAAGAAATTAACACCTGTTTTGCAGCATTCACCTGCCCTGTTCCTCCATCAATCAGTATAAGATCGGGTAACGGTTTATTTTCTCGAATCTGTCGTGTATAACGTCTCGAAACAGCCTCACGAATGGCACCAAAATCATCAATCCGTCCCTCGAGTGACTTGATATTGAATCTTCTATAATTCTTTCTGTCGGGATTACCATCGGTAAATGTAATGAGACTTGCAACCGTATATTTGCCGGCAAGCTGTGCAATATCAAAACCCTCTATGAATCGTGGTGGCGCTTCTAGCTGGAGAACCTCCATAAGTTCGTCAAGTGCCTCTGGATTTTCATTACTTTTAAGCCGTTTTTCAACATCACGAGCTGCATTTTCTGCTGCCATACGAAGCACCCGATAATGTTTTCCTTCACGTGGAATCGAAACTTCGGTAGCAACTTTCAACTCTTCAGCAAAATAGGTTTGAACAAGTCTACTATCAATATCGTGTGAAATAAAAAGCTGTTGAGGAAGGTTACCACCATCTCCGTAGTACTGAGTAAGAAAGTTAAGCAGAGTTTCGGTCTCATCTCCAAATGTTTCAGCTCTGTACAGAGCTTTTCCCATAAGTTTGCCATCCCGAATTTGCATAATACTGACTGTAGCAAGATGCATACGCATTTCACATGCTGCATAATCACGACTTTCGGTAGAGAAGTCCTGCACTTGCTGTGCTTTACTTACCGATTCAATCGCGAGCAGCATATCTCGTTTTTCTGCCGCCAGTTCAAACTTTTGTTCTTTCGCTGCAGCCAACATCTCGTCTTGAACCTGCCTGACAAGCTCCTCATTCTTACCTTGGAGAAAGGCTTTTACTTTTGCTATGTGTTTACCGTACTCTTCCTCAGTCACCAATCCTGCACAGGGTCCACAGCAGCGACCAATATGATAATACAGACAAGGTGTGTATCGTTTCCTTAATGGAATACCACATTTTCTTAATGGAAACATTTTATCGATGAGATCCAAATACTGGGAGAGACTCTTCCCATCGGGATATGGGCCATAATACTCGGAACCATCTTGAATAATTCGTCGTGTTTTAAATACCTTCGGAAATGGTTCATTGGTTATTCGGATAAGGGGATAACTCTTTCCATCTTTTAAGGAAATATTATAGTGGGGATTGTGTTTCTTAATCAGATTGTTCTCAAGAACAAGAGCTTCATATTCGTTACCGGTAATAATATATTCAATTTCATCAATCTTGCTTACAAGGAAGGTTGTTTTGATATCCTTTCCAGAAAGAAAATATGAAGTCACCCGGTTTCGCAAATCTTTAGCTTTCCCAACGTAGATAATTTTCCCCGCAGCATCCTTCATGAGATATACACCTGGGAGATGAGGTAATGATTTTGCCTGTTCCTTCGGACTTGTATCCATATGCGAAACAGCATAGCCGCCGATTGATGAAATTGCAATAATACCGGTAGAATAAAGCATGTTGCACGAAACCCAAACACCACAAGAACTCCTCGCTTCACATCCATTAGCTACATCACTTACGAGTGAAGATTACGAATTCCTTATAGATATCCTCTCACAATATCATCCAACCTATCAGCAAATCCGCATACTCATTGAGCAGGCTATTGATTTACGACTATGGCGACAGAACTCAATTTCGATAGTCTGGAACGAATCTTCTGGCGAGAAATTTCAAGGGAAACTTCGATTTAAGGCTATTATGCAAGATATGATGCATGCTGTCTCAGTGTTAAGAAAAGAGCCGACAGACTATGCAGACTTTACAGAAAAACCTCACCTATCGCAAAAGATAAAACACGTCGAATCCCTCGGAGACATTCGTCTGCTCGGTCGGTGTCCCTGTCCGGTTTCAGGAGAAAAGACTCGCTGTTGTAATTTACAGACCCTTGATGTGGTGCAGCAATGTGCCTTTGCCTGCTCTTATTGCTCAATCCAAAGCTTCTACCATAAAGATGAAATTGTATTCGCATCGAACCTTTCTGAACGACTTGAACAGCTTGAATTACCACAAGAGATATGGCATATCGGAACTGGGCAATCATCTGATTCACTTATGTGGGGAAACGAACACGGCGTGCTTGATGCTCTTGTTAGATTCGCTGAAAAGCATCCTCAGGTAATTATCGAACTTAAAACTAAATCGGCGCGAACAGACTGGATTCAGCAGATAAACATCCCTAGGAATATGATTGCCACATGGTCTCTCAATGCTCCTACCATTATTACAAAAGAGGAACATAAAAGTGCTGCCCTTGAAAACCGGATTCAAGCTGCTCGCAGGGCAGCAGATGCGGGAATACTTGTAGGATTCCACTTGCATCCAATGGTATATTTTAAGGGGTGGGAACATGAATACCACAGAGTGATTTCATCGATTGTTGACAACTTCTCACCAGAAGAGGTTGTAATGATTTCGCTTGGGACTCTCACATTCACGAAAGAAGTTCTGCGACAGCTGCGACAATCTAATCAGCCGAGCAGAATTCTTCAAATGGAATTGTCTGAATCGGCAGGGAAATATTCTTACCCCGCTGCCATAAAGCAACAGATGTTCACCTTTGCCTACTCATGCTTCCCAGAATCATGGAAAAGTGCACAGGCTCCTTTTTTCTACCTCTGTATGGAACTTCCTGAACTATGGGAGCCCGTATTCGGACGCTCGTACCCAGACAATAGAAGTTTTGAAATGGACATGCGAATACACTACGAAAAGAGAGTCGGCATTCACAGCTAGAATGAACAGGTGGTTGACAGTACCACCTCTTCGGGGGTAATGAAATAGAAATGAAACGAAGACCCGATGCAACGTATGTAGCAGATCTCAATCCTTTCAAACGAATGTTTCCGTTCGTTATGCCGAAACGGGTCGATTCACTTATCTATCATCAATTTTCACTCGATTTAACGGAAGGTATTCAGTTTGTAAAAACAATGAATAGAGATCAGCCTGGAGATCATAAGTATAGAGTGTTTGAATTATTTCTTTCTGCCCTCCTGCGTACAATAGCCCTCCGACCATATCTCAATAGATTTATCATGAATTATGATTGTTGGCAGAGAAAAGAGCTGTCATTGAATTTTGTTGTCAAAGAAGATTATACAGATGAGGCTCCAGAGCATATTTCGATTATCTATTTTGAACCTCAGATGACCTTTCCAGAGATTGCTCAGCTGGTAAATAGAACTATAGAGAATTCTCGTATGGGAGGTACCGACAACAATACGGATGAGGCTGTCGAATTTTTCCTTAACTTCCCAAAGACACTCTTGCGTCTCCTTGTTGCAATCATCCGGTTTCTGGATGTCCATGGACTTGCTCCAAAGGCACTGCGTAATGCTGATGGCTTGCATGCTTCCGCGTTCGTAGCGAATCTTGGGAGTATTAGCCTTCTCGGCAGTCCACACCACCATCTGTATGAATGGGGAACCACCTCTCTGTTCATTACCATGGGAGCACTTAAAAGAAAGCGTGTGTATGCTGAAAACGACTCCGTAAGCTTTGTCGATTCCATGGAAATTGGAGTGACACTCGATGAACGAATCGCGGATGGCTTCTATTTTATTAAATCTATGCAGCTATTGCAGGATTTACTGAATAACCCGGAGCAATTACTTGAGCGCCCTGCTTTACCACAGCCCGGCCCCACGCTTCGTGAAGTAAAGCGGGAACGACGAAAAGCTAAACGGTTACGCCGAAAGCAACGCCGACTAAACAAGGAATCCGCCTAGTTAATCCATGAGAAAGAAAAATCCTCATTTTTCTACTGCTGCTACACCCACGTATCTGATTTTATTGGAATTTAGCGTCAAAGAGCTGACGTTCTCTACCGCTCAGAGGACACTCATTTCCTTGAATCATCGTCTTAATCGCCTCAATCTCACGAGATGAGAAACGTTCTGCATGAAGAATCAACTGCTCAAAAGCCTCACATGCCATAGGGCATACAGTTCGAATAATTTCAAGAATTGCTTCAGCATACACCCGTATTTCATACTGAGCGTGGTTATCGAGCCGAAGTTTGAGGAAATGGAAGAGATTATGCAAATCCATCTGCCAATACCATTGTGTATAAAGGCTCAAAGGGAGGTCAATTCGGGCAAGTTCACGTGCAATCCCTAAATCAAGCATTTCATGATAGGCAGCGAACGCCCGTTCCTGGTCTGCTTTGAGTATAGATGCAACCTGTTCTCTCGTCTTCTGATCAACCGGTTCATCAGATCTACCCTGCTTATTGTCATCACTCTGGAAATTAATATGCTCCATATCTGGGATGTACGCTTCATTTGCCATTACGCTGTATCGCCCAGAAATCTCATTCACACGTGCGGTTCTGTGCCGAATCCATTGACGTGCAACAAAAATGGGCATTTTAATATGAAATGTGAAATTAACTTGCTCAAATGGAGATGTATGTTCATTTCTCATAAGATAGGAAATGAGGCCTTTATCCTGTCTAAAGCTCTTAGTGCCCTCGCCATACGAAACTCGAGCCGCTTGAACGATACGAGAATCTGAACCTAAATAATCGACCAATCGGACAAAACCTTTATCTAATACAGGAAATTCTTTGTCGAGAATTGCCTCAGCCTCGGGAACTACACAGTGTGCCATACATCCTCCTCACTCAAGGTTCCATATTGCCACAAATAGCTCGTTGGGACAATCGGTTACACTGCTCCTAATTTTCCTAATACCATTGCAACAGCAGCACTGCATGCTGTTTCGGTACGTAAAACACGCTTTCCCATTGTACAAGGGGCAAACCCATAATCAAGAAATAATCGGCGTTCCCGATTGGACCATCCCCTCTCCGGTCCAATAGCAATACAGGCAGGCCTGCTGATTTCACTGATTTGTGATAATGGATTCCCTTGCATTACATTATCCAGTAATAGTCTGGATTCCCATGAGAATTCCCTGCTTAATGCATCGTCTAACGAATTTACCATCAGACATTCCGGCATCGAAGTCTGTCCAGATTGCATGACTCCATCCAGCAGATAGGATTGATACTCTCCTGTTGACCATAATTTTGCAGAGGCATATGACCGTTCGGCAGAATCTGCACCGACAATGAGCAGCCGCTCTACTCCAAAACTCGCAGCTTCTCGCAGTATTCTCTTCATGCATATGGGACGTACTTGTGCAACCAGAAGAGTAACAGGATGTAACGGCTGTGCGTCACCCTGTTTCTTATAGGTAAAGGAGATTAAAGAATCCTCCAGTGATTGAATTGTGGCAATCCCCCACTCTCCGTTGACAATACCGATATACATGGAATCCCCTGGAACAAGTCGCAGTACTTTTTTAATATGAGCTCCACGATAATCAGAAACTGGGATACTATTATGTTCTGGCCATTGGTGAAACAGAATGATATTCATGGGTGGGAGTATAGGCTGTTGCATGCCCTGTGTAAACACAGTAATATGAAGCATTCATAGCCTAGAGCGTGTCAGGAGAGGAATATGCCTAAAGTACAAGTGTTCACTGCAGAGCACCATGACCCCTGGTTTAACTTGGCAACCGAAGACTGGATCTTCAAAAATTTTCCAGCAGATCATCATGTGTTGTTCCTCTGGAGAAATAAACCATGCATTGTAATTGGTAGATTTCAGAACCCATGGGTTGAATGTAATTTACAAGCCATGGATTGTGATGGGATTATTTTGGCTCGTAGACAAAGTGGCGGCGGTGCTGTGTACCATGATCTGGGAAATACAAATTTTACCTTTATGTCTCCAAAGGATTCTTACGACAAGGACAGAAATTTCTCCCTCATTATTCAGGCTCTCGCTGGGTTTGGCATTACTGCAGAGCAATCAGGTAGAAATGACATATTAGTTGATGGCCGTAAAATTTCCGGCAGTGCTTTTAGAATGACAGCTGACCGAGCCTTTCACCATGGAACGCTGCTAATTAATGCAGACATGACAAAATTACCTCACTACCTTACCCCTAATAAAGAGAAACTACAGTCAAAGGGAGTCCGTTCAGTAGCTTCTCGTGTGGCAAATCTTACCGAATTTAATCAGGATCTCACCCACGATGTACTATGCAATGCAATTATTGAGCAATTTTTCTCTGCATATGGAGAGAGGTGTGCAGTAGAAGATTTGACTATTGAACGTCTATCTCAAGAGGAAAAACTCTTTGAGACCTATCAGCTCTATGCCGACTGGAATTGGAGATTTGGTAGTTCTCCCCAATTTGATCACCCGATTACCAGCCGTTTCCCTTGGGGTGGTATCACATTGGATTTTGCAATTCAAGGTGGTGTTATTGATCAGGTACATATATTCAGTGACTCCCTCTCGGTCGAGTTTATTGAATTTCTTCAGGAGACGCTGCCTGGAACCCGTTATTGCCCACATGAAATAAATCAGGTACTCATAGAAGGTACAAAATCAAAGCCGGACGATTTTCATGGAATGGCAAGCGATGTAGCTCATCTCATTGAGAAGGAACTTGCATGAAGATAATTCGGTGGGGAATGATTATCTGTATACTCCTCATAACACTGCCTCTCATAGGAAAAGGCGAGCGTGAGGTTCAACAGCCTCCTTTGCCTATGCGTGAATCGCTTAGTTCTGAGAAAACATTCTCAATTGGGCTGCTCAAATCGGATAATCAGTTGTTTTTAAACCCGCTGCAAGCAACCGAAGCTACTTCACTCCTCGTGTTAGATGGGTTGTTTGAGGGACTGTTCAACCTAAACCCAGTAGACGGTAAACCTATACCAGCACTTGCACAAATGGTTTCACTATCAGATGACGAACTAATCTGGACGATTACCATCAAGGAGCAGGCATATTTTTCAAATGGAGAAGAAATCACTGCAGATACGTTTGTAAGCTCGTGGGTATGGCTTCTTGAGCAGGCACGAAATAATGAAGGGAATGCCTATCTGCTATCCATGCTCGATGCAATTGAGGGAGTCCAAGAATTCAGAAAAGGCATGAAATCCTCTTCAGAGCTTGGTATAACAGCGGAGGGGAAATACACTATACGCATTACGCTTACCACTCCAGCTCCCTATCTTCCCAACTTATTCAGCATGCTTCCGTTTTCTGCCATCCATCCATCATTTCGCAATTCGAAAAATCAACCTCTTCCGACTGACATGATTACTTCTGGACCCTTCAGAATTACCCACTACTCCGAAACACACGTTTTACTGGAAAAGCATCCCTGGTATGTAGATTATGACAATGTCCCAAGTGACTATATAGAATTTGTTTTTGGTCAAGCTGAGGATATCCGTGCAGCATACGAACAAAGAGCCATACATTGGGCACTCTCTTACATACCACGCGAACTCCTGCATAACCCGGAAGATCTCAGAATATCACCCGAATACTCGACTGGGTTCTTCTATTTCAGTGCAAAATCTGGAGCATATGCAAATCCAAATGTTCGAAAAGCGTTAAGCCTACTTATTCCCTGGGATGCAATTCGATTACAAAGTGGCCAACTATTTCCCACTTCGCACCTCATCCCCGATCATAGTTCACCAATGACACCACAGACGTTTAATCAGGAGGAGCAGCTGCAGCAAGCACTCTCGCTCCTGAGCGAATCCGGATTCCCTTATGGAGCCGGTCTTCCCCCATTACACATGGCTATACATCGGGGATCACAGGTTGAAGCCTCAGCAGGTCGCATTGCCGATATCTGGAGTCAGACTCTTGGTATTACTGTGGTGACAGATACACTGCCTCTCGGTATGTATGCTCGTTTCCCAGAATCAACACCCTACGACTTTGCGTTCATCACCTGGATTGGCGACTTCCAAAATCCGCTTACTTTCTTTCATTTATGGAACAGCGACAGTGGATACAACTTAGGCAATATGCACGATAAAACATATGATGCACTTCTTGCAGAGGCGATGTCGGTACCCCAGGATTCGCAGAAAGGAAAGACCTTGTTACAGCAAGCGGAACAGTATCTTTTGTCTAATGCCGCTGTATTTCCGCTCTATCATGGGATAACCATTCATGTGATTCTCTCCGACACAGTGGTGGGGTGGTATGACAATATCCTTGATTTTCACCCAATAAAATATTTAGGAATTCAGTAATAGTATCACTGTTTCATAGCTCGTTCTAACTGAGCTCTTCCCGCAGTTCTTCCGAATGGTTGAGTCAGTGCCTTGAGTGTAGAAAAAGTAGACTCACCAAAATCCTCTGCAGTTGCTCTCCAACACCAATTCGGTTCTCCACAGGTTCCGGGAGTATTCATCCGTGCTTCTCGACCAAGTTCCAGGAGATCTTGAAGAGGAACAATTGCATACTGAGCCACAGAGGCCATAATAGCCCTCATAAGATGCCATACTACACCTTCGTTGGAACAGCTTAGGTAACGTCGAACTACGTCCTGCGTAGCTTCGTCTAGATGATCGAACCACCCTCGAGTTGTATCATTATCGTGCGTTCCGGTATAGGCTACACACCGAGCTTCATAGTTGTGAGGTAAGTAGGCATTCTCAAAATCTAATTCTCCCGGTGCAGTAGCAGTAAAAGCAAACTGCATAATCTTCATCCCTGGGAATCCCTGTGAATCACGAAGATGCTCCACTTCCGGAGTAATGACTCCCAAATCCTCTGCAAATACAGGGAGAAAACCAAAGTGATTCTGCAATTGAGCGAAGAGAGCTTCTCCAGGAGCTTTAACCCAAGTACCATATTCAGCAGTTGTGTGCCCTGCAGGAACCTCCCAATATGCTTCAAAACCACGGAAGTGATCTATACGTACAATGTCTGTTAAAGCAAACTGATGTTCAAGTCGTTGAATCCACCAGCTAAAACCTTCGTCTTCTAGAACTTCCCAGTCATACACAGGGTTTCCCCATAACTGACCAGTTTCACTAAAAGCATCTGGAGGTACTCCACTTAGTGCCGATAGAGAACCGTCCTCTTCAATTTTTAAATACTTTCTATTGCTCCACGCATCAACACTATCGGGAGCAACAAAAATTGGTATATCACCGACGATGGCGATATTTCTTTCATTTGCATATTCCTTGATTGCATACCACTGTTGAAAAAAGAAGTACTGCAAGACCTTCCAATGAGTTATTTCCCAATCCTTTTCCTGTGTCCAATGAGCAATTGCAGAGGGCTCTCGTTGGGTAAGGGCAGGATCCCAGTGGCTAAACCATCGACTATCATCATAATGATCAACCATTGCCCTATACAATGCATAATCAGCAAGCCAGGCGGACTGCTGTGCACAGAATTTCTTGAATGCATTTTTCTCAGAAGGTGAAGCGTCTGCTATAAAATTTTGAGCTGCCTGAAGAAGCAGTGGAAACTTATATGCTTCCATTCGTGGGAAGTCGATTGACCCTTCAGCAAATTCAGGAGGAACGAGCGTATCTGCCAGATTGAGATAACCGGAATCTGCAAGCAGATCGAGACTGATGAGAAACTCGTTACCGGCAAACGCGGAGCGTGCAGCGTATGGAGAATTTCCAAATCCTACAGGTCCGAGGGGGAGAATTTGCCACAGCCCAACCGACGTATCGGCAAGCAAATCTAGAAAATTTCTCGCTTCGTCGCCTAAATCACCAATCCCATGCACACTGGGGAAACTCGTGGGATGAAGAAGGACTCCACTGTATCGTATCTTTTTATTCATCGTGAAAATATATCGAAAAATTGGAGTTTTAGCCATACTTGTTCACAACCAAAATTTCGGGTATAATTGGTTCATGACATCTTCAGAAAAAGAATTGAACTTTGCAATCGGGGACCATGTGGTCTATCCTCTCCAAGGGGTCGGTATTATCAATAAGATTGAGGAAAAAACCCTCAGAGGTAATACGTCGCTCTACTACGAAATTTTTCTGGAGATATCGGACATGACCGTAATGGTTCCAGTAGATAAAATTGAAGAGCTCGGTATTCGAAGTATCGTTGAACCTTCTGAAGCTTTACAGGCAATCAATGGCATAAGTAATAAGCTCGAACAGGTTCCAGTGGACTGGAAAGCTCGATATCAGATGAATGTAGACCTGCTCAGAGAAGGTTCTATTGCCTCTATAGCAAAGGTAGTGCAAATCCTTTACCACAGAAGCAAGATTAAAGAGTTGCCGGTGCAAGAGCGAAAACTCTACGACAACGCTTTAAGAATTCTTATAGATGAATCGGCACTCTCGCTCAACCGCCCTAAAGAAGAACTTGAAGCTCTCATTTTTGGCAAACTGGAACGGGATCCGAAAGAAAAGGAATCCTAGTGGCTTTCCCCGCTCATGGCGTAGTTATTACTGCAGCCGGTACCAGTACACGCTTTAATGGAAACAACTCCTCACAGAAAAAAAAAGAGTTTCACCTCATAGATGATCGCAGTGTGTTATATTATGCAGCTCTCCCCTTTTTTTCTATTCCGAATCTTGAGTTTGTGGTAGTAACGTATGGAGCAGGTTTCAGGGAAGAGACTGAAGTCGCCCTAGATAATCTCCTATTCGCCTCTACAGTACCTATTCATCTTGTACAGGGCGGAGAGACCCGACAAGCTTCGGTCTTACGAGGTCTAGAGGCATTAGAACAGCATGCCCCCACTATTTCATACGCAATGATTCATGATGGGGCCCGTCCATGGGTATCTGAAGCGACAATTATCTCAACACTTGCAATGGCTACCGTATTTGGGGGAGCTGCACCGGTTCTCCCAATTCATGATTCGGTAAAACTTGTTGATCAGGAGGGAAGAATCGTAGAACACCGTGACCGTTCGGGTCTCGTTACTATTCAAACTCCACAAGTATTCCGTTTCCCAGATATTCTTGAAGCTCACCGTAAAGCACAGCATAACCGGAGAAACTATCTTGACGATACCGAAATTTATACCGATTTCGGTGGTGTTGTAGGTACTACCGTCGGTAATGCTGAAAATAAAAAAATTACCGTTCAGAATGATGTTCAAAAATTGCAGGAGTCCTTATGAGAGTTGGAACTGGATGGGATATTCATCCCCTAGTTGAAGGTCGTTCTTTACTGATTGGCGGAGTAATCATACCTCACAACCTTGGCGAAGCTGGACACTCTGACGGTGATGTGCTCCTACACGCAATTATTGATGCCATACTGGGAGCACTTGCTCTTGGTGATATTGGAACACATTTCCCTCCCCACGATGATCAATGGAAGGATGTTCAAAGTGCCAGTCTACTTCTCATGGCTTTAGATTTGCTGCAGGGTTGGGAAATAGTAAACATTGATTCCACTATCATTCTGCAACAGCCAAAACTGGCCCCATATATTCTCTCTATAAGAAAATCACTTGCAGAACTATGTGAATTACCTCTGGATTGTGTTTCGGTAAAAGCGAAGACCGCAGAACACATGCTTGGAGAGATTGGTAACGGCCGTGCCATTATTGCACAAGCCTCAGTACTCATGCAACATTCACTTTCAGACAACGAAACAACCTTGGACCAGTGGGTTTAATGTGAATTTAAAGGCCGAGTAGTATCTACCCGGCCTTACATCTTAATCACAAATCAGCATCGTCTTCGGATCGAGTGTAACTCGCATCGGCTTGGGATCAATTTGATCACCATCCTTAACCAATGTCATAATTACTTTATCCATTGCCTCGTTATATTTGAGTCCAATAAGAACATCAATGAGTTCTTCATATTTAAGTATTGTGTTTGGAACACCATTTTCATCAAACTCAACATTTGGCTTCACAGGAGAAACAGAGAACCATACTTCGATTCTCATATCCATAGCGAATTGCTTAATTTTTCGTACATCGTCCTCGGTGGCTATGGTGAGTTTATACCCATCAAACATTACTGCATCTGCATTGAAAGAGCCTTGTCTAATAAGTGTTTCAAGACTGGAAAGAACTTTTTCTATGGTAACATTCTCTTGGCTAAAATTCATCACCACGCGGTCTGCCAGAATTTGATTATAAATCTCGGCTGCATCTTCCAGCGAACGATTCTCAGAAATCTGACGAAACACCTCTTTGTACCAATTAATTACATGCTCTACATTGCCGGAGAAAGAGACATGGATGATGTGCTCATTCCTAAAAAGTTTATCTGTAGCCAGATGCACAAGACAAGCCGTCTTGCCTATCCCATGACGCGAAACGAGAACGCCGAGGTTCCCTTTCCCTAATCCACCATTCAATGATTCATCGAATGCCCGTAACGGGCTTAAAGCATTTAATTCTTGAATATCCATACTACGCATCCTCCGAGATGTTGATGTTCCTAAAGTATACCATGGTTTTCCCAACGGCAAAACATTCTTCGAAAATCTTAAAATATTATTTAAAATGTTCGTATTTGACTAAAAACCGGTCCATTCGGACCGGTTTCATCTATAACATACAGGGATTCGTTCTACTTACCCTGCTCCTTGCGCTTTTTCTCCTCGTAAGTTTTCTTTAATTCTTCACTTACACTGGATGGGACTCTGCTGTATTTAGCAAGTTCCATGGTAAATTCTGCCTTTCCTTGAGTAAGGGAGCGGAGAACCGTAGAATACCCGAACATCTCTGAAAGAGGTACTTCACTCTCAACAGTACAGGAAGCTCCATCTTCAGTTGAACTGACAATAATACCGCGTCTCTGGTTGATACTTCCAAAAATATTTCCCTGGAATTCTGTTGGTCCTTCAACAACTACCTTCATGATGGGTTCCAGAATTACCGGCTTTGCACGTTCAAAGGACTCTCTAAACGCACTCAGTGCAGCTGTTTGGAAAGCCTGGTCAGATGAGTCTACCGGGTGATATGCTCCGTCGTTAATCACGGCACGAACACCTACAACCGGGAATCCAAGCTGTGTACCCTTCTTAATTGCAAGCTGAAAACCCTTGTCACAGGAAGGAATGTATTCGGTAGGAATTACACCGCCCTTAATGAGATCAACAAACTCGTATTCCTTTGCATCTTCAGCCTCTTCAATAGGCTCAATATAACCTGCGACACGAGCATACTGTCCCGAACCACCGGTCTGTTTCTTGTGAGTATAGTTGAATTCAGCTTTGTGACTGATAGCCTCTCTATAGGCAACTTCAGGTCGGTCGGTGACCACCTCTGCCTTGTATTCACGTCTCATTCGCTCAACATAGACTTCTAGATGAAGTTCGCCCATCCCCTGGATAATGGTCTGGTTAGATTCAGGATCAACATATGTATTAAATGTTGGATCCTCCTTTGTGAATCTGTTCAGAGCCTTAGCCATATTGTCAGCTGCTTTCTTATCGACAGGGTTCACAGCCAGACTAATGACCGGTTTTGGAACAAACATGGAGGTCATTGAATAATTCAGTGATGGATGACAGAACGTATCACCGGAGGCACATTCGATTCCGAAGAGAGCAGCAATATCGCCACACCCCGCTTCAGTAATGTCTTCCATGGAATTTGCGTGCATACGAACAAGTCTTCCGACTTTAAATTTCTTTTTGCTTCGCGTATTCATCAACTCATCACCTTTTTTGATTTTTCCCTGATAAATACGTATATAGGTCAACTGTCCGTACTGTCCATCTTCAAGCTTGAATCCGAGAATAACGGCTGGAAGACTTTCATCTGCCTTGAGAATAACCTCTTTTTCCTCATCATCGAGATCAAGCGCAACATTCTTTACTTCTGTTGGATTCGGCAGATAACTGACTACTGCGTCGAGCAAAGGTTGAATTCCCTTATTTTTATAGGCTGATCCCATAAACACAGGAACCAATTCCAATCCAATAGTTCCCTTTCTTACTGCTTTATAAATGAGCTCTTCAGTAACTGCGTCCTCAAGCATGGCTTCCATGAGCTCGTCTGAACAAAGAGAAACTGCATCGAGCATCTCTTCTCTCTTAGAAGCGGCTTCAGCCTGTAATTCTGCAGGGATTTCCTCATAGCGTAGGACTTCACCACTCGGCCCATCAAAATAGACCGCCTTCATGGTAACTAAATCAACAACACCCTGAAGTTTATCCTCAAGTCCAATAGGGATTTGCATAAGAACTGCATTTAGTCCAAGCTTCTCAACCAACTGTTTCTTGACTCGATAAGGATTAGCTCCGGTTCGGTCACATTTATTTACAAAAGCAATTCTTGGAACATTGTACCGTTTCATCTGACGGTCAACAGTAATCGACTGTGACTGAACACCTGCAACAGAACAGAGAACCAGAATTGCTCCATCGAGAACACGCAAAGAACGCTCAACTTCAATGGTGAAGTCAACGTGTCCCGGGGTATCGATCACATTGATTGGGTGACCCTTCCAAGAAACGTTTGTAGCAGCAGAAGCGATGGTGATGCCACGTTCACGCTCTAGTTCCATAGAGTCCATGGTTGCTCCAACGCCATCTTTTCCCCGCACCTCATGAATTGCGTGAATTCTATTGGAGTAAAAGAGAATACGTTCGGAAAGTGTCGTTTTCCCTGAGTCAATGTGAGCACTGATTCCTATGTTTCTCATGTTCGTAATTTCAGACATAAAAGTTCCTCTTTATTTATCGCCGAAGGTCGCTCTCTTTCAGCTAAGTTAGCACATCAACGGTCGTAGATATTCAATGGGTTTCCAGCATATCCCAGCAACAAAACGAGAATCTGCAACAACTTGGGTATATGATTCGTGAACGCTATCTGTTTTATTCGCGTACCGGACGGATTCTAGTATATTATGGAACTTTGTTCAATCCTTTCCCGTCTATATAATTGTGAGTTTTTTATGAAGCATGAACTCTGGTTGTGAATCGAGAAACCTGATACAATTCTTCCATTGGAGGAATTCATGGAAACCATTTTCACCAAGATAATCAACGGAGAGATTCCCGCTTCACTGCTCCACTCAGACGCACACTGCATTGCAATATTGGATATAGCTCCGGTGAATAAGGGACATGCCCTGGTAATTTCACGCGACCCGTTTCCAACTTTGGCAGACTGCCCACAGCAGTTACTTGGCCACATGATGTATATTGCACAGCAACTTGATCGGGCTATGAGAACTAATCTTAATGCTGAAGCAACAAATATAATTATCAACAATGGATCGGCAGCGGGACAGGAAGTTCCTCACCTGCATATACATGTGATTCCCCGATTCTCTCATGATGGAAAACGATTTATACCAACCAAGGAAGTATACGCAGAGAACGAAATGGAAGTATATAAAGAAAAACTCTCCCTCTCGTTGTAAGCGATAACCGATTGCGAACTACCTTCTTGCCGATTTCACTTGCTCCCTGAGCCTCTCATTGGTACACTGAGGTTCATGAGCAGTTGTCATTTTTGTGGTACAGAAGTCTCCTCAACCATGACCATTGGTCACGCATCAGTCTGTGCGTATTGCAATAGAGCGTTAAAAGTGTGTCTTAACTGCAAATTCTATGATCCAAATGCGTATCATGAGTGCCGAGAAGATATTGATGAACCGGTAGTATATAAAGATCTGGCCAACTTTTGTGACTTTTTTGTTATGAAGGAGACATCTTCTACCAGTTCTGTGAAGAAACAGGAAGAAGCCCGATCAAAATTCCTTTCGCTCTTCAACGATGATTGACGCAAAGAGGAGGTTTTCTATGCTGCCTATCGGTTCTTCAGCTCCCCAGATTCCAGTACAGGATGATCAAGGAAATACGGTTACACTTCAGGACTTTTCTGGCTCATATGTGGTGCTATACACGTATCCAAAAGATAATACTCCGGGCTGTACTGCTGAGGCTTGTTCATTTCGGGATCAGTCACAGGCAATAACCGAAGCTGGGGCAGTAATTCTTGGACTCAGTAAAGACTCAGTAGCTTCACACCAAAAATTCAAAGAGAAGTTCAACCTAAACTTTACGCTTCTATCCGATCCAGACCATACACTGCTTGAAGCACTCGGAGCTTGGGGTGAAAAGGTGAACTACGGAAAGAAATATATGGGGATTATGAGAAGTACGTTTGTATTCGACCCACACGGTACCCTTATTAAGATTTGGCCAAAAGTTTCCCCAAAGACACACGGTCAAGAAATTGCAGAGTTCTTACAAGAGGTATAACTGATGAAAAAGGTCACGAAGCATCTCGGCATATGTATGCTGCTTATCAGTAGTCTGTTTGTATTGTTTGTATCCTGCATGACCTATACGTACGATGATGCGAAATCAGCTATTTCTTCTGAATCCTCAATTCCAAAAACGCCCCCGATTTCGACAAAATTTGTTAGTAGTGAGAAGCAGGTCACTCCTGTTGAATCCATGGTTCCCGAGTCTGTTAAAGTAGAGGCTGCAGACCGCTCCACCATTCGATTGGTTGAAGCAGCACTTGTCCCGCTCCCATGTACCGGCCCGCAGGAGCTCCTTGACCTGATTATTGCCGAAGTACACGATTCTTCGTACGATGTGATTGCCTTTACGGGAACGAGCGAGTCACTCATGTACGTAAAAGACTCCCTAAGAATACCACAGTATTGGACCGAAGATGGGTTGTTGTTGGCAACACACCTTCCGGTGGAACAAGAATCTTCTCTCTTTTTCTCTATAAGCATGGAGAATGGTCAGAAGTTTCGTGTCGCTATAGTTGATTTGCAATCATCGACTCTATTTCAATCATTGCGATCAGCCAGCACTACCGAGTTATGGCAAGATCTTATTTTTTCTGCTCATGTACAAAGAAGACAACTTGTAGAGTCGCTGTTGATGTACCAGGATGAAGTACCGCTTCTCGTTTTAGCCTCACTGGGAGAACCATCAGCCATAGATTGGTTTGAAACGGCAGATAATCATCCGTACCGAATCCGACTTCCCTGGCCGCTTATTGAAAATTTTAAAGTAAACCATTTTCTTGATAGCTGGCAAAGTACGCACTACAGTGCTGCCCAGTCACCGGGTGTTACCTGGGAATTTATTGATGAGAAGGAAAGTTATTCGGAGAGAGTCGATTTTTTACTCACAAAAGGACTTATACCTCTGAGAACTACAACCATTACCATTGGCCCATGGAATCAAAAAAAGCTCCCATATGAGCAGCGATCCGCTCTTACGGGAACCTTTATAATTCCTTAGTTGAGGGAGTTTTACCTACTTCTCCACAACCTGCAGGAGATTAAGATCAATCTCACATGTGATAGAGGGCATCGTAATCCCCCAGTTTTCAAGAACTGCAGGATGAACTTCACCAAAGATACCGACCACTTTTCCATTTGATACCAGACGCCCGCATCGTCCCTCAATGAAACGAGAATCTAGTATTTCCTCCATAACATATTCTCTGTTCAAAAAATAGAAGAGCGTCGAAATAAGACTGTTCAACTGGTTAAATCCCATCTCACTACCAGCGGCGAGGAAACCAAGATAATCCCGCGTTGTAGTTCCAGAGTTATCTGAATCATCGAGGAATGCAACTTTTCCCACTTCGAATATCTGGTGAGG
>Ga0334901_1001769_pt1 | contig 21021 bp, 22 predicted proteins | sample GraSluR3_MG_3_FD_207216 | JGI IMG/M metagenome (GOLD analysis project Ga0334901, IMG submission 207216) | Sludge microbial communities from methane-producing bioreactor in Wageningen University, Netherlands - Granular Sludge_15_08-R3 | ecosystem: Engineered > Bioreactor > Anaerobic >... | reverse complement strand
CGCAAAAGGCTGATAACCAAGCGGCATAATGCTACTCGTACCAAGGGCCTTTTATGGTCACAGTACTTTATCATAAATACAAGTTATTGCTACCGAGAGAAATTTACACACTATTATGGACTTGACTTCGACATAACCAACATATGCTTAGATGTTTACTAGCCATTGTGCCGAATGATAAGATGAATGCACGTTTTTAGGGAGATTAGGAAGTTCGAAAAATCTGAATTTGAATATAAATTATTAAATGATCTTTGTTAAGGAGGAACTCATTATGCCATATAATCACGCAGGAGAAATAGGTGATGTCTGGAAGCATCTTCCACTATGTGATATTCTAACTATTGAAAAGCCAATAAGATACCACGAATCAAACTCCGCTTATTCAGGGTATACAATAACAAGTAATCCAAAAACGGATTATGGCATTTTTCATTTATTAGAAGAAAAAGCCTTAAAAGATAGCAGATATTTTGAAACTTTAAAAAGAAATGGCATAGATAATAGACATTATACAGGATCACCTGGTCTAGCTATGGACATTTTATCGGATAAATCAAATTACTATTTCCATGATATTGAATTTGATGCATTAAGTGATGTAATATTGGGAGCTAAAAAAAGAGGCCTTGAGGCTTGTGTGAAAACGTTCTGCGGAGATTCAGTACAAGCATTTTTGAATAAAGAGTATATTCTCGACAAAAATGATTTTGTCTTTCTTGATCCATATACCCCTTTTGATAACAATGTAGAAGGTTTTAAGTTCTTTGATATTTTTGAGAAATCTATATCAGTAGGTGCAATGACTTTATTATGGTATGGTTATGACAAACTTGAAGGCAAAAATAGAATATCAAATTATATAAAAAAAATAGCAACCAAACTCAATGCTAAAATTTGGTGTTTTGATGTTTGGTTGAAGTGTATGACAGATATCGACTGCAAGATAAATCCAGGTGTGCCCGGATGTGGACTTGCTTGTGCAAACTTGTCTAAGGAATCGATTAATAAGCTTGGAAAATATCTGAATATCGTTGGCGAGCATTATTCAAACGCTACTTATTGCACAAATGAAGCATCGTTGTTGACGGAATCAATAGAATATTGACTGTCGGTAATAAGCACCATGTGAAGCAAACAAATGTACTATTTGTCAAGGAGTTTGTAAATACGGAGGTGTTGTCGTGGCTGATAATAAAATAGTTCATTTCATACCACCATTGCCTCCTAAACGAGAAAAGCGAGTAGGCATTTACTGTCGTGTGAGCACAAGCAGTGCTGATCAGTTAAAAAGCCTTACAGCCCAAGTATCGGCGCTAACAAGATTGACAGCAGCTAATCCCAATTGGCTATTGGTTGATGTATATATAGATATTGCTTCAAGCAAGACAGGTTCCTCGCGTAAAGAGTTTTCTCGTATGCTGCAGGATTGTAAGTCACATGATATAGAGATTATCCTAACCAAGAGCATCAGCAGATTTGGCCGAGACACAGTAGAAATCCTTGATGCGTTGAACCAACTAAGGGTTCTGGGAGTCCGTGTTATATTTGAACAGGAAGTACTTGATACAGCCGATACAGATAATGACTTGATGATTTCTATAATCGAGTCTATTGCACAGGCAGAGAATGAATCCCGAAGCGACAATATTAAATGGGGGATTAAACAACGTGCCGCACAAGGCACTTCAAAGCTCTATAACAGAAAATGTTATGGGTATAAAAATGATGCAGCAGGTAAGCTGGTAATTGACGAGAAAGAGGCGAAAAACGTAAGGCTGATTTTCAATATGTATCTTCAAGGAAAGAGTGTTATAGGAATTGTATCTGAATTAGAGCAGCGGGGAATCAAGTCCCCTACCGGCAAAGAAAAATGGAGCAAACGAACGGTTGATGTAATGCTTAGCAATGAAAAATACTCAGGAAATGTTCGCCTATTGGATGATGGAAAGCATGATGTACTTTATTTGGCTGAGGACAACAATCCTGCCATTATATCTAAGGAAACATTTCAAACGGTACAGATTGAAAAACTGCATCGAAGTAATGTCACAAAGTCCGAAGATGGCAATCAGAGAAAAAGTAAAAAATACAGTTCAAAGAAGTGAAAATACAAAATAGCCTAATCGAGAATTATTTCTCGAGTGGTCAGAATGGATGTTAAACCAGCATAAACACAGCATTTCTACTGTGTTTATGGAAAAGTGCGAAATAGCCTAAAAACTTCACGTTGAGACGGTAGTATTGATAACAAGGGTAAAAGAGTAGGGGTCTGGAAAGCCCAGTATTCAAGCCGTTTGTGTGTTTTTCAGTTCGAAATCAGAGAGCGGAAAATGTGGATTTTTCGCTTCGTGGGAACATATCGAAATAGGCTTAAACCCTTGCAAGTGGTCGATTTAGATAACAGTGTTTAGTGAGAAGTCGATTTAGATAACATGGGCTTGTAGTGGTCAGTTTAGATGTTTTACGAAGTAAGTCCTCGACGTTAGTTTAAAACAGTAGAGTGTGGTTTGAACAGAAATCTCCTTTGATTTTTTCAGACCACACTTTTTTCATGTCCTTTACCAGGCTTAGGATTATTAGTGAGGAAATGAACGAAAATAAGACAGCAGATTTGTAGACATCCCTCTTAAGTAAAGAAGAATAATTATTGACAACTATAGTAAGGTGGCTTACAATATAAGTATGGCGACTTACTAAACTTGGAAGGAGCAAAATATGGATAGATTTAAATTCAGTCTCAGAGATATGCCAAGGCAAGAACTGCTAAGTGAATATGCTGAAAGAATACCATCACTAAAGATAAAATCTGTTGAAAACTGCATCGCACTACTCAGAACAGTTGCAGACATATCCAAGGTGCTTGAAGATCACTTTCAAGAATATGAAATATCTGAGGGAAAATTTACTATTTTGATGCTGTTATATAGACAGAAAGATTATCAGTTATCACCCATTGAGCTAAGTAAAAAGGCTGAAGTAACCAAAGGAACAATGACCGGATTAATCGCTGGTCTTGAGAGTCAAGGACTGGTTGAGAAGCTGACAAATGAAAACGATAAAAGGAGCTATCTTGTTAAACTAAGCTCGAAGGGCACAAAAATCTTGAATGATATCTTGCCGGAGCATTATAAATTGATAGGTGATATCATGTCAGCACTTGATGACATTCAGATAGAAACAATGAGTTCTTCGTTAAATCTAATATCAAAAAAAATGGTCAAAATGGAAGGAGAAAAATAATATGATTCTAGTAACCGGAGCTAATGGACAAGTAGGTCGCGCAATTATTAAGGCTCTGTTATCAAAAGGTGAGCAAATCAGAGCTTTTGTATTTAGAAATGAGCATGTTCAAGAAATTAAGAAGCTTGGGGAAATGGATGTAGCCGTTGGAGATATGTTAAATCAGGAGGATTTGGATAGAGCATTTGCTGGCGTTAATAGAGTGTATCACATTTGCTCAGCAATTAACCCCGACGAAGTCTTGATCGGTGAAATGGTTATAACCGCTGCTCGTAAAGCTAACGTGAAGCATTTTGTGTTCCATTCTGTATTACATTCGGTTTTGCAAGAGATGCCTCATCATCAGAAAAAGCTCATAGTTGAACAACTGGTCGTGGATTCTGGAATCCCGTATACAATTGTTCAACCCACTGTATTCATGCAAAATATCTTTGAATCATGGAATTCGATTGTAGAAAAGGGTATCTTTGTTCAGAAGTTTTTCACTACTCCAAATACTCGGATGTGCTTAGTTGACTTGGATGACGTGGCTGAAGCGGCAGCGACAATCCTCACTTCAAACGATCACTTCAACGCATCGTATGAATTTAGCGGCTCAGAAAATTTATCGCTTCAGGATATGGTTGAAGTGATGGCGCTATGCCTGAATCGTGAAATTGAAGTTGAAACGCTCAGCGATGAAATGCTGTCTTCGCAACTAAGAAGATTTGGAGCAGACGATTATCGTGTAAACACACTTCTCAAAATGTTTCATCATTACAATGAGCATGGATTTTATGGAAATTCAAATATTTTAAAGTGGATGATAGGTCGTAAACCAAATGATTTTATTACGTTCTTCAAGAGAGCATTGGAGGCGTCAAAATGAAAGCAATGATCGTATATGCAACGGCGCTGGGGAATTCAAAGAAAATTGCAGAGGCCATTGGTGCGCAATTAAAAACCGAAGTTCATAATGTGAGTGGAATATCTGCACCGGAAATGGTTGATACGATTATTATTGTCGGCGGTATTTACGGCGGTAAGAGTAAAAAAGAGTTAAAGGAATTTGTAAAAATGCTAGACTCAGATAAAGTGAAAAATGTTGCTGTTATTACTTCAAGTGGCGCTGGCGAGAGACGCACTACACCTTCAGAAATAGTTGAATTGATCAGAGGCAGAAAAATAAATATCCTCGGTGAATTAAACGTAAGAGGAAGAGCCTTCATATTTCCGACAGGTCATCCTAACGAAACTGATTTAAAAATGGCTACAGAATGGGTTGTGAAAATCACAAAATCATAAACAAATTTCAGAAGGGTAAACAAATGGTGGCATTATGAGCATTACAGTTAATCTATACTATACCGGAGAAAATGGGAACGCCAGAAAATTTGCAGAGGAAATGAAGTTATCTGGAACTGTAGATGCAATTCGTGATGAAGAAGGAAATGAACGATATAAATATTTCTTTTCAATGGATGATTCTGAAACTGTCTTGTTAATTGACAGGTGGAAGGATCAAGATGCACTAGACTTTCATCACAAATCTGAAATGATGAAAATGATAGCAGAGCTCAGGAAGAAATACAAATTGAGGCTAAGAACTGAGCGGTATATTAATGATAAGCCATAAATTTGATACTTGATACAGGAGTAAATGATAGACCTGGGCGTGCCATTATCCGTAGAAATACTATTAGGATGTAGAAATAGAACAGCTTTGTGTCTGGATTAATATAATTTCAAAATTGAAAAGGAGCATTTTTATGAATTTTTGTTGGAGTACATTGAGAGTAAACAATTTGGATGAATCAATTCAATTCTATACGGACGTTATTGAGCTAGAGGTTATAAATAGATTTAAAGCGGGGCCATTGGAAATAGCATTTTTAGGCAGAGGAGAAACAAAAATCGAATTAATTTGCACGGATGAGAGTTGTAAGACAAATACTGGAAATGATATCTCCTGGGGATTCGAAGTCAAGTCTATTGACCAGACTTTTGCACTTGTGAAAGAGAAAGGCATTGAGATTGAAAGCGAACCGTTTCAGCCAAATGCTCATGTTCGATATTTTTTTATAAAGGATCCCAATGGTATGAGAATACAGATCGTAGAGAATATTACTTTGATACAGTAGAATAAGTATCAACCTGAAGAGAAGGCACCCTACGTCGTAATTGCGTAGAGTGCCTTGTTTACTTTTTTATCTTATTCACTTACATCTACCTTCAAGCCTGACTTGAATTCCACTGTGAATTTGTCCTCATAGACCGTTACCTTTTCAATAAGCCTACGGACAAGCGACTCGTTATATTGGACCAGGGCAGTTGGCTGCTCCTGCAGAAATGCGCTCATGTCGTTGATACGTTTTTGAAGTTCATCCCGGCCGAGGTTCTCGACCTGAGCCTTCTGCTTCTCTTCACGCAGGCGATAGATTTCATCGCCGACCTTCTCGTAGTCAGCCTTTGAGCTGGCGAGCTTCAAGAGCTCTGCTTGAAGTTCTGTAAGCCGTTTATCGATTGCGGTAAGGGTATGACTGTTTTCGTTACAAATTACGGTTTCGATATTTTTCTGCAGTGTGATGAGAAAATGATCTTTATCACACAATGCTTGGTTGATGGCTGTGACCATCACTTGCTCTAAGGTGCTCTCAAGTACCGTTCGCGCATCGCAGTAAAGCCCGGTATTTTCTAACCTGCTGATGCAGCGCCAGACAACCGATTTTTTCCCTCGGTTGTTCCAATGAATCCTGCGGTAAAACTCTCCGCAACCTCCACAGATAATCATGTTAGAGAAACAGTGAATGCTGCTGAAGGTTCGGTTCTTCCCGTTCGGGCTGGTGTGGACGATGCGGCGACGGATAAGTTCCTCTTGCACCCGCATGAATATTTCACGCGGAATAATGGCCTCATGGCTGTTTTCCACATAATACTGCGGTACGACGCCGTGGTTCTTTACTCGAGTCTTTGTAAGGAAGTCGGTGGTGTATGTTTTCTGCAACAGGGCATCCCCAATATATTTTTCATTTCGTAGGATTTGATTGATATTGCTGGTATGCCATTTTTCATTTCCAGCGCCATTAAGAATGCCGTCTGCTTCAAGACCACGCTTGATTTTCAGCATGCTGGCACCTTCGAGGTATTCCCGGTAGATGCGCTTTATGATTTCTGCTTCCTCAGGGACAACGATCAGGCGCTTATTCTCATCCTTTGTAAACCCGAGAAAGCGGTTGCAGTTGACCTGGATTTCGCCCTGCTGGTAGCGGTACTGAAGCCCCAGTTTCACGTTCTGGCTGAGGGACTGGCTTTCCTGTTGTGCAAGAGAAGCCATAATGGTGAGCATGACCTCGCCCTTGGAATCCATGGAGTTGATGTTCTCCTTCTCGAAGAAAACGGGTATGCTCTTTTCCTTAAGCTGCCGGATATATTTCAGGCAGTCCAGGGTATTGCGGGCAAACCTGCTGATGGATTTTGTAATGACCATGTCGATGCCGCCCGCCATGCATTCATCGATCATTCGGTTGAATTCTTCGCGCTTCTTGGTATTTGTGCCTGAGATGCCATCATCTGCATAGATACCTGCCAGCGTCCAGTCCGGATGGCCGTTGATGTAAGCTGTGTAATGCTCAATCTGCGCATCGTAGCTGGTAGCTTGTTCATCACTGTCGGTTGAAACCCTGCAGTAGGCAGCAACACGGAGTTTTGGCTTTTCTTCATCACTATCTTTTCGGATATGCTTCCTTGCTGGAAGCACCGTAACAGTTCTATTTGTTGCCAATTGTTTACACCTCGCTTTCTATTAGGCTATAGGCATATGCCGCCTGTGCAAAAGGATCATCATAAACTTGTGTTCCTTCGATGATGTGGAAGGCTGTGGGATGGACAGCCACTTTATCTTCTTTAGGCTCGCGTATCCTGCCGAGAGCAGATGCCCGTCTAATCCGTTCCTCTTGAACAGCAGCAAAGGTATCTGGGTCAATGATTGCGGGGTAATAATCATCACCAAGGTAATGGTGATTTTTTAGTATCTTACCGATTCCTGCATGAAAGGCATCAATGCCCACTTTGTTAGCAACAGTCCTTAAGGAATCGCCAGAAAGGTAAGATTGATATAGCGCTTGAATCTGCTCTGCAGCGTGTTCGTCAACCACTGCGACTCCATTTTCTATCCTGTATCCGAATGGGGTATGGCCCATTTATTTCACCAACCTTTCTTTTAGCGTTATGCCGCATTTCAATACGAATCCGATTTCCATCCTCGAATAAACAATAATATGATCAACAAACCGGCTGAAAAGCTCACCGTCAAAGCCAGACTGCATGGTAGCTTTCGTTGCAAACTGGAGGAGTGCACTAACTTCACTCAGATGACGAGAATCGTTGCTAATGAAGCTAATTAGAGATTCCTTCCGGCGCTGCAGTTGTCCAGCTTCCTGTAATAGGTCGTTGTTTCCTCTAGTGTAGACAGCAGGCTCAAGGTAGCCACGTGTCTGTAAGCCCGTGAGAACTTTTCGTTGATCTTCGATGTCAGCAAGCTTTTTGTCGATTTCTTGTAAGGTTTCCATGCTGTTACTTGAATCAATACCTCTAAGACTCATAAGGAGAGGTCTGAGAACGATTTGATGCCCGAAAATGAGTTTGTTCATCATGCTGATAAAGGCAAACTCTAATTCCGAATTAGAAATGTACTTCATGGAGCATTTCTCGATTTCCGTGATATGTGTATTGCAGCACCATGCGATGTATTTTTTACCGCTGGAGTGGATACGGCGTTTAAATGTTCCACCACACTGGGCGCAGATGATTCTGCCAGAAAAAGGGTAGCGGTTTTGATATTTCTCGTTTTGCTTTTCTACGCCTTTTTCTTTGCCGCGCTGTTCTAAGACCAGTTGTGCGGCATCATAATCATCGCGGCTGATAATTGCCTCATGATGGTCCTGAATTAGGTATTGCTCACGCTCTCCACGGTTTGTAAACCTGTTGAACTGACTGTCACTGTAAGTCTTTTGAAAGATAGCATCACCAATGTATTTCTCGTTGCCAATCATCCCTCTGATGGTGGAAGAGGTCCAGCGGCCGCCGTTCTTGCCTTTAAGCCCGCGAGCGTTTAAGTCTTTTGCAATCATATGAACGCCTTTACCGGACAAGACCTCTGAGAAAATAAACCTAACAATTTCAGCCTGCTGCTTATTTACAATCAACTCACCATCAACAGCATCGTAGCCATAAGGAGAGCAGCCGATTTTATAGGTTCCGTTTTGAAAGCGTCGTTGAATGGACCACTTGTTGTTCTCTGCAATGGACGCTGATTCTCCTTCGGCCAGTCCACTTAGGATCGACAGCATGAGTTCGCTTTCCATAGAACCCGTATTGATGTTCTCACTTTCAAAATAGACGGAAATGCCAAGTTTGGTCAGTCTGCGGACCAGCTCAAGGCAGTCCATGGTGTTTCGGGCAAATCGACTTATCGACTTCGTCATTATCAAATCGATAAGCCGCTTTGCCAGAAACACCACAGAGTGTCTTGAAGCGGTTAGAAAGCTTATTAAGCTGAAAGTGTTCATTTACTTCGAGAAGGAAAATATCAATACCGGCGATATGGAGAATGAGCTACTGCTCACTATTTTTAGCAGTTTAGCGGAAAGTGAGTCCGTATCCATTTCTGAGAATGAAAAATAGTCCATTGAAAAGAGATTTAAAAACGGAACTTACATTGTGGCTTACCCGCCATATGGCTACAAAAATGAAGATGGTTTGATGGTAATTAATGAAGACGAGGTTGATGTCGTCAAGCATATTTTTGCAGAATGCTTAGCGGGTAAAGGCGGTCATGTTATTGCTAAAGATCTCAATGATAAAAGAATCCCTACAAGACGCAAAACAGAATGGTCATCGGGAACAGTTAACGCAATTCTTCGCAATGAAAAGTACAAAGGCGATGTCCTTTATCAAAAAACCTTTACGGACAGTTCATTCGTTAGACATATCAATAATGGTGAGAAGAACCAGTACTATGTTACAGATCACCATGAAGCCATTATCAGTGCTGAAGATTTCGATATTGTGCAGATGATGATAAAAAAACGTTCCATGGATTTGAAAATAAAGACTGGTGAAGGCAAGTATCAAAACCGATATCCGTTTTCCGGAAAAATTGTTTGTAGTGAATGTGGTGCTACTTGGAAAAGGAGAACACATAGTGAATCGAAAGTAAAATATTACGCTTATGCATGCGGTACGCATATTAAAAGAGTAGACCAGTGCAGCATGCAATTCATCCGCGAAAGAAATATTGAAGTAGCTTTTTTGAATATGATCAACAAACTGGTTTTTTCTAAGAAAGTGTTATTGCAGCCACTTCTGGCAAACCTTAAAGACCTCAATCAGGGAGAGGCGCTTGCACGACTTGATAAATTGGATGTGGCTCTTGAAGAGAATTTGAACAAGAGGCAAAAGATAACGGAGCTGTTTGCTAAGGAATACCTTGAAACCACAGTTTTCAATGAGCAAAATGCAGGTTTGCTTGCTGAAGCTAAACAGATAGGTGATGAAAAAGAAGCACTTTACGATTCGCTCTCTCATGAGCACGAGCACCTGGAAGCCCTTAATAAACTCATCAAGTACATCAATAGCTTAGGTACGCTTAAAGAATTTGATGAGGCTGTATTTGAGGAGCATGTTGAGTACATTATCGTGTTTAAAAGATATGAAATTGGCTTCGTGCTAAAGTGCGGATTAACATTAAGAGAAAGGTTGTGAGACGATGGCAATACCATACGGATATAAAATTGAGAAAGGAAAAGCGATCATAGATGAAGAACAAGCTGAACAGGTCAGGATGATTTTCAAAGGTTATCTGTCTGGACTGGCCTATGTTGTTGCGGCTGAAGCGGTGGGAATAAAGATTTCTCACCCAAGTGTCAAGAGAATCCTACAGAATAAACGCTACCTTGGTGACAAGTATTATCCTGCGATTATTGATCAGGAGACTTTTGAGAGAGCAGAAGCGGAACGGTTCAAACGGCAGCGGAAAATGGGCAGAATATTTCCGGATAAGCCGGTAGAAGAATGCAAACCAGCTACGAAATTTATCATGCCTAAGGCAGGAAAGATTTTTAACGATCCGTTCAAACAGGCTGAGTATGTTTATAGCTTGATCGAAAGTGAGGTGGGAAAGTGATTTCACTTGCGAGCAATGTGACTGTCATACCAGCAAAGAAAACGGTAGGAACGCAAAAAGCAACCGATAAGAAGCAGAAAACCAGAGTTGCAGCCTATTGTAGGGTCAGTACGGATAGTGATGAACAGGAAACCAGCTATGATACGCAGATTCAGCATTACACCTCTTACATCGAAAGTCATCCTGATTGGGTACTGGCAGGAATTTATGCCGATGACGGTATTTCTGGAGTGAATGCAAAGAAGCGCGATGAATTTCAGCGTATGATAAACGACTGCCATGATGGCAAAATCGATATGGTGATTACCAAGTCCATCAGTCGATTTGCGAGGAACACGGTTGATTGCCTGAATTACACCAGGGCCCTTAAAAACAAAAACATTGGTGTTTACTTCGAGAAGGAAAATATCAACACGCTAGATGCCAAGGGTGAAGTGCTCATGACCATCATGGCCTCCCTTGCGCAACAGGAAAGTGAATCTTTATCAGCTAACGTTCGTTTAGGTCTACAGTTCCGTTACCAGCAAGGCAAAGTACAGGTCAACCACAACTGGTTTTTAGGCTATACAAAGGATGAAGATGGGCACCTTATCATTGATCAAGAGCAGGCTGAGGTTGTAAAACGAATCTATCGAGAGTATCTAAGCGGCAATAGCTTTTTAAAGATAAAGAGATCACTTGAAGAAGATGGCATTCTGAACGGTGCAGGACGTTCAAAATGGAATGAAAGTAATATCAAACAGATACTCACCAATGAGAAATACATTGGGGACGCATTGCTTCAGAAGACCTACACTGTCGATATTCTTGAAAAGAAGCGTGAAGCCAATAAGGGCCAGGTTCCGAAGTATTATGTCGAGAACAGCCACGAAGGCATTATTCCCAAAGACATCTTTTTAAAGGCCCAGGAGGAAATTACAAGACGCGCAAACCTTACCAAAGGCGCTACACAGCACAAGCGAGTCTACAGCGGCCGCTACGCATTATCTGGGATCGTCTTCTGCGCACATTGTGGGGATATCTACCGCCGAATCAAATGGAACAATCGAGGTTGCAAATCTACGGTTTGGCGCTGCGTGAGTCGGGTTGATAAAGACGGTCCTGACTGCTCGGCAAGAACTGTTCATGAAGAACGCCTTAAGGAAGTGGTGGTGGAGGCAATAAATGCAGCTTTTCGTGAAAAGGAAAAGATATTGCCGGTGTTAGCAGAGAACATTAAAAGCAGCCTTGAAGAAAATACTTCTGACCGCATTGTAGCTGTCGATGATCAGATAAAGGCACTTCAACACGAACTGTTAACAACCGTAGGTATTAAGAACTCCGGTGATGAACTTGGAATGGAGATTAGAAAGCTGCGAGAAGAGAAACAAGCAGTCCAGGCTGAGGAAGCCTCGCGACAGGACTTAAAGACACGAGTAGATGAGTTGATAGCTTTTCTCGAAGAATTGACTTGCGAGCTCACCGAATACGATGAACAATTTGTAAGGATGCTCATAGATAAGATAACAGTCAAAGATGACCATTTTATTGTAGAATTTAAGTCCGGAATCGAGATCGAAATTAACGAATAATCTGTAACATAATTCTACCCGCAGCTCTCATATTGAGCTGCGGGTTTTTTCTATCGCTTGAGTGTAAGTGACCTGATCCCGAAAAACTTCGTCAATAGGAATGTTAGTCACACTATGATAATGAGGATCCCCCCAAAACTGGTCCAGTTTCAATGTTAAATATCTCTAACATTGTGAGTGGACTATATTTTTAGGGTGAAGGTCAGGTGATGATGTAATTCGGACAATGACAGAATAAGGTGATTAAAAAATATGGATCAGATTGGCTCCGCAATGATCCGGCTCATCCGCCAACAGTTTCGCAATTTTAACCATTTCGATGTTCATGCCGGTTTTGGTGACAACCGCTTCTGCGCGGCCATAGACAATATTGCAGCCTGAACAGAGCATATTATGCAAGTCGCCCAGAGGCTCATCCTGCGCAATCAAGAGTTATACCTCTTTGTCCTATCTTTTAGGGACGCCATACAATGACCGATCCGGACGCGATCTTTTACCGATACAAACTGTTTGCTATTTTGTCTGTTTCCGCACTGTTTCACAGGTGCGGGTTTTTGGATTCGCCGCCAATTTCCGCGCCTCTTCCGCTGTTTTCGCATAAAGGTTATTAACATCCTCGCGGGCATCCATATCGTAAGTGCCTATATGATATTACGCTCTGGCAAGGCTACGTCTCCGGTAAAATCAGGCCACCTTAGCGGCTGAATAAGTCAACCTTTTCGGTCGTGAAGGGTGGTATGGCAACACTTTTCCGTACAGAAATTATAGGTTCTGTGCTTTAAATTCCTTGAGGCTAAGGTAGCCCAGGGAACTATGGATCCGAACATTATTGTACCAGTTCACATAATCGGCCAGCTCTAGTTTCAACCGGTCCAGACTCTCAAAGTTGCGTCCTTGAACGAACTCTGTTTTGAACAGTTTGAATGTGGCTTCTGCCACGGCATTATCGTAGGGGCAGCCCTTAAGACTCAAGGAACGGCGAATGTGAAACATGTCGAGCACTTCGTCGATGATCCCGTTGTTGAACTCGCCACCACGGTCCGTATGAAACATTTGGATCCGGCCAAGATCGACATGTACTGTGGCAAAGGCATCCATCACAAGATGAGGATCCTTCCGGGGTCCGGCACTGTATCCAATGATTTCACGATTGAAAAGATCAACCAACAAGCAGGTGTAGTTCCATTTGTAATTGACTCTTACATAGGTCAGATCACTTACGACGGCATCAAACTCCGGACGGTCATTGAACTCACGGTTGAGTACATTGGGAATCAATGCTTCGTTGGGCTCCGATTTGTGAACCTTGTATTTGCTGATGCTGTATGCCGAATGTAGATCGTTCTCTCTCATGATCCGGCTGATTCTTCGACGAGAAGCGAACACGCCGATTTTGTTGAGCTCGACTTTGATCTTTCGTCTTCCGTACACTCTGCGGTTCCGGAGGAATGCGGTCTTGATGGCTTCGGACAATCGACTTTCATCCGGTCTTACAGCCGCTTCGTAATAGTAGGTGCTGCGGGCAATGCGGAGGACCTTGCACATCGCTGATATAGAGTATTTGTGGGCATTGGCCCGAACCACTTCTACTTTTGTGCGAATATCAGCGCTGCTTGTTTTAAGATGTCGTTCTCCATCTTAAGCTGCTTGTTTTCTTTTCGCAGCTTGAGCAGTTCGACTTCTTCAGGCGTCCTGTTATTGCACTCTTTGGAAGAGCCAGTGGAATTGATTCGCTTGATCCAGCGGTCCAACAGGCTGTGAGCCAGATCGTATTCTCGGCAGATTTCAGCTTTGGGCTTGCCGATATTGTACAACTGGACGATTTGCTGCTTGAATTCCTCGGAATGGGTTCGACGTTCTCTTTTGTTACTCATGCTATTCATTCTCCTTTATGGTGTTAATGATAGCACTGAACTAATTTTTCTGTCCAGTTAAGTGTAGCCGATCCAGGGCACATGATTGTTGGAGATAATTAGTAGCGAGTTTTGACAGTTTATCGATTACTTCCCCAATAAAACAGGGCCAATATATCTGGCCCAGTATGCGCCCCAATAATAGGACCGATGTCCGCAATATAAATTTCAGCATCTGGAAACCTCTTTGCGACTGATTGACGAAGCTGCTCTGCGGCGACAGGGTTGTCTCCGTGACCTATGATCACCAGTCTGCCAATTTCTGGTGTCCATCCTTGTTCCATTTTGTCAAGCTGAGAAGCAATAGCTTTTTTTAGTCCTCGATACTTTCCCTTCACCTGCAAATAGCCTTGCTCATCCACATGGAGAAGGGGTTTTATCTGTAAAGCGGTCCCCACAACAGCGGCAACAGAGGATACCCGTCCACCATGCAGGAGATGATCAAAGGTATCAACCGTAAACCAATGGCAAACCTTCATCCGATGGTCTATGATCCAATCCGCAAGCTCGTCTATTGTGAGTCCCTCCGCTTGCTTTCGGGCAGCCTCGTGCACAAGGAATCCCTCGCCAACAGATGCACATAGGGTATCCATACAAATTATCTTTCGATCCGGGTGTTCCTGTCGCAACTCATTGATACTCAGGTTTGCAGACTGGATCGTACCGGACATGCCCGAAGAAAAGCACAGGTAAAGGATGTCGATCCCCTGATGTAGAAATGGTTCAAAATATTCAAGATAAACATTTGGATTGATTTATGAAGTTCTTGCAAAGTTTCCGCTTCTCTGTAACTGGTAAAACTCCTGCACAGAAATGTTTCCAGAAGGGCCATAGGTATAACCACAGCCGTCTATCTCCACCTTCATGGGGATGATTTTCACGGCTGGAAGCCGCGAAAGCAAATCAGTGGACATGTCTGCTGTTGCATCTGTGAATATCTGATAGGTCGCCATAGGTCACTCTCCTTTGTTGCAGCCAGTGCATCCGCTGCGGCCCTGCCATAGTTTATCTGCCGTGAAAATCCAGTTTTCAGCGTATGGTGTGGTTTTGTCGCAGAGGTGGTCTACGCTTTCAGGGCTTTGGTAGTCGGTGTTTACCGCGTTGGTATCCTTGACCATCTTCCTCAGTGCCTCCGGGTTCTCCAGCATGGGGCAGGGGCGCAGCATGTTGTCATTAAAAGGCTGTTCGTCATGGTATGCCATAAACAAAGGACTCTTGAGGGCATCCAGCAGAGAAACTTCATGGATATTGGCGTTGGAATAGTGGATAAACACACAAGGCTCCACATCGCCTTTCGCATTGATATGAAGGTAACTCCGTCCACCGGCAATACAGCCTCCCACAAACTCGGCATCATTTTGGAAGTCCATGCTGAAAATGGCCTTCGTCTTGCGGAACCCTCTGATCCGGTAGTACATCAATTCCCGTTGCTCTGGTGTAGGCAGCAGATCCACAACCGCATCGTTGCCTACCGGCATATAGTGGAAAAACCACACAAACAGAGCACCACAGTCAATCATCAGGTCGAAAAATTCTTCACTGCTCACATCGTCCACATTCATACTGGTGTAGCAAGTGGAAATACCAAAGGGAAGCTTATGCTGTTTCAGCAGCGACATTGCGTTTTTAACCTTCTGATACACGCCCTGTCCTCGGCGTCCATCGTTCGCTTCTTCGAATCCTTCCAGAGAAATAGCCGGAACAAAATTTTTGACACGCAGCATTTCCTGGCAAAACTCCTCATCAATCAGGGTGCCGTTGGTGAAGGAGAGAAATTCGCAATCGGGGTGCATCTCGCACAGTTTAATTATGTCCTTCTTCCTGACCAGAGGTTCACCACCGGTGTAGATGTACATGAAGGTACCCAGTTCTTTGCCCTGGCGGACAATAGAATCCATGGTCTCCAAAGTTAGGTTCAGATGGTTTCCGTACTCAGCGGCCCAGCAACCGGTGCAGTGGAGATTACAGGCAGAGGTGGGGTCCAGCAGAATCGCCCAGGGCACGTTGCAACCCTCCCGCTCCTTGGTTTCGTCTTGAATAGCACTGCCTTTCAGGCTGGCGTTATACAGGAAGTTTTGGAAAAAGGCTTTTCGCGTATCGGGGTCAAGGTCGTACACCTTTAAAATGAGTTGATACCAGTTGTCTTTTTCGTTAATGGCGTTGTTAATTGCATCACGTTGGCTGGAGTACCAATCTGCAGGTGTATATTTATTCACCAACGCCATCAGCTTGGGGATAGTTTCCTCCGGGTTGCCCTCGATGTACTTCAGGGCTTGATTCACAGCAAAATTCTGCATACTGTCTTTGATCGAATTACTCATGTTTTTTTCATCCTTTCTGCCCTGCTCCGGGCTGTTTTGACCAAAGTATAAAAAAATTAGCCGACGGTGTCAAGTTGTTGTGGAGTTTTTCCTTGACAACACTCCTGATGTCATCCAACCAGACTCCTCTGTCGACCATAAGAACGAATCAAAATCTGTGTTGCTTCATTACTTGCCGGTAGATACGGTTCTTTTTCGAAGATATCCCAGTTTAAATGGCCGCCAATCCCACTCTTTATCCGTTCTTTGCCATATTCTGTGAGCACACTTCGGTTTTTTTCTTCATTGGGTCGTTTAAATGTTTCTCCCGAAACCATACCACCATTTCTGGTGTAAACCCTTAGTTCGGCCATTTTAGCAAGGCCCGTGTCGCTCCAGCCCATGGGATTTCTGCTCAATCTTTCCGAATACACATGACTTACCAATCCTTCCGTGCAACTGCCCAAGACGTTTTCTGTGTATCTTCGCACGATTCCTTCCCAATTATTTACCACATAGCGCCGGAATTCCCGGATTCTTTTCCCTTGCTTGGGTTCCTCGGAAAGAGAAAGCATCTCATTAACAAGAAAAACTACTTTCTCTCTATTCTTTTCCATGACAGCCTGCCGAATACGAAATCGATAATTGCCATTAGGGAAAGAGGCAGTAGCCCGTTTTAAGTGTTTCTCAAAATGAAACCCATCTATTACAAATTTGCAATTGGGAAGCTCATCAAGCCCTTGCTTAATCCAAAAGGCTCCGTCTCCATGAAGGTAAGTTTTTTCAATCTCACATTCCTCGTAGGCCTGTGCGATGTAGCCAGCCACTTTGTTCCAGGCTTCTTTGGTGCTTTTTATGGTTCCCGTAAAATGGGTTTGATTTACAAGAGCATTTCTTCCCTTATGAATGGCCTTTATGCCTTCACTTACGGTAATCAACGGCACCATGCGGTTCCGTCCCTTTTGCAAATGAACATGATCTTCATCTGCAAAAACATGTAATTCTCTTACCGTCCGTTTTTCAGAAGGAGCCTCTTTTTCCAACCTACCCACAGCCAAAAGTTTGTTCTTTACGGTTTGCTTACTTACTTCACCCTTCGTTACAACCTTCGCACTTTTTTCGTAAGAAATCTCTGCCGCTTGTGTTACCAACCGGGCACTCACATTAGCGCCAACTCGTTCATAAGCGCTGATTCCAACCATAAAATCCAAAGGATGGACATATTCATTGCTTCCGTTTATTTGATAATAGTCTCGGTTAAAATGGATTTCTCCCGCTTCCGTTAAGAGGCTGCGCTTCCGGTTTTTTTCCTTTAAAACTAGTCCTTGCTCTTTACGAAATGATTTATCTTTTCGTAAATCTTCATTTAATTGTTGCAGTATCTGGGAAATCAAGTCTCTTACACTTCCTTTGCAAAGCTCCAGCGCCTCTGTTGCAAACTGATCAATATTTGAAAGACCTTCTTTTTCTACCTTTTTACAAAGATTATTCCCCAATTCCAAGACGATTTGTTGTACAATAGTTTCCATAGAGATCTTCCTCCTTTGTTTGTTGGTTTGGTTAAACTCATTTTAACACAGGAGTGTTGATCTCTTTTTTTATTTCTCTTAAAACTCCACAACTATTTTACACTATCAATTAGCCACATAAGTCACTGGACACGAAAGAGCGCAAGTCCCAAATTGGGACGCGGAGCGGAGTTTGTTACCTTTAGGGACACGGATGAAGGTTTGTCCATTGTTTGCAGGCTTTTGAGTAGGTATCATTTCGGTATAGTAACGAAAGTGCATCTCTCAAATTGTAAGGAGTGAATAGAATGGAAAACAGTATGTCCAGATTTATAACGGGGTCAGTGGTAAAAAGGACATTAAAAGATATAAAGGATAACCCGGAACGCAGTATCCGAAATCTTGTGGATATGGCCTTGCAGTTTTCAGGCGGGCGGTTTCAGCAGGACTTTTTTACTACGGCTCAAACTATGCTCCAAAACGAAAACAGTGCATATTATAGATTGGTGAGGGACATTGTATCTCACGCAGATACAGACCGGCTTTACACTTTTGGCATGAATCTTGGGTATAACGGCTGTACTGCAGGTGCGCAGCGTATTCGTGAAAATGAAAAAAAACTGGAGTGCAATATCCCGTGGACAGTTGCCATCCAGATGGACTCAGAGCATTTTGAGGAAAAAGAACAGCAGTATCAAATTACAATACAAGCCGGTGAAAAACTTGGTATTTATGTGTGGATGCTCTTTTGCATGAAGCAGCCGCAAAAATCTCTACTCCTTGCAAAAAACCACCCTGATAGCGCATTTTTCCTTTTTTGTGAGCCGGAGGATTTGACTTCTGACTTCCTGGATGACGCAGCAGATCTATTTAATCTGATGCTTGTTGTGCGTTACGATGAAAGTACTTCTGGCATGTGCGACAACCTCCGTGAGTTGGGGGTGCTCTACTCAGTATGGTACCAATATGGGCAAAAAGATACGGAATCGATCATTAACGGCGATCTGTTTTACAGCGTGCAACAGCTTTCCCCCATTTTTTTCGTTCTCCTGCCCAATATGGAATGCCTAGAGGTCATTCAGCAACTTGCGCATCAGGCCGTAAAGGATGCCCGCAAAGAACAAAGCTATCACACCATACTTTGGGAGTTGCGAGGTGATAACAGGTTGATTGATGCTATTATCTCCGACGATACCTGCGCTATCTACTTTGACATAGCTGGAAATATTTGCGGCGGAGGCAAGCAGATTGAGAGTGCACATCATAATCTGTTTCAAAGTAGTCTTGCAGACATTTTTGTGAGCGCATGCCCCAAAAAAGCGTACAAAACTGTATGAGAAAAGATAAAATCGGGGTGGTGGATGTCGGCGGAGGATTTCGTGGTGTATACGCAGCAGGCGTTATGGATTATTGTATAGACCAGCATATTCAATTTGATGTTGGGATTGGTGTGTCCGCAGGGAGCGCCAATCTGATTTCTTATGCTGCTGGACAGCGAGGACGAAATCTTAAGTTCTACACAGACTATGGATTGCGCAAGGAATATGCTGGAATTGGGAATTTCCTGTTCAAAAAGTCATTTATCGATTTGGATTACGTTTATAGCAAACTGAGTAATTCAGACGGCGAAAATCCTCTTGATTACTCTGCTGTCTTTTCCAACCCGATGGAGTTTATCGCAGTGGCTACCAATGCAGAAACAGGAAAAGCAAAGTATTTTGACAAGCATGATATATCTAAGGATGATTACAATATCATGAAAGCATCCAGCGCGATACCCTTTATATGTCGTCCATATACCATCGACGGGATACCGTATTATGATGGTGCACTTGGCGATACGATCCCTATCCAGCAGGCGTTTCAGCTCGGTTGTGAAAAAGTAGTATTGCTTTTGACTTTGCCGAAAGATACCGTGCGAACATCGAAGAAGGATAAGCAAATCGCAGCTTTTATCCGAAAAAAATACCCGTTGGCAGCCGAAAAGCTGGAACAGCGGGCAGAAAGGTATAATCAAGGTGTGGCAAAGGCGTGCAGAATGGCGGAAGAGGGGAAGGTTCTGATTGTTGCGCCGGAAGACACTTGTGGCGTTTCCACTTTAAGCAGAGATGCCGATGCTCTCCGCAAACTTTACGAAAAGGGTTATCGGGACGGAGAGTTTATATTACATTTCATCCAAAAACGTTAAATATGAAAGGTGGCAGAGCATTAGCCTCTGCCACTCTGGTTTTATGTGAGATTCATTTCTTTATAGATTGCGGCTGCACTTCCCTCAACAATCCGTTTTAGTTTTGAGACAAGTAGAACAGGAGTCATACACTCTTTGTCCGAAAGCCAACGCTCTATGGTACAAATTACAGCATCAGTGAAAAAATTGACTGTAAAGTCCTCAGCCGCATCATCACTAATTAATTGCGCCACCCGGAGTTTTATCAGAGGAAAATAATATTCCTGAAGATGATCAGAAAAAGAATTTTGGCCTTTTATTTTTAGTGCCTTCCGGTAAAAGTCTCTGTTTTCGTAAAAATATTCGCATACACGTTCGATCAGTTCCCAACGATCATCGGACGGCATTTCATTGGAGCCCTCCATAGCAAGTGTTATAAACTCTGTATCAAAAATCCAGTTGACCAAATCATATTTATCCATGAAATGGTAATAAAAACTCTTGCGGTTCATGTCGCACCGCTCACAGATGTGAGTCACTTGTATTTTATCAAAAGGCACTTCTTGCATCAGTTCCCGCAAAGCACTTGCCAACGCCCGTTTGGTAATATTAGAATCTGCCAAAATAACACCCCCTTCCTGCGATCATCCTAAAAGGCAAAGATGCTCCAACAAAATCTTTGCTCTCGATGTAATCGGGTTATGCCTCCAGTCAATTCTGCTTAGGAACGATACCTTCCACCGATTACACGGATAAAACTTTACAAATTGAAATGGCAAAGTCATCTATAGAAAGATATATCGCAATTGCGTACAATTCCCAAAGTTTCATGTTCATCCACCGTCAAATTTCACTATTTGCCAGTGGATAAAAAAAGGACAAGCTTTACCTACCTCAGCAGATAAGTCTCGTCAATTAAGGCGACACCAGGACAGATGTCCAGCTTGTTGGAATCTCCGCACAAATGTACTGACTACTCCCTTGTAGATGATAAATATATCAGATAACTCGGTCTCATTCAACAACAAATTCATAGCGTACAATAGTTTGTGTAAATAGAATTAAAAGAGAAGCTCAGAACTTCATGGTATACTGTTTAGTGACCAAACAAAACATGTACCTGAAGGAGGAACTTCTCTATGCCAAAGCATACCACA